>Ga0209167_10000532_pt1 | contig 26926 bp, 26 predicted proteins | sample Coa_R1_9_FD_187154 | JGI IMG/M metagenome (GOLD analysis project Ga0209167, IMG submission 187154) | Surface soil microbial communities from Centralia Pennsylvania, which are recovering from an underground coalmine fire - Coalmine... | ecosystem: Environmental > Terrestrial > Soil >...
GGTGGCCAACTTCCCGCAGCTGGGGATGATTGGGACGCAGTTCGTGACCAACACGTACCGGCTCTTCGGCGACATCCGCGGCAGCGCGGCGGGTTGGGATATCGATGGCACGGCGGGCTGGATGTATTCGGAGCTAACGCAGACGACCACCGGCTACTTCAATCCTGGTGCCCTCGCGGCTACCGCGGCTTCCGGATTTAACTTCGCAACTGCGAGCGCGGCGCAGATGCAGGCGGCCTTCGCACCTCCGCAGGGGATCAAGGACACCAACACCATGCAGGTGGCGGACCTTCACGGCACGCACGAGTTGTTCCAGATGCCCGGTGGCGCAGTGTCGGTCGCTCTCGGAGGCGGCATGTACCACCTGTACAAGAACGCGCTAGCGCCGCCGAACATTATGAATGGCACGCAGTTCGGCAACCTCGCCTACGCTGTGGGCGGTCAGACCAACTCCAACGCGTATATCGAGTTGGTGGCTCCGGTGCTCAAGGGCCTGGAAATTGACCTCGCCGGCCGTTACGACCGTTACAACACGTACGGCAGCTCCACCACGCCGAAGTTTGGCGTCAAGTACTCACCGTTCAAGATGCTCACCATCCGCGGTACGTACGGCCAGGGCTTCCGTGCGCCGAACCCGGCAGAGGCCGGCGCGGCAGGGTCGTTGTTCAGCGGCTTCACGTTCAACGACGCCAGCCTGTGCCCCAACCCGGGTAACCCGCAGACAGCGGGCAACTTCCCGAGCCAGTGCGCGGGCATCGCCGTCCCGGTCGGACTGCAGGCCGGAACTCCCACCCTGCAGCCGGAGAAGTCCAAGAACTACACCGGAGGCTTCATTTTCCAGCCGTTTGACAACACCAGCATCTCGTTCGACTACTGGGACATTAAGGTGAACCAGGACATCCAGTCGGGTGTGAACGTATTCGTGCTGGAAGCCAACGCTGGCATCCTGAACCCGGCCATGTTCCCGCCGGTACGCGGCCCCGTGGTCCAGCTGCCGGAGTGCACCAACACGGTCACGACGGGCGCCTGCACGACCGTGCTGGCGACCACGCCGGTCGGTCCGGTCGCTTACACGCTGTTCCCGTACTTCAACCTGACGCAGACGCACGTCAACGGCCTGGATATGGACTTCCTCACGCGCTTCGACATCGGCGCGGCGGGCCGGCTCTCGGCGCAGGTGAACGCGACCTACATGTTCCACTACACCTTCGGTGTCCAGGGTGGCTCGTTCGATCTCGCCGGTACCCACGGTCCGTCGATCATCTCCGGTGACACGGGCAATCCGAAGGAACGCGCCACGGCATCCTTGTCCTGGGACTTAGGTCCGTGGGACCTGACCGCGTCGCTGAACTACGTCGGCCGCTTCAACCTGACGGATCCGACCGCGGGCTACACCAACTGCGCAATCGGCATCACTGCCGGTGGCCTGGGCGGACGGTTCGCGTTCAACCCGACCACGGTTCCGCCGGGCCTGAGCAAGTACTGCGAAGTGGCGTCGTTCACGGACATCGACCTGTACGCGGCGTATGCGTTCACGAAGAACTTCAGCATGCACGCCTCGGCTCTGAATGTGTTCGGCACCCAGCCCCCGGTTGACCTGAACACCTACGGCGCTTCCGGTAACGACCCGTACAACCCGGCCATGCATCAGGCAGGCGCGGTGGGCCGGTTCTTCAACCTGGGCGCGACCTACACGTTCTGATCTCGACCTGAATCAACGACTGTCAGTTGATGATCGGCCCCCTCACGGGGGCCGATTTTTTTTGGGCCTCCGTCCGGGCTAGGATGGCGGCCCGCATGAGGCCATCGACGCTCAACACCCAGCCTGCGACCAGCCCCAGGTGGCGCCCGGGGACGGCCCTGTGCCTGCTGGCGATATCCGCTGTCCTGGGAACGGACGTGTATGCGCGGCCCGAACCGGCGGCTACGGCGGCCGTGGCTGTCACGCACGGCTGTCTGCCCACGGGCAACGGTTACCTGCGCGCCCGCATCCGTGGCGCGCTGGACCTGGACCTGGCCTGGCGCAACGCCGAGCTGGAATGCGAGGGCGGGCCGCGCCCGGGCGGCAGCGGGCTGCGGATCATCTTCGCAGGACCCAAGCACCCGGACGGCCGGCGCACCCGGCTGGTGTTTGGTGTCGAGGCGGTACGCGAAGGTCGCGCCGGCCACGAACTGCCCACCAACCTCACAGTCATATTCGAGGGCGAAGAGCGGCTCTTCGCCACACGCGGCGATGATCGCTGCACGGTGGATAGCCTCTCGCAGGAGCGCCTCGGCGCCCTCGGGGGCGCCGTGCGCACCTATCGGGTGGTCGCGCGCGGATTTTGCGTCGACCCCGCCAGTACTCTCGACAACAGCGCGCGCATCATGGTGAGCCGCTTCGATTTTGCAGGCCTGGTGGCATTTACCGATGAACCGCGCTAGCAAGCCCCTGTCCGGATCAAGACCAGCCCGCGCTGCGCGGTTACTGCCGCTTGCCATCGCCTTGAGCGCGTGGCTCGCCACGGCCACGATGCCGTGCCGCGCCCAGTCCGCGCCGTTGCAGGACCTGGCGAGCTTCCCGCGCGCGACGCTCACGATTGTCCATCGCGACGCGGCGCATGGGTCGCACACCTATCGCTTCGATGTGTGGATTGCAGACACCCCGGAACGCGCCGAGCAGGGGCTGATGTTCGTCAGCGACCTGCCGGAGGCTTCCGGGATGGTGTTTCCGCTCACTCCGCCGCGCATCGAGCGCATGTGGATGAAGAACACCTACATCGAGCTCGACATGCTGTTCGTGGACGCCGCCGGACGCATCAGCAAGATCACCCCGCGCGCGCGGCCGCTGACCCTGGATACCCTGAGCTCAGATGCGCCGGTGCGCGCGGTCGTGGAACTGCGCGGCGGCCAGGCGGAGAAACTATCGCTCGGGGTCGGGGACCTGGTGTCCTGGAAACAAACGCAAGGTGCGGCTCACTGACGGCCGGGTGCCGGCGGCGGCGCGGGATGCCGCACCCGCGCGCGCGAGTGCCGCTTGAGGATCGGCGCCTGGATTGGCGCTCCATAGGCACGGCGTCGCGCATGGGGTGCGAATGAGCTGGCCCGGGATTTAATACCCGGCGCATCGGGGTGCGGGACAGCCGGGGGTGCGCACGTCGGCACGCGCGCCGGCGTAACGGTAAGCGTCAGTCCGGCGCTCAAGACTACAGCGCACAAAAATGCGGCGAACGGTTTCATGGCGGCTACTGTGCAGTGTACGGATATCAACCCCGAACAACGGGTGCGCCGTTCACGAATTGCTTCGGCGCGGGCGGTGTTACGATGCGCAGCTCCATGATTACCAAGGGCATCGTACTGGCCGGCGGCTCGGGCACGCGGCTTTATCCGGTCACGCGGGCAGTGTCCAAGCAGCTCCTGCCGCTGTACGACAAGCCACTCGTCTACTACCCGCTGGCCACCCTCATGATGGCCGGCATCCGCGACATCCTGCTCATTTCCACGCCCGACGACGCTCCACTGTTCCAGCGCCTGCTCGGTGATGGTTCGCAGTGGGGCATCCGCATGAGTTACGCGATCCAGCCTGAACCGCGCGGCATTGCCCAGGCGCTCATTATCGCGGCCGACTTTATGCGCGGGGAGCCGGTGTGTCTCGTGCTCGGCGACAACCTGTTCTACGGACACGGGCTGCCCGAGCAGCTGCGCGCCGCGGCGGCGCGCCCCGCGGGCGCAACCGTGTTCGCCTACTACGTGCGCGATCCGGAGCGCTATGGGGTGGTGGAGTTCGACAGCAGCGGCAAGGCTGTGGGACTGGAGGAGAAACCGGCGGCGCCGCGCTCCCACTACGCCGTCACGGGCCTGTACTTTTTCGATGCCCGTTGCACGAAAATCGCGCAGGCGCTCAAGCCCTCGGCGCGCGGCGAACTGGAAATCACCGACGTCAATCGCGCTTACCTGCAAAGCGGCGCGCTGCACGTCGAGGTGCTCGGCCGTGGTGTCGCCTGGCTCGACACCGGAACGCACGCCGCGCTCCTGCAGGCCGCCAACTTCGTGGAAACCATCGAGTCGCGGCAAGGCCTGAAGGTGTGCTGCCCCGAGGAGATCGCCTTCAGGCAGGGCCTCATCGACCGGGCGCAGTTGCAGCGCCTCGCGGACGGGCTCAAGCGCACCGGCTACGGCGAATACCTCGAGAGCGTGCTGAACGAGCGCGTGTTCTGATGCGGACGGTGCCGCTCGCGCTGCCCGGCGTGGTACTCATCGAGCACCAGCGGTTCGAGGATCCGCGCGGTGCATTCTTCGAGAGCTGGAATGAACGTGCCTTCGCCGCCGCCGGCATCGAAGCGCGTTTCGTACAGGAAAACGTCAGTGTTTCGGGCGCCATGGTGCTGCGCGGCCTGCATTACCAGATCCCGCACACCCAGGGGAAGCTCGTGCGGGTGCTCACCGGGGCGATCTTCGACGTCGTGGTTGATCTGCGGCGCTCCTCGGCCACGTTCGGGCAAAGCCTGTCCGTGAGCCTCGACGCCACGCGCTCGCAGTCGCTGTGGGTGCCGGGCGGCTATGCACACGGCTTCCTCGCGCTCCGCGACGACACCCGCGTGCAATACAAGGTCACGGACTTCTGGTCGCGCGAGTCCGAGCGCACGCTCGCGTGGAACGATCCGGCGCTGGGCATCCGCTGGCCGCTGGCTGCCGATGCCATGCCGCTGTTGTCCGACAAGGATCGCAGCGGCGCGCTGCTTGCCCAGGCGGAGACCTTTCCGTGACGGATGCGCCCCTGCGGGTACTGATCACCGGCGCCGGCGGTCAGCTTGGCAAGGCCCTCAGCGCGGCTGCGCCCCCGGGGACGATGCTCAGGTGCGTCACGCACGCCGAGCTCGACATCGCCGACCCTACCGCGGTCGAGATCGTGTTGCGGGATTTTGCTCCCGGCCTCGTGCTCAATGCCGCCGCCTTCACCGCCGTGGATGAGGCGGAGCGCTACCCTGAGGCGGCGCAACGCACCAACTCCTTAGGACCTGCGGTGCTGGCGGGGGCCTGCGCCCGCGCGGGCGCGTGGCTGACGCATGTCTCCACCGACTACGTGTTCGACGGCGCGCAAAACCGGCCGTACGACACGGGCGCGAAACCCCGTCCCCTGAGCGTGTACGGCCGCACCAAGCTCGAAGGCGAGAGCGCGGTCATGCGGGAATTGCCGCAGGCCTCGACCGTGGTGCGCGCGTCGTGGCTCTACAGCGCGCGCGCCGGCTTCGCTCACCGGATGCTCGCCCTCATGGCGAGCCGTCCGCAGCTGTCGATCGTCGCCGATCAGCTTGGAGTACCGACCGCGGCGGAGGGACTGGCGCAGATCCTGTGGTCCATAAGCGCGCGACGGACGGCCGGGCTTTGGCACTGGTGCAATTCGGGGGTGGCGAGCTGGTACGACTTCGCCGTCGCTACGGCTGAGATCGCGGTGGACCTAAAGCTCCTCGGCGCCGCGCCCACCATTACGCCCATCGGCAGCGAAGACTACGCGACCGCGGCGGCGCGCCCCCCCTACAGCGTGCTCGACAAGCGCGCCACGGAAAAGCTCCTCGGCATCAGCGCGCCGCACTGGCGCGTGGCGTTGCGCGCGACGCTCGCGGAGCTCGCGTGAGCAGACTCCTCGTGACTGGCGGCGCGGGTTTCATCGGCGCCAACTTCTGCCACTACTGGGCGCACGCGCACCCGTCCGACCGTCTCATCGTGCTGGATGCCCTGACCTACGCCGGCAACCTCGCCAGCATCGCGGCGCTCGAAACCCGCGGCGCACTGCGCTTCGTGCGCGGGGATATCGGTGATGGCCCCCTGATCACGGCTCTCCTCAAGCAAGAGCGCATCAACACCATCGTGAACTTCGCCGCCGAGTCGCACGTCGACCGCTCGATCGAGGATCCGGGGAGCTTCCTTAAGACCAACGTGCTGGGGACGCAGGTGCTGCTCGAGGCCGCGCGCCTCGCCTGGAACACGCCCGCTGCGCTCAAGTCCTGCCGTTTTCATCACGTATCGACGGATGAGGTGTACGGCTCGCTGGAGCACGGCGCGGCAGGCTTCACCGAGAGCACTCCTTACGCACCCAACTCCCCGTACGCCGCCAGCAAGGCCGCGGCCGATCACCTGGTGAGGGCCTACAGCCGCACCTACGGCCTGCCGTGCACCATCAGCAACTGCTCCAACAACTACGGACCGTACCAATTTCCGGAGAAGCTCCTGCCGCTGTGCATTCTCAATATGCTCGAGGGGCGCGCGCTGCCGATCTACGGCGACGGCCTGCAGATCCGCGACTGGCTGCACGTAAGTGACCATTGCCGCGCCATCGAACGCATCCTGCAGGACTCGCCTGCCGGTGAAACCTGGAACGTCGGCGGCAGCACCCAGGACCCCAACATCGCCGTGGTCGGCATGGTGTGCGACCTGGTCGATGCCGCCTTCGCCTCGCAGCGGGCGCTCGCGCAGCGCTTTCCGAAGAGCGCCGCTGCCCTCGGCAAGGCCTCGCGCACTCTCATGCAGCACGTGCAGGATCGTCCCGGGCACGACCGGCGCTACGCGGTGGATTCGGGCAAGATCCGGCAGCGTCTGAAGTTCACCGCCGCGACGGACCTCGCCGCAGGCCTTGCGCAGACGGTACGGTGGTACCTCGATAACGAGAGCTGGTGGCGCAGCGTCGCCAGCGGCGAGTATCGTCAGTGGTACGCGCGGCAATACCCGGCAGGATCTTAGGAACCAGTAGTGAACGTCGGCGCCGGAACTCACTCGGACACTCAGACGCGTGCGGGGCAGGCGCTGTTCCGCCGCGCGCGCTGGCTCAACTGGCTCGGCCGCCGGCAGGCGGCGCTCACGCTGTGCCGGGAGGCGGTCGCGCACAACTACGGGCGGGCCTACAAGCTGATGTCGCGGCTGACACTGCCGGGCGAGGACTATTTCCAGGTTCTGGGCCGGATACACCGCCACTTAAAGCCGCAGACGTATCTGGAGATCGGCGTCTCCAGGGGCCGGTCGCTCAGGCGCGTGCTCCCGCGAACCGCCGTCATCGGCGTCGATCCGGAACCGAAGCTGGAAAAGCCCGCCGGGCCGAAGCAGAAAATCTTCCGGGCCACGAGCGACGATTTCTTTGCGCGGCACAACCCGCGCGCCGAGTTCGGCGGCCGCGCGGTGGACATGGCGTTCATCGACGGCATGCACCGCTTCGAATTCGCGCTGCGCGACTTCATCAACGTCGAACGCTATTGCGAGCGCAGTTCCGTGATCCTCATGCACGACTGCTACCCGCTCGATGCGCGCACCGCGCAGCGCGAGCAGGAAACCGGGTTCTGGAGCGGCGATATCTGGCGGCTGCTCCTGCTGCTGCGCGAGCGGCGCCCCGATCTGACGGTGCACACCATCGGCACGCCGCCGACGGGCTTAGGGATCGTACTGAACCCGGACCCGAACTCGCGGGTGCTTGTCGCCAACGTCGATGAGTTGATCCGCGAGTATCTCGCCAAGGACTTCAGCGTTCTCGAGGGGCGCCAGGCGCAGGCACTTGGCCTCGTGCCCAATGAATGGCCTGCGATCCGCGCGCTGCTCGATGCGCGCCCGCGCTAGGGAGATTTCAAGAGTGTGTTGTTTGTGAGCATTGCACTAACGAGGGATTTGTCATGAAAAAGTTGCTGATCGTTCTTTCGAGCCTCCTGATCGCCTCGACCGCCGCCGCGCAGGTTGGCACGACGGTCAAGGAGAGCGGCAAGGCTGTGGTGGAGACGGCCAAGCAGGCCGGTGATGAAACGAAGGCTGCCGTCGGCCACGAGAAAACGGAAAACAAGGCCAAGGCGAAAATCCACAAGGCGAAAGCCAAGCACCACGCACACGTCGCCAAGGAAGCCGCCAAGGAAGCGGTGAAGTAAACCGGCAGTCGGTGCCCACGTGCGCCCATTTTGGGCCACGTGGGTTCTCGAATTGACTAGTCATCAGACTAGTCATGCAACGGGCGCGATTTCGCGCGTTTCGACGTACCGGTGCTGAACCCGTTCGGGCAGTGATGGCGCAGGCGCGAGCCCCGTCAGCCTCGCCGATGAAGCCGTCAAGCGCGCTGCTAGCGCCGCAACGCATCCTCAACGCTCGCCCGCCAGTAGCGCAGGTGCAGCATCACCTTCTTGCGGATGCGCACGATGATCTTCAGGCGCTCGAAGAGCCACAGGAGCGCCGGAGCGGCCAGCGGCGGGATGCCGGGCCGGAACACGTGTCCGGTGGCAAAAGTGCGCGAGGCGCGGAAGGCGGGATACAGCGCCTGGACGCGCCGCAACTCCGCGCCTGGATCAACACCCATCTCGGTGAGCTTGCGGTAGAACGCCGTCGGACGGCCGTCGCCGGTGCGTGTGTGATCCATGCTGATCGCGTCGACGACGTAAATCGGGTGCTGCCCGGCGACGCTTCCCGCCCAGGCGACATCCGTGCCCCAGGTGCTGCGGGTCATCCCAAATGTGGGAAGGAGCGCCTGCAGTGCGGCGGCGGAAAAAGTCGGCGCCATGACTTCGACAAAAGTTACGCGGCGCAGCACGCAGGCGGGGTTGCGCACCAGTGAGTTGAGCGTGGTGTGCGTAAACCAGCGCAGCGCGGGCTGCGCCAGGTAAGTCTGATAGTGCTCGCAGAGGCTGAAGAAGCGCGACAGGTCGCCCGGGCGCAGGTACACGTCATCATCGAGCAGCATGACGTAGCGGTAGTCGCGGCTCGCCGGGTACTGCCGCCAGAACTCCAGGAAGCCGTCGAGCTTGTTGAATCCGCCGTGGGAATAGAACTCCGCCAGTTGTTCCTGCCGCGGCGCTATGTACCAGCTGACGCAGCAGTCCCAGTTGCGATCGGGACTCTCCCCCAGCAGCCGCGGGTGCAGCGACTGGTCGCCGGCGCGCACGAACACAAGATACGGCCGGCGCGCGGGCGCGGCGGCGGGCGCCACGGCCGCAGGTTCAGGGACTGCCACCTATTCCTGCGCCTCGCGCGGTCGCCACGCCTGCGCCAGCTCCTGCTGCTTGCGCGATGGCACCGGGTCGTAGTGGCTCAGTTCCATGGTGTAGGCGCCCTGCCCGCCGGTGAGTGCCTTGAGGCGCGACTGGTACTCGGAAACCTCCGCCAGCGGCACCAGCGCCAGCAGGGTGGCGCGCTGCCCGGGGAGGGAGCTGTTGCCGTTGATGCGCGCGCGCTTGGTCGCCAGATCCCCGGTAATGTCGCCGATCGAGCTCGCGGGCGCGGTGATCGACAGCAGCATGATCGGCTCGAGCACGATGGGCGTCGCTTTCTGCAGCGCATCGATAAACGCCTTGCGACCCGCGGAAACGAACGCGACCTCCTTGGAGTCCACCGAGTGGTGTTTACCGTCGTAGACGATGACGCGCACGTCCTGGATGGGGAAGCCCGCGAGCGCGCCCTCGGTGAGCACCTGGCGCACGCCTTTTTCCACTGCCGGAATGTACTGGCCCGGGATCGCCCCGCCGGTCACGTCGTCGACGAACTCGAAGCCGCTGCCGCGGTCGAGCGCCTCGATGCGCAGGTACACTTCCCCGAACTGTCCGGCGCCGCCGGTCTGCTTCTTGTGCCGGCAGTGCCCTTCGGCGGGCCGTGTGATGGTCTCGCGGTAGGGGATGCTCGGCGGGTGGGTCTTGACGTGCACGCCGTAACGCTCGCTCATGCGCTCCAGCAGCACCCGCAGATGAAACTCGCCCATGCCGTAGAGCACCGTCTCGTTCACCGCCGCGTGATGCTCGACGCGTACGCACGGATCCTCGGCGGTGAGCTTGTGCAGGGTATCGGCGAGTCGCTGCTCATCGCCGCGCCGTTCCGGCTCGATGGCGAGCCCGAGCATGGGCGGCGGAAAGGCCACGGGCAGCAGGTGGTACTGGTCCTCATCGTGTGAGTCGTGCAGCACCGCATCCAGGTGCAGCTCATCCACCTTGGGGATGGCGCAGATGTCGCCGGGCCCTGCGGCCGTGATCTCCTTCGTGTCCTTGCCCAGCAGGCTGAACAGGTGGCCGATCTTGACCGGCTTGCGCGCGTCGCCGACGAACAGCTGGCTGCCGGGGCGCACGGTGCCCTGGTGCACGCGCAGCACGCCGAGCTTGCCGACGTACGGATCAATGCTGACCTTGAACACGTGAGCGATCACGTGCTGGTCCGGATCGGCGCTGACCGGCACACGCGTGGCGTTGTCACCCGTGCCCTTGAGGAAGGGCGGCGGATTGCCCTCGGTGGGGTTCGGCATGAGCCGGGTGAATATCTGCAGCAGTTCCGCTACGCCGGCGCCGGCCTCGGCTGACACGAAGCACACGGGCACGAGGTGCCCCTCGCGCAGTGCCTGCTCGAAGGGATTGTGCAACTGCTCGGGCGACAGCTCCTCGCCCTGGCCGAGGTACAGCGTCATCAGCGCCTCATCCAGCTCGACCACCTGGTCGATAATCTGGGTGTGCGCCGTCTCGACCGAGGAGAAATCCGCAGCCCGGCCGTGCGGCTGGAAAAAGCAGTCCACCACCGAGTCCCCGCCACCGGCCGGCAGGTTCAGCGGCAGGCACTCGGCCCCGAATGCTTCGCGCAGCTGCGTGAGCACTGCCTCGCAGTGCGCGTCGCGACTGTCGATCTTGTTGATGATGACGACCCGGCACAGCTCGCGCTCACGCGCAAAATCCATGAGGCGCCGCGTGATGGCGTCGACGCCGTTGACGGCACTGACGACGATCGCCACGGCGTCCACCGCCTCGAGCACCGACAGCGTCTTGCCGAGGAAGTCCGGGTACCCCGGCGTGTCGATGAGGTTCAAGTGCGTGCCGTTGAGGTCGAAACTGCAGATGGCGGTATCGAGGGAGTGCTGCAGGCGCTTCTCCTGGGGGTCAAAATCCGACACCGTGGTGCCACGCGCGAGACTGCCGCGGCTGCGGATCGCGCCGGCCTGCACCAGGAGGGTTTCAATCAGCGAGGTCTTGCCCGCGCCGGCCTGTCCGACCAGCGCGATATTTCGGATGCCCGAAGTCGTGTACCCCATGGCTTGCTCCCCGGCAATTTATGGCTGAAAGCCTACACCTGCCGGTGCGCCGTGGGCCAGCCGCTGCAGTACTATGTGAACATGCCGGAAGACGAGGCAAAAAAACGCCGCGCGGCTGAGAAAATCGAGCGGCAGCTGGACGAGGCGCTCAAGGACACCTTCCCGGCGAGCGATCCGGTGGCCATCGTGGTCTCACGGGACGAGCAGGATCGGGCCGAGGCGCCTGAAGCACCGCCGCCCGGCGGATAGTGGCAGCGCACGTCAACCCCGCGGACCTAGCGCCGCAGCCGGCAAAAGCGACGCCTTTTGCCGGCGGAAACGAAACTGATGTCTGCCGAAATCGCTTCCTGCGATTTCGGCCCATGAATTAAGGGGCGTTGAGCTCCAGGGCGGAGCCCGCCTGATTCACGGTGGTAAGCACAATCGGCCGGCGCCACACCTTCTGCAGGTAGGCGAGCACCTTGGCGCTGCGCTCGAGGTCGAGGCCGCGGCCGTCGGTGCGGCTGTCATGGGTGAGTTCGAGCGTGCCGTCGTTGCGCACCCGTGCGGCCGAGACGATCGGCGCGCCGAAGTTGTATTTCGGCGCCAGCACCGCCTCGTGCAATGCGCTCAAGTCATGCTCGAGCACGGTGACCTGGCCGTCGCTGCGCGCCTGGTAGCGAAACAGCCCCAGCTCCTCGGCCAGCTCGCGCGTCAGGTGGTTGCGCACGAAGGCGAAATCATCGTCCTGCTCCATGATGCCGCGTGCCTCCTCCAGCCCGTCACGCTCAATGAGCTTCTCCCACATCGAGAACCCCAGGTGATAGGGATTGATGCTCAAGGAAACCTGCGACTCGGCCGCGATCGGGCGCACCACGTCCGAGTGGCACTTGATCGCATCCACATAGGCCTGCTGCGGGATGAAGTCCGCCTCGCGCAGCAGGCGCGCGTGCCAGTAGGAAGCCCAGCCCTCGTTCATGATCTGGGTGGCGAACACCGGGTAGAAATAAAATGACTCTTCGCGCACCGCCAGGAAGATGTCCCGCTCCCAGTTCTCCATCTCCGGCGCGTAGTTGGCGACGAACCACAACAGGTCGCGCTCCGGGTGCGGCGGCACCGGCGCGCGCTTGCGGGCCTCGGGGGCGGCGCTGACCGAGGAGCGCTCCAGGGCCGCGAAACGCCTCTGGAAAGCGTCATCCACGACCGGCCGCGCCTCCGGCGCGTATTCCGGGTAGCGGCCGCGCCGCAAGGACTGGTCGACGTCGATGTGCTGCTCGAGGGCGAGCGCGGCATCCAGTGCCACTTCCACGCGCTGCGCGCCATGCGCCTCGATTGCTTCGGAGATCTGCCGGGCGTGATTGGCCGCGTGCTCGACAATGCGCTCGCTCACCTGTTCCTGGCAGCGGCGAAATAAGGTGTTGTTGCGCGAGAAATCCGCGTGCCCGAGGACGTGCGCGGTGACCAGGATGTTCTCGGCGAGGCCGTTGCTCTGTGCCAGGTACGCATGCCCGGGGTTGCCCGGGAACACCACTTCGAACAGGCGCGAGTGGCCCATGTGGCGCTGGATCAGCTGGTAGATATAGCGCACGCCGAAAGACCAGTGCGGCATGCGCACCGGCAGTCCGTAGACGGCGATCTCCATCATGAAACTCTCGGGCACCGCCTCAAAGTCGATCGGGTGAAACTTCAAGCCCGAGCGCGCCGCCAGCTCCTCGATGCGCCGCACATAGTCTTGCCAGGCGTCCATGATCAGGCGGGCGCCTCGTTTTCGGTGGTGAAGAAATGCCGTACCGCACCCCACACCGCATCAAAATCCGCGAGCGCGTAGCTGCCCGCGGCGCAACCCGCCGCCTGCAGCTCGGCGAACATCCGCCCGGTCTCGGTCGCCAGCTGCCGCGAGAGTCCCGAGGAAACTTCAACATAGCCGGTAAAGCAGGCATCGGCGGTCACCGTGGCGAGCGCGGAGCGCGCATCCGCCGCATCGCTCACCGAATTGTCGCCGTCGGTCGCGTAGAAGAGGTAAATGTTGCTGCGGCCGGGGTTGTAGCGCGCGTCGATGATCTCGCGCACCTTGTTGAAGCCGGTGGACGCGACGGTACCGCCGCTGCCGCTCACCTGGAAAAATTCCGACTCGTTGAACTCCCAGGCCTCGGTGGTATGCCCCACGAACACGGTTTCAAGCGAGCGGTACTCGCGGCGCAGGCCCTGCACCACCCAGAAGAAGAACGTCTTGGCGAGCTTGCGGTCGCGGTCGGACATGCTGCCGGACACATCCAGCATGAAGAACACCACGGCGTGCACCGCGGGCTGACGGCGCCGTGCCAGCTGCCGGTAGCGCAGATCCTCGTCGATGAAGTTCGGCGTTGCGCTGAGCGAGCCGCGGCGTTTCACCATTTCCTTGAAAGAGCGGCGCCGATCCAGGCGCGAGCGCGCGCCATGGCGATCCCAGCCCTCGCGCGTCCAGTCGGTTTCAGCCGACGGCCCGGCGCGCGCCTTGAGGTTCGGCAGCTGCATTTCCTCCCACAGCCAGTCGACGATGTCGTCGACCTTGAACTCCAGCAGCAGCTGCACCTCGCCTTCCTCGCGTCCGCCCGGGCCCTTCTCGCCCTGCCCCTCCCTGGACGGATCGGTGAACACATCCCCGGGCTTGGCCTTGCCCTGGCCTGCACCCTGGGATTCATCGTCGCGCCGCAGGCGGAAGTGATGGTGCTCGAGCATGCGCACCGGCACGCGCACGGTGCGCGCATTCTCATTGCCGAGGTCCGCGCCGGCGATGATATCCGGCAGGTTGTCCTTGACGGCGGTACGGATTTTCTCATCGTGACGCAGCCAGTCGCGCGCGCCACGCGAAAACAGCTCGTACCACTTGCCGGCGCCGCTGTCCCCGTCACGCTTGCCGCCGCCCGAGTCCATGGAAGTGGCAACTACTCCTGGGCCAGGAGGGTGGTCACGTAACTCAAGGCCTCCTTGGCGCTGTGCTCATCGTAGCCATACTCGCCGACCAGGCGCTGCTGCACCACCGAGATTTTCTGGCGGGCATCATCGTCCGGACGCGCGGTCGAAGTCACGAGTCTCAAGACATCGCGGCGCTCCTCGAACAGATACTGCTCGATCGCCTCGCGCATGCGGGCGTGGCTCGCGAGCTTGAACTTCTCGCCCGCCTTGAACGCCACCATGGCTTTGCGCACCACTTCCTGGCGGAACGACTGCTTGCCTGAATCGGAGACCTTGATCTTCTCCTCCACCGAGCGCAGGAAGCGCTCGTCCGCGGGGCGCGCTTCGCCGGTGATCGGGTCGCTCACCTGGCGGTGATCCAGCGATGCCTCGACCTCGTCGAGATATTTCTCCAGCAGCTGCTGCGCCTCCGCCTCGAAGGAGGCAAACATGGCCCGGTGCACGTCCTCCTTGACCCAGCGGTTGTAGAACTCCTTGCGCGCCGACACCAGGTGATCAATCCAAGCCTTCTTCTGCTTGACGTCCATGCGCGCATCGCTCTCGATGGAGTCCTTGAGCGCCAGCAGCAGTTCCATGCTGGTAAGACTATGGGTATTGCCGCGGGTGATGGCGTTGGACAAGGCGTTGATCACGAAGCGCGGGCTCACTCCCGTCATGCCCTCCTCGGGCGCCTCGGCCCGCAGCCGTGCCGCCTCGCTCTCCGGCATGCCCTCGACGGCCTCGCCCGCATAGATGCGCAGCTTCTTCGCCAGGTCCAGGCCTTCACGCTCGGGCTTTACCAGGCGCGTCAGGATGCCGAACACGGCCGCGAGGTTCAGCACGTGCGGATCCAGGTGCACGTTGCGGAACGCCGGCGCGCCCGACACGAGCTTGTGGTAGATGCGCGATTCATCGCGGTAGGACAGGGCATAGGGGACCTTGATGATCACCATGCGATCCAGCAGCGCCTCGTTCTCCTTCTCCTGCAGGAACTTGTGGAACTCGGCGAGATTGGTGTGCGCGAGAATGGTCTCGTCGACGTGAATCAGCGGGAAGCGCGACACCTTGACGTTTTTCTCCTGGGTCAGGGTCAGCAGCAGGTACAGGAACTCGCGCTTCACCTTGAGAATTTCGATCATCTCGAGCACGCCGCGGCTGGCGGCGTATACCGCGCCCGACCATGACCAGGCGCGCGGGTCGCCCTCGTCACCGATCTGCGCCACCTTGGCAAGATCCACCGAGCCGACGAGGTCGGCGATGTCGGCGGTGGTGGGGTCGTGGGGCGCGTAGGTGCCAATGCCGACGCGCAAGGCCTCGTTGAGGAACACGCGCTCGACCGGCACCCGCACGAAATCGCCTTCGAACTCGCGCTCGACGAAATCACGCGCCCACGGCGACAGCTCGCCGGTGATATTGACGCCGTAGCGCTCGCGGAATTCGGCGCGCAGGCTGCTGGGAATGAGATTCAGCGGATTTTCCCGCAGCGGTGAGCCGCGGATGGCGTACAGCGCGCCCTCGTCGGTGCGGCTGTATTCCTCGAGTCCGCGCTTGAGCAGGATGGCGAGCGTGGACTTGCCGCCTGAAGGCGGACCCAGGAGCAGCAGCAGGCGCCGACCCACATCGGAGCCGGCGGCGGCGGCCTTGAAATAGTCCACCACCCGCGAGAGCGGTTCGTCGATGCCGAACAACTCGCGCTTGAACAGTTCCCGTGCGCGACTGCTTTCGGAAGCGTCCGCATCCCCGCCACGCCCGTGCCAGCGCAGCATGTCCCACACGTATTCGTGGCTGCTGCGGGCGAGCGCCACTGGGTTCACCGGCAGGATTCCCGTCAGGAAATCACCGAAGGTGCCTTCCCAGCGCTGCGCGCGGTGCAGCCGGCTGAAAGAACTTAGGGTGTCGATGAAGTCGGCAGTGGTGCCGTTGGATTCCGCGTCAGCAGCAAGAAGCGGTCGCATCGTCCATACCTCCCGTGAGCTCATCAGACCTGGAGCCGGGGCCGGCCGTGCCGGCGATGCCAGCTGCGGGTTAACTTAGTCCCAAGGCAGCGCACAATGAGTGACGGCCATCAGATCCTGGCGCACCTATTACGTTAAGACGGTCACAGCGCCGGATTGTTCATTTCCGGCCTGCCGCGCGCTACCCCAGCCGTGCCCGGCAGCGGGTCGCGAGCCGGCGCAGCGCTTAAGTGGCTGATTGAAAAGCGCCAGTCCTGCAGGCAGGCGCCAAGGTGCGTAACGGGTAGCGGCGCGCGCGCCGCAGAGCCCCTGCGCGCCTCGATTTGCACACGCAGCTTTAGCCCAGCCGCGCGTTCAACAGCGCGATGCGCCTGCCGGTTGTGGCGTGCGCGCAGCGTGCGCGCAAAGCGAGCGGTGCTTCAGGGTTTGATTATTCGCGTCGCGAGCCCCCGACGCAGGCTCTCGTTATTGTGAACTGACGCACTGCGTCGCTGCCGAGGCTACTTATCCTGCAGTAGCGAGGTGTTGCAAGCACTTGAAGGAGTGCTGCGGGCCTCGTTCCAGGGAGTGGAAAAGTACTTACGGACAACACGAGTTAATTCGGAGATACGTCACGTGGCCAATGCAGCATCGTCTGCGCCCCGCTCGCGCGAAACAGCCGCTCCCGGCGTGGCCGCCGCCACTTCCCCGGCATCGTCCCTGCCCGCGGTCGACGTGACCGCGATTACCACGCGCGATGATTTTCTGCTCGAACTTGGCCAGACGCTCGGCGGCCTGGCTGCCGTGCGCCCGGTTGAATCCATTGACGCGGCGTTGCCGCATCTCTCGAGCACCCGCCGTGCCCAGGTCCTGGTGATCGACGCGCGTGACGTCACCGAGCTGCGTGCTGCCGCCGATGCCGCCCATGCCGAGGCGCCGCACGCGGTGCTGCTGGTGTTCAGCGATGCCGCCGCCGAGGGGCAGGTCGGCAGCGCCCTGAAAGGCTCGAAAGTATTCGCGGTCCTGCCGCTCCCGGTCGATGCGCGCAAGACCCAGGCGGTATTCGAAGGCGCGCTCGCCGACGCGCAGCAACGCAAGGATCATGCACCGACCGACGGGGTCCAGGCTGCCAAGCTGAGCATCGGCGCATTCCGGCCGGCGGCTCCGGTAACTGCGGTTCCCGCCGCCGCCGACGACGGCGGCTCGGGCGACAAGCGCAAGCTGCTCATGATCGGCGCGGCCGCCGCGGCCGCCGTGGCGCTGGCGGGCGTTGCATGGTTCCTGCACAGCAGGGCAACCCCGGCAACCCAGACAGCCCCGACGCCAGGCGTCGCCAGCACCGCGGCGCCCGTAGCCGCCGATACCAGCGCCGCCGCTTTGCCGGAGGCGCCGGTCGCTGATACCTCCATTCTCAAGGGCAAGATCGATGACCTGCTGGAAAAGGCGCGCCTTGCCATGCACGAGCGGCGCTATACCGAGCCCAGCGGCGACAACGCGCTGCTGTACTTTCGTTCCGCGGCCGCCGCCGACGCCAGCAACGGCGAGGCCCGCGACGGCCTGCAGCGTGTCGCAACGGTGCTTGCCGGCCGGCTTGATGAGGCGCTCACTGCCCAACGCTTCGAGGAGGCTGCACTCACGCTCGCCAATTTCCGCGCGGCGGCGCCCGCTGACCCGCGGGTCGGCTCCTTCACGCAGCGGCTCGCCGCGATCCAGGTCAGCAGGGCTATCGCCGACGGCAATCTGGATCGCGCGGCGGCCTTGGTGCGCCAGGCGCAGCAGTCCGGCGTCGTGCCCGCCGAGCAGATCAGCCGCTGGCGCGCCGAACTCGCCCGGCACCAGGAGGAGAGCAAGGTGCAGCACCTTGCCAGCCTCGTGGGGGATCGCATCCGGGAGGGCAAACTGACCGACGCGGAGGACAGTGCCAGGTTCTACGCACAGCAGCTCACCAGCGTGGCCCCGGGGAGTGCCGTCACGGTACGCGCGGTGCATGACCTGATCACGGCTTACCTGCGCAAGGCGCGCGAGGCCGCGCTGGCCAGGAACACGGCTGACCAGGACCGCTGGCTCAACGCTGCTCGCGATGCCGGCATGAAACCCAACGAGATAACCGCCTTCCTGCGCGAGCTCGCGAGTTCGCGTCAGAAGGCGAACCAGGCAGAGGGTGAGCGCCTGGCGCAGAGCTTCCGCGAGCGCCTGGGCTCAGGCGCCCTCACGGATCCGGCGCAGGACAGCGCTGCGTACTACCTGACGCAGCTGCAGACCAGTTCCCCGAATGATCCGGCGCTGGCGCAGGGAAGCCGCGATCTCGCCGGCAAACTCCTGGAGCGCGCCCGCGCCGCGGTGCTCGCCGGCAAGTCCGGTGATGCTGATCTGGCAGCGGCCCGGCACTGGGGAGCGGACGCAGCGAGCCTCAGCGCCGTGCAGCAGCTGAGCCAGGCCAAGGCCCAGGCGCCGGCCATCAACAACAACGCGGCCCTTGCCTCGCAGCTGAAGCAGACACGCTCCTCGAGCCCCGAGTATCCGCAAAGCGCGCTCAGCCACCAGATCAGCGGTTCGGTGCTGCTCACGTACACGGTGGATACCGGCGGCGTGACGCGCGACGTGCACGTCATCGAGGCGACGCCACCCGGCGTGTTCGATAACGCAGCCATCAGCGCCGTACGGCGCTGGCGCTACGCACCCATGATCGTCAACGGCACCGCCGTCGAGGTGCCGGTGAGGACCCAGGTGCGGTTCGAGCTGCCGAAGTAAACCAGGAGAAACGCCAGATGATGGTCGCAGCCCCACAACGCCGTCGCCAACTGCTCACCGCCGGCATCGGCACCGCCCTGATCCTCGTGATGGGCGCGGTACTGCTCTTCGGCTTTCGTCTCGCGACGCAGATGCGCACCAGCATCACGGCACTGCAGACAGCCAGCACGCTTCAGACCTACCCCGAAACCATCGCCCAGCAGCTGAACTCGCTGCGCGATCGCCTCGAGGTGCGAGCCTATTCCGGACAAGCGCTCTCGGACCTGCAAACGTCAGTGAAGCGCTTCGACACCAATCTGCGCCAGCTCGAGGCCACCGGCGATGCCGAAGGGCCGCAGCTGAGCCGCGCGAAGCTGCTGTGGCGCCAGTACCAGCCGGTGCTGGATCCGGTCATCAGCTTCACCGGCCAGCCATACGTCGACACCGACAACGGCGGCAGCTCGCTCTCCGGCGAGGGACGTCGTCACTACGCGGAAGTCAAACGGGCGCAGCTGTTCGCCAGCGAAAACGCCCGGCCGCTGCAGACCCAGCTCACCACGCTCGCCACGGCACTGCAGCGCGGCTCCTCGGATGCGGCCGCGCGTCTGCGCGCGCTGCTCTCGGCCGGCGTGCTCGCAGCCCTGGTGCTGGCGGTGGCCGCCGGCTACTTCCAGCTGACGCGCGCCCGTCATGAGCGGGTCGCCCGCGAAGCCCAGGAGCAGACCCGCGACATTCTCAAATCGGTGCGCGAAGGCTTTTTCCTGCTGGATGCCGACCACCGCATCGGCTCGGTGTGGTCGGATGCCCTCACGCACATGTTCTCGCGCAATGACTTCGCGGGCTTGTCCTTCGAGGACCTGCTGAAGGACCTGGTCCCGCTGGCGACGCTCACTACGGCCACCAAGTACGTGAAGCTGCTGTGGGGCGAGCGCGCCCATGAAAACCTGATGAAGAGCATCAACCCCCTGGGTCAGCTGGAGATCACGCGCGACAGCGGCCAGGGCGGCAAGGAGACGCGCTTCCTGCAGTTTGACTTCCACCGCGTCATGGGTGCGGAGGGCGTCAGGCACGTGCTGTGTTCGGTGAGCGACAACACCGCGAGCGTGCTGCTGGCGCGCGAACTGCAGGACTCGCAGCAAAACGCCAACGCGCAGCTGGACATGATGCTCGGCATGCTGCACGTGGACCCGCTGCAGCTCAACTCCTTCCTCGACACCACCGAGACCAGCATCAAGCTGGTCAACACCATCCTTAAGGAGCCGGCGCGTGCCGACGCCGAGTTCCGCAAGAAACTGGCAGGCTTGTTCCGCGAGCTGCATTCCATCAAGGGCGAGGCGTCGGCGCTCAACCTGCCGAGCGTCGCCAGCCGTGTGCACACCATGGAAGACATGGTGAGCGAGTGCAAGAAGAAGCCCGAGCTCTCGGGTAATGACTTCCTGCCGCTGGTGCTGAAGCTCGACGAGCTGCTGGCACACCTGCGCGGCGTTCGCGAGATGGCGGCCCGCCTCTCGGTCCTCAAGGATGTCCCGCACCCGGCGGTGGTGCAGGCCGTGGAAGTTACGCCGGTGGCTGCCAGGGGCAGTGGCGCGCCGCGTGCGCGCCCGGAAGCGGTCGCCGGTTCGCTCGATGATCTGCCGCCGACGCTGCAGTCGATGGCGGTGCGGCTCGCGCAGGATCACAACAAGCAGTTCCGCCTCGCGGTCGTCGGACTCGCCGACGTACCGGCGCCGTACGCCGCCACCATCAAGGATTGCGTCATCCAGATGCTGCGCAACGCCGCCGTGCACGGCATCGAGGCGCCGGACGTGCGCCGCAGCCTCGCCAAGCAGGAGGTCGGTGTCGTCAGCGTGGACTTCCGCCGCACACCCGGCGGCTACGAGCTGGTGTTCGAGGATGACGGCGCCGGCATGACGCCCCAGAACCTCAAGGCGGCCGCGGTGCGCAAGCGGCTGGTCAGCGAGGAAGCGGCCGAGCGCATGGATACGCGGGCGGCGATGGCGCTGATCTTCGCGCCCGGTTTCTCGACCCAGGAGGGCGTGTCGATGGATGCCGGTCGCGGCATCGGCATGGACGTGGTGGCGCGCAGCGTCGCCAACCTGGGCGGCAAGATCGGCGTCAGCACGCACCCGGGGAAATTCACGCGTTTCCGCGTGGTGCTGCCCAGCACCGATGCCGCCAGCGCCGCAGTGGCGTAGCAGCTGAACAGGAACTCTTTTAGATGACCGCCAACGGCAAACCCACCGGCACCCCCAACGGCAAGAAATCCTTCAAGCTGATGATCGTCGACGACTCGAACATCATGCGCCGGCGCATTGAGCGCTCGCAGCAGTTCGAGGAGTTGCAGCTGGTCGGCACGGCCGGCAACGGCCTGGAAGCCCTGGAGCTGTTCAAGAAGACCGATCCGGATGTCGTGACCATGGACCTGACCATGCCGCAGATGGACGGCATCGAATGCATCGGGCGGCTGGTCACGCTCAAGCCGGCAGTGCGGATCCTGGTGATCTCGGCGCTGGCGGACAAGGCCACCGCGGTGGAAGCCATGGAAAAAGGCGCCAACGGGTTCCTCAACAAGCCGTTCACGGACCGGCAGTTGAACGAAGCCATAGCAGAACTGCTGTGCTGAGCACCCAGGGGATCAAGCCTAATGTTGTATGAACAAGAGCTGAAGACTTTCGTCGATGCCACGACGAATTTCTTCTCGGTGGCGGCACAGGAGCCGGCCTCGATCGGCTCGCCCTACCTCATGGAGGGCTCGCCCTCGGTGCACGAATACACCGGGATCATCAGCATCTCCGGCAAGCGCGAGGGGGTGGTGTACTTCACCGCGCCCAAGGCGATGCTGACCGTGATGCTGATGAAAATGCAGGAAAACGATTTCAGCCACGAGACCATGCGCGATCTTGTGGGCGAGGTGGCCAACACCATCTCCGGCAATGCACGCCGAGACTTCAGCCGCGAGTTCGTGATTTCCGTGCCGAGCGTGCTCTCGGGCGAAAAGCCCGACGTGCCGCTGCACGCCGGACGGCGCTCGTTCATCATCCCGATCAACTGGCGCAGTCACTCGGCGAAGCTGGTGGTGTCGCTGAGTTAACTGGCCGAAATCGCTTCGCAGCGATTTCGGCGGACAGCGGCTTCGCTGCCGCGGGCAAAAGCCGTGGCTTTTGCCCGCTGCTCCTTCAGGTGCGCTGCGACGCCTACTCAGTCTCATCATCGTCCCGGGTCAGGCCGGGTACGCGCTGCGCCTCCTTGCGCGGCGTCGCGGCAGAGCGAGCGTGCTCCTGCTGCCGCATTGCCAACCAGTTGGCGCGCGCGCGCGCCTTGATTACCTCGAGATCGATAACTTCCTCTGCCGGTCCGGCGCCACGCCCGGTGTCGTGCACCGCGTCGCGCTCCCGGCCGGAATGAAAGTCCTGGTTGATGTGCGCACGAATGCGCTCGCGCAGTGCTTCGTCAACCGTTGTCTCTTGCAGCAGCGACAGCAGGCGAGCTTCGGAAACAATCCCCCGGTGCGCGAGTTCGCGCGTGAAAACGAGATCCTTCTCGCGCGCGGCCGCATATTTCGCAATAGCCAGGTCATGAGGCTCCAGACACAGCGCCGTGACACCCTCGGTATCCCCCGGCGGCAGACTGAGCAGTCGGCTTCGCCAGCCGCCGGGAAGCGTCGCGGATTTGGCGTCGACGGGATCGGCATAGTAGCCAAAGGTCTCGTGGAACCGCGACCCATAGCCGATCACATTCAGCCACTCAGTGCGTTCGGTGGCAGTCGCCACCCACAGGTCCACCTCGACCGACTTGATGATGTCATCGGCAAGATCAGGGTGCGCGGCGTGCAACGCCTGGCTCCCAACGATGATGAAGCGTTTCGCGCCGGTGATCCGGCCGGCGGCGCGGAGCACATGATCAAGCTCGCGCTTCTTCATGGAGTTTTTTGAGCTCTTCCGGGGTCAGCAGACCAATGTAAGGGGCGGACTGACGCAGGCGCACCGCGTTCTCGTCCCTGCCAAGCATCGCCGCAAAGAGCAGCCCGTCGTCGTCGCTTTGAACGATCTGTCGCCACTCGTCATGGGCCGAAACCCAAACGCCCTGGCGCTTCCACCGGTGGAGGTTAGCAAGAGCCTTGGCGCGAATCTCGCGCGGCGCGCGCTCTCTTACCACTGCATGCGCGTACAAGAGCTTGAGTTGATCGCGCTGCTGGTGAGAAAGAGCACCATCCGCAGGCGGACGCAGACCGCGTTCACTGAGCTCCAGCGTGTCTCCCTCGCCCACTCCCCACGCCTCGAGCGTGGCTTTGGGAAGGATGACCCCCAGGGAATTTCCGATGCGGCGCAGGAGCACCCTCATTGGCGTAATTATAACGAGTTATAACTAGTGTCGCAAGCGTCGGTCCGCCTACTGCGGCGCGCCTGCTGCGATCTCCTCGCCCGCGCGCAGGCGGTAGCCGAGCCCGGTCCCGGTGATCAGATAACGCGGCTCACGCGGATCCGGCCCGGGCTTGCCGCGCAGGTTCTTGATACACACGCGCAGGCTGCGCGAATCATCCTCGCGCCCGGCCCCACACTTCACCTATCAGCTGGCGCTGCATCATGATCGAACCCAAGTGGCGCGTGAGGCACTCGAGCACCCGGGGAGATCCAGCTGACGAACCAGTGGGTGAGGACGTACAGCGCGATCAGCCCGAGAATGAAAATGATGTCCACGCGGGCAATCCCGTGAGAGCGGGCAGCCAAATTACTGCTTGGCTTGTGAGTATCGCGTGAGGAAACGGCTGCGACGGTGCGCGCGTAACTGTGACGGCTGCACTGTTGCCGGGGCGTAATTTCAAGCGTGATTAGGCCCGTGCACGCCCTCTCCAGTCCCTTAGGCCGAATCACGCTGCGACGCGAGCTGGCCGAGCGCCACGCCCGGATCACGCGCCTGTGGCATACCGCGCGCAACGCCTACCGACGCCTGAACGAGGCCCCGGTGCAGAACCTCATGGCGATGCGTGCCGCCGCACAGCGCCTCGATCAGCTCGCCCGCGGACGGGCGTCGCTGCTGTCGGATCTCAAAGCCCTGTCGGACTGAACGCTCAGGCGCTGCGTGCGCCGCGGCCGCGCAGCGCGCGCGCCGGCAGCATGATCAGCGCGCGCAGCAGCGCAAACACCCCCTCGACCGCCAGGCCCAGAAGCCGGAACGGCAGCAGCAACAGCCACACCAGCGGGTAGAGGATCAGGGCCACGAGCGCCAGCGGCCAGCAAAAGAACAACAACAGGAGCCACAGCACGAAGCCGATCATTGACGATCCTTTTGAGCCACGCCTAGAGTAGTGCGCGTGATTGTATGTTGAATGCGAGCTTCGAAGCGCCTCCGGCAGTGCGCCCGGGAGATCGCGTCGCCGTGGTCGCGCCAGCGAGCGGTTTTGACCGCGCCGCGTTCGAGGTGGGACTGGCGGTGATTGGCGCGCGTTACGAGGTGGAGTACGGCGCCGGACTGTTCGAGCGGCGGCGGTATCTTGCCGGCGATGACGAGCGGCGCCTCAGCGAGCTCAACGCGGCGCTCGCCGATCCGGATATCCGCGCGGTATTCTGCGCCCGCGGCGGCTACGGGGCGACGCGGCTGCTCGCGCGCCTGGGGCCCGCGGGCGTGCACACGCCGGCGAAGCCAGTGGTTGGCTTCTCCGACATCACGTCGCTCCACCTGTGGCTGCAGAGCCATGGAATGATCAGCATCCACGCTCCGGTGCTCACCCAGCTCGGGCGCCTGCCGCCGGCAACCACGGCGCGTCTGTTCGGGCTTTTGGAATCCAGCTTGCCCGCAGCGCCGCTCATGGGCAGCGCCACGTACGTCGAGGGCAGCGCGGAAGGGCCGCTCCTCGGCGGTAACCTGTCGGTATTCTCGCGCCTGCTCGGCACACCGTTCATGCCCGACCTCGGCGGTGCGATCCTCCTGCTCGAGGACCTGGGTGAGCGTCCCTACCGCCTCGACCGCATGTGGACGCACCTGCAGCTCGCGGGCGTATTCGAGCGCGTCGCGGGACTCGTGCTCGGCTGTTTCATCGACTGCGAAGAGAAAGACTCGCCGTACACGAGCGCCGAGGTACTGCGCGAGCTCGCCGCGGCAACCGGCCTGCCCTGCGCCGCGGGATTTCCAATCGGTCACGGCGAGGTGAATGATCCGGTCCCCTTGGGCGCGCGCGTGCGGCTCGATGCGGGCGCCCGCACCCTGACGTTCCTTGAAGCTGCGGTGCAGGGTTAGAAGAGCGAGCTTAATCGAGCCGTCGCACCCCGACCGAGAGCAAGACCCCGTCCGCTTCGCGCTCAACGCTGAACTCGATCGGTCGGCAACACACTTCGCAGTCTTCTATATAAGAGGCGTCAGCGGAGGTCAGGTCGACGCGGGTCTCGAGCCGCTCACCACACCACGGGCACAGGACTGCGACGAATTCCGTCGGCTGCAGACCGAGCCCTGGGGCCGAGCCGGGCTCGAACACCGGTTCCAGGCCGTAGAGCTCGTCAATGACAGCCCCATCCGGTTCCAGGATGCGGTCCCGCAGTCGTTTCATCGTTGCGTCGTGGCGTGGCAAGCTGCGATGCTGCGCGCAGCGTACCGCTTGAGGCAAGGTAGGGTCCTTCGGGTAGCTGGAATATGCTGAGGCATCACGCCGCGAAACTGCTGTGCCTGTTGCTGGCTGCGCCGTTCGCGGGGTGCGGCGGACATCTTGCGGAAGCGCCCGCCCCCGGCGCCTCGCTCGCCGGCGCCTGGAGACTCAATCCCACGACGAGCGACGATCCCCAGAAAGTCATCGAGCGCATGCGCGCCCAGGCCCTGCAGCGCATGGCTCGCCGTGAACAGACGGCCCCGCTGCAGCCGGCAGCGACGCACCACGGGGGCGCGCACGGTGCGGGCAGCGCGGCAGACAGCCAGGACGGCGCCCAGCAGGAGGTTTTCGATCCGGGGCGTCACCTGGATCCGCTGCGCAACTCGCAGATGATGCATGTGCTCGCGGCGGCGCTGGCCCGCGGGGACCACCTCACGGTGAGGATCAATGCCGGCCAGGTCGTGTTCGACTACGGCACCTCCGCACGCAGCTTCACCCCCGGCGCAAGCAGCGTGGTGTCGGCGGAAGGCGGGGTGGGAGACCAGACGTCCGGCTGGAACGGCCGCGATTATGTCATCCGCCTCAGAGCGCAGATGGGTCCGAACGTTGCCGAGAACTACTCCGTGTCGGCCGACGGCAAGCACCTGATCGAGACGCTGCGGATCGGGCCTGCGGAACTGCCGGTGGTGAGCCTCACGCGCGTCTACGACCGGACGAGCGACGCCGCGCCGCGCAACCTGCCGACCAATGACTGACCAGGCGTGAAATCGGTACCGGCTGCGCTTCTGGCTGCGTGTGCGGGACTCTCGATGAGTCCCATGGCGGAGGCGTGGCAAGCCGCCGCTCAAGGCTCCCAGGCAGCCGCGACCATGCCGGAGGTGGTGGTCGAAGGACACCACGAAGGCCCGCGCATGTGGCAGGTCCGCAAGGGCGATCACCGGTTGTGGATCCTTGGCACGGTCTCGCCGCTGCCGAAAAAGATGATCTGGCAGCCCGCTGCAGTACAGGAAGTGCTGAAGCAGACCCAGGAGGTCGTCCCCGCCTGGCCAAGTTACGGCATCGGCGCGAACCCCATCACGGCGCTGCGCCTCTACATCCAGTGGCGCCGGATGCAAAAGCCCCCCGACCACATGCCGCTGCAGCAGGCCCTGCCGCCGGCGCTGTATGCACGGGTCGCCGCCCTCGAGGCGCGCTACGACCCGCGCGACACGACGCTCGAGCAACTGCGGCCCATGCTCGCCGCCGAGCGCCTGCTGACGAAGGTGCTGGGGGCGTCGGGGCTCACGGCGCGCAACGAGGTGCAGCAGACGGTGCTGCAGCTGGCGCGCGCCCAGGGCGTGCGCGTGCGGCAGGACAAGCTGCGCATCGACGACCCGCTCGACGTCCTGAAGGACGTCGGTGCCACACCGCTCTCAGGCGAGGTCGCCTGTCTTGACGCGGTGGTGACCCGGCTGGAAACCGACCTCGGCCCGATGCAGGCGCGCGCCCGTGCGTGGGCGCTGGGTGATGTCGAGACCCTGCGCAACCTGCCGCACACGGACAACCGCACGGCCTGCGTCGCGGCGGTGGCGACCTCGGAGCGGGTACGCAGTCTCATCGAACGCGCGGAAGATGACTGGCTCGGCGCCGTCGAAGACAGCCTGACGCACAACCGCGGGACACTCGGGGTGCAATCCATGGACCGCCTGCTCGGCGAGCACGGCGCGCTCGCGGCTCTCAGGGCGCGCGGCTACGAGGTCGAAGGCCCTTAAGATCTGAGGGCAAAGGCCC
>Ga0209167_10000533_pt1 | contig 26847 bp, 24 predicted proteins | sample Coa_R1_9_FD_187154 | JGI IMG/M metagenome (GOLD analysis project Ga0209167, IMG submission 187154) | Surface soil microbial communities from Centralia Pennsylvania, which are recovering from an underground coalmine fire - Coalmine... | ecosystem: Environmental > Terrestrial > Soil >...
TTCCAAGAAAAGCTCGCATAAATATCCCACGAAACAGAGGCCGGCTCACCTACCGATCTCGACTTTAAAAAGCACGTTATCCGGATGCTCGTGCCGCCACTTGAAATACCCCCTTCGTTCGACGACTTTCGTCCTTCCGAATTCACGATAGTTCCGGTGCTGTTCCCCCAGGTAAACGCGGTAGGCGCGATCCTCTTGACTGTTCCACGTATGATAATCGTGGCCATCGCGATCGTAGTAACGCTTATCGCCAGCGTTCATCGACACGGGGGCAATCAAGCTGACTCCGGCGCAAAACGCGGTCAAAATCAAAAAACGGCGCATTTGGTTAAACCTCTCTTTGGACGAGAGGCACGTTCCTCGCCTTCTCAACTCTGCTGGCACGAATCGCCGTGCGGCCTTCGTTGGCTTCCGCAGGTGACGTTATCCGGTCATTCTGACCCCGTGCGGTCACTCGTTTGAGCGCCGGAGGCGCAGGACGAGTGGAACGGCTGCCGCGGCCTGAAGCCGCCGATGGACCTCCGCATGCTTCTACCGCAGCGTTAGAGCAACCAAAGGAGAATAAAATGACATTTTTGAGAGCAGCACCTGCCGTCCTTGGCATGGCCATTTTGGGCACGGTGTTCATCCCTAGCGCCAAGTCCGACGATCACGATAAGACGACCACCATCACGTTTAGCGCACCCGTGGAGATTCCACCGGTCTACATTACCGGGATGAGAGTCTTGCCGGCCGGAACGTATGTGTTCAAGCTGGTGGAATCGAGTTCCAATCGCCACATCGTCCAGATCTTCAACGCTGACCAAAGCAAGATCTATGCCACCATCCTGGCCATTCCAAACTATCGCCTCACGCCGACAAACAAGACCGTGATTACATTTAACGAAGGAATCCGGGGCAACCCCGAGCCGATCCGGGCGTGGTTCTATCCGGGCGCAAACTGGGGCGAGGAATTCGTCTATCCGAAAGCGAAAGCCGTCGAACTGGCCCAGGTAGTGAAAGCGCCCGTTCTTGCGGTTGTCGCCGATGTGACGGTGGAAGTCGCGAGGCCCGAAGCGCCGGAGGTGATTGCTCAGTTGCAGCAGCTTCCCGTGATGGCCGTTCGGCCGACGGGAGAAGTGGTGGAAGTGGCCCAGGTAATTCAAACTGCGCCACTGACGGCAGACCCAGTAGCGCCCGTGGCCGCCCCTGTGGCCGCGCAGCTCACCGAAAACAGGCTCCCCGATACGTCCAGCTCTTTGCCTCTCATCGGACTGTGCGGACTGCTGGCGTTGGGCAGTGCCTTGACACTGCGGTCCATCAGCAGACGAGTCCGGTAGTTCAAGTCGTAAGCGGGCGCGTCAGATTCTGGCGCGCTCAGAGCGAGAACCGAATCAAGGAAACAGGATGAGTCTATGATGCACACGAGGGAGCTGAGCAAGCCGACAAGCTGCACACCTATCCCCGGCAACATGCCGCCGGCCAGGAAGCGGCACGAGTCTCGTAACGAGGTAATCTAAGTGATGCGCCCAAGAGTCGTCCCCTTATTAGCCCCGCCGCCGCGCAAGGCTCGTCCCGAAGCGATGGGTACTTACGAAACCAAAGCTCGGGGCATGGCTGTGCTCACCACACCGCTCTTAAACAAGGGCACGGCCTTCACCACGGAGGAGCGGGAGGCCCTGGGCCTCACCGGCCTGCTCCCGCCCGTGATCAGCACGCTGGAAGCTCAAGTCACTTGCGCCTATACCCAGTACCAACGGCTGCCGGACGCGTTGAGTAAGAACATTTACCTGACCGCCCTGCACGACCGCAATGAAGTGCTCTTCTTCCGCCTCCTCTCCGAACATCTGCGCGAGATGATTCCGATTGTCAACGATCGAACGGTCGGCCTGGCCATGGAGCAGTACCACCACGAGTGCCGCCGTCCCCGGGGCGTGTACCTCTCGATCGATCATGCCGATGCGATTGAGGAAGCCTTCGGAAATCTCGGCGCCGGCCCCAACGATATCGATCTTATCCTGGCCACTGATGCCGAGCAGATCTTCGGCGTCGGGGATTGGGGCGTCGGTGGAATCGAAATTGCGATCGGCAAACTGGCGATCTACACGGCAGCCGGCGGGATCGACCCCACCCGCGTGATCCCGGTGATGCTGGATGTGGGCACCAACCGGCAAAGCTTGCTCGCCGATCCCATGTATCCGGGAAACCGCCACGCTCGCGTCCGTGGAGATCGTTACGACGCCTTCATCGACGCCTACGTGAAGGCCGCGGTGAAACTGTTTCCGAACGCTGTGTTGCAGTGGGAAGATTTTGGACCCGCCAACGGCCGCCGCATCCTGGAAAAATATCGCGGGCAGGTCCGCACCTTCAGCGACGATCAGCAGGGCACCGGCGCAATTGTGCTGGCGGCCGCAGTCTCCGCGATGCGCATCTGTGGAACATTGCTGCGCAATCAACGCATCGTCATCTTTGGAGCGGGCATCGCCGGCGTCGGCGTCGCCGATCTGATTCGGGACGTGATGATCGAGGAGGGCTTATCGCTTGACGAAGCGACGCGGAGATTTTGGTTGGTGGACGTGCACGGCCTGCTCACCAGCGATATGGGTGACCGGTTGCATGACTATCAGGCAACCTATGCCCGCCCAGGTTCTGAGGTCAGGAGCTGGAGAGGTCTTGGTCTCAACGCCGACGCCCCGGGCGCAAATGCGAATGCGATTGGTTTGGCGGAGGTAATTCGGCGCGTACGGCCCACCATGCTGATCGGGGCCTCGGGGAGTGGGGGCGCCTTTACGGAATCGATTGTCAAAGATATGGCCCGCCATGCCGAGCGTCCCATCATCTTCCCGCTTTCCAGTCCTCCTTCGCTCGCCGAAGCTACGCCCGCCGACCTGATCGCCTGGACCGAAGGGCGGGCGCTGATCGCAACCGGCAGCTCCTTCACGCCGGTCACTCACAAAGGCATCACCCACGTCATCGGCCAGGCAAATAACGCCATGTTGTACCCGGGCCTCGGCCTCGGCGCGATTGTATCGCGGTCCCGCCTGATCAGCGTGGGCATGCTCGCAGCCGCGGCCAACGCGCTGTCCAGCCTGGTTGCGGTCCGGCTTCCCGGAGCGTCTTTGCTTCCGCATATCGACGACCTCCGCAGCGTGACCGTAACGGTAGCCGTAGCAGTCGCAGAAGCAGCTTTAGCGGAGGGATTGGCCAGCGTCAAACTCGAAGACATCGTTCAACAGGTGGAAGACGCGATGTGGCAGCCGGAGTATCGCCGGATCCAGGCATCCTGATTCGGCGCCGGATTCCAATTGAAGGTCTTGATCCGAAAAACGTCGCTAAGGGCGATCCTGAAGTGGTCCCAGCGGGTCCTCTTCGCCGGCGCAACACTGGTGCTGGGCTATTGCGGGTTTGCGCTGGCGGATACCTGGATATTCCAGCACCGCGAATTGCAGAATTTCGAACCCGCGCAGACTGCCGGATGGTCCTTGCCCGCCGCGGCACCCGACGGCATGATCGGCCGAATTGCAATCGACCGACTCGGCGTATCGGTAGTGGTGCAGGAAGGATCGGACGGTCCCACTCTCCGGCGGGCGGCCGGGCACATTGCCGGCACGGCCCTACCGGGCCAGCTCGGCAACATCGGAATCGCCGCGCACCGGGACACGTTCTTCCGGCCCTTGCGGAATATCCGGCGCGACGATGTCATCACACTTACCACTCTGCGTGGCGAGTACCGCTACCGCGTCGTGTCGACGAAGATAGTGAACCCGGAAGATGTCGCCGTGTTGAATCCCGATGGACACGAGATCCTCACGCTGGTCACGTGTTACCCGTTCTACTTTGTGGGCTCCGCTCCCAATCGGTTCATCGTCCGCTCCGAACGAATCCGGGATTGAAGAGACTCAGCCGGGAAGCGATAACGCCCGAATGACAGCGTACTCGGCCGCTCCTTTCCAAATTAGGAGTTTGGCCTGGAGTTGAGGTCCGCAACAGGTTTCGCCAAGGTTTGGTAAACACTCACCAGCCTTGCGTTCGGTCCGCTCGGCTCGTAGGATGGTGTTGCAATGAGGATCACGCCGATTTGTCTACTTGGATTGGCATCGATCGGCGCGACGCTGACGGGCGAGTCCAGCCCGGCTTTTGAAGTGGCGACCGTAAAACTATCGGAGCCGGATACGGCTACCCGCCGTTTCTTAATAGAAGGACGTCGGTTTGCCACGTTCCACACTTCGCTTGCTGATCTGGTCCAATTCGCGTATGGCTTGGATCCGCGTCAGATCGCAGATGGGCCAAAGTGGCTAACGTCGGTCAAGTTCGATGTAGTTGGCACAGCCGAGGGCGATGGAAAACCCTCCGAGCAAGAATGGATGCTGATGATGGCCAACCTGCTGGCCGATCGCTTTCAGCTACGTTTTCATTTGGAGAAGCGAGAGTTACCGGTATACGCCATCGTCGTAGACCGTGATGGCCAGAAATTGGAACCAAGCGACGGCGACCCAAATGGCTTGCCGTCAATGGGCTTCCGAGGTAGGGGCGAACTGGTAGCCCGGAACGCGAAGCTCGCCGATCTTGCTTGGGAATTACAATCGGCCGTGCTGGACAGGCCAGTGGTCGATCAAACTGGGCTGACAGCGAGATTCAATTTCACGCTCGCCTGGACGCCGGATGAGTTTCAGAGTCCGGCCGTGGCCGGGGTGAATGGTACGACCGAAGAGATCTTCCCTGGCCTTTTTACCGCCATGCGGCAGCAGCTAGGGCTGCGGTTGGAAGCAGTCAAATCCCGGGTCGACGTTATGTTCGTGGAGAAGGCCGAGGTACCGGGGGGCGACTAATGACGCACGGAGCCCAACCCCTTGTACCGGCGTCCAGGCTGAACACGGCTATTCTCGCCAGTAGCGCGGCTGCGGCCAAGACGAAGGGCATGGCGGTGTAGATCACGGGATCAAGTGTGCTGATTCCGAAGAGGAGCGATTTCATCAGCCGAGTCAATCCCGCAGCGGCGGCCAGCCCAATCACGACATCGGCTCCCGCCAATACCAGCGCATTGCCTAACGAACATCCGCCTTAATTGTCGTGGCTCGGCCCCAAGGGCGAGCCGTATCCCCATCTCGCGGGTGCGTTGCGAAACCGCATAAGACATGACCCATAGATGCCGACGATTCCAAGTAGCAGTGCCATCGTCCCCGCGACTCGCAAGCATCACCAGCGTAAACGACGTCGCGGCGAGCGATTGATCATAGAGATCCTCCATCGTGCTCACCAGAAGCACGGGCAGATTCGAATCGACCGACTAGACGGCCGTACGCGCCTCGGCGAAAAGGTCTGAGTGCCGGCCCGATCGGTGCGGATCGCGTACGCCACCGGACGCTGGACGTACAAAGGATTCCCGTAGAAATTTTCCATCATCGCGGGCCAGTAGACGATACTGGGAGGTTTGAATTGCGCGCCGTCGTTGCGGATGTCCTCCACAACACCGATGATCTCCCGCCACGGCGACCTGTTCCCCTCGCGAACACGTTTGCCCGGGCGAATCCGGGATTGAAGAGACTGACTGCTGCGGGGGGGGCCTCACAGGACCCGCCCCGCCACAACCGCTGATCCGCTAGTAATCCATCCCCGGCATCTGGCCGCCGCCACCGTGTCCGGCTCCCGATGCGTTCTTGTCTGGAATCTCGCAGATCATCGCCTCGGTCGTCAGCATCAGGGCGCTGATGGAGGCTGCGTTTTGGAGAGCCGAAAGAGTCACCTTGGTCGGGTCGATCACACCGGATTTGACGAGGTCCTCATACTCGCCGGTGGCCGCATTGAAGCCGTAGTTACGGTCTTTGTTGTGCAGGATTTTCTCCATCAGCACCGCACCTTCGTAACCCGCATTGCCCGTGATCTGGCGGATGGGTTCTTCGCAAGCTCGCTTGACGATGTTCACGCCGGTTTGCTCGTCGCCTTCGAGGTTGAGCGATTTGAGAGTGACGGCCGCGCGTAACAGCGCGATGCCGCCGCCGGGCACGATTCCTTCTTCTACCGCGGCGCGAGTCGCATGCAGCGCGTCCTCCACCCGGGCCTTTTTCTCCTTCATCTCCATCTCGGTTGCCGCGCCGACCTTAATGATGGCCACGCCTCCGGCCAGTTTCGCCAACCGCTCTTGAAGCTTCTCACGATCGTAGTCGGAGGTCGTCTCCTCGATTTGCGCGCGGAGCTGTTTGATCCGGCCCTCGATGTTTTTCTGTCCCCCGCCGCCGTCGATGATGGTGGTGTTGTCTTTGCTGATCGTGACCCGTTTGGCGCGGCCAAGATCTTCCAGCGTCAACCCCTCCAGCTTGATGCCGATCTCTTCAAACACCGCCTTGCCGCCGGTTAAGACTCCAATATCCTCCAGCATCGCCTTGCGTCGATCGCCAAAGCCCGGAGCCTTCACCGCGCAGGCATTCAGAGTGCCGCGGAGCTTGTTCACCACCATGGTTGCCAGCGCCTCGCCTTCCACTTCCTCGGCGATCACCAGGAGCGGCTTCCCGGCGCGCACCACCAGCTCGAGTAACGGAAGCAGGTCCTTCATGTTGCTGATCTTCTTTTCGTGGATCAGAATGTAAGGATTTTCGAGCACGCATTCCATCCGGTCGGGATCGCTGACGAAGTAAGGCGAAAGGTAACCGCGGTCAAATTGCATCCCATCCACGGTTTCAAGTTCGGTCACCATGGTTTTCGATTCCTCCACCGTGATGACGCCGTCCTTGCCCACCTTTTTCATCGCCTCCGCGATGATGTTGCCGATGGTCGCATCGCCGTTCGCGGAGATGGTGCCGATCTGTGCGATCATGTCGCCGGTCACGGGCTTCGAGAGCTTTTTCACTTCGCCCACGACCTTCGCGACCGCTGCTTCAATGCCGCGCTTGAGCGCCATCGGGTTCGCGCCCGCGGTCACACTCTTCACGCCTTCGCGAAAGATCGCTTGCGCCAGAATCGTGGCCGTTGTGGTGCCGTCGCCGGCGACGTCCGAGGTCTTCGACGCAACCTCACGCACCATCTGCGCGCCCATGTTCTCCAAGGGATCTTTCAACTCAATCTCTTTGGCCACGGTCACGCCGTCTTTTGTGATGGTGGGACCGCCGAATTTCTTCTCCAGAACCACGTTGCGCCCCTTCGGCCCCAAGGTGATTTTCACCGTGTCCGCCAATTGGTTGACGCCGCGCAAAATTGCCTGCCGGGAGTTATCGCTGTATGTAATCTGTTTGGCTGCCATGATTTCCTCTGGTTGTCCTTCTCTACGACGCTTTCGCGAGTTTCTTTGGGGCGTCTAGAATTCCGAGCACTTCATCCTCGCGAATGATCAGGCACTCTTGGCCATCCACGCGGATCTCGTTGCCGGCGTATTTGCCCAGCAGCACGCGATCCCCGACTTTTACATCCAGGGGAGCGACGGTGCCGTCTTCCAGGCGCTTGCCCTTTCCCACTGCCGTCACTTCGGCTTCCTGGGGCTTCTCCTTGGCGGAGTCCGGGATGTGCAAGCCTCCCTGCATCTGGTTCTTCTCTTCGATTCGTTTGACCACGATGCGGTCATAGAGCGGTCGAATTGTCATCGTAATTTCTCTCTTTCTATAAACTGACTGGGAATTCTAGGCGGGTGGAGCCGCCAAACGTTCCAGCACCCGGCCCAGACTCGACATCATGTCAACGGGCAGCTGAATCTGCTCTGCGGCCATGGCCAGTTTTTCGGGAGCTCGAATTCGCCTTGCGCGTGAATGATCTTGGCGCGCTTTTCGCGTTCGGCTTCGGCCTGCCGTGCGATCGCGCGGATCATCTGTTCCGGCAGATCCACTTGCTTGACCTCCACCAGAGTCACTTTGACGACAGCGCGAAAACCAGCGCGACGCCCGGGCCCTTCGGCTGAGATAAAACGCGGCCGAGGCGAAAGATAACCCCGCGCTCGTATTCGCTCAGGATCTTGATCGAAGACAGCAAATAGATGACAACGATCGCGACCGGAATCATCCAATAGTCAAACACCAGGATCTCTTTCTGGATGCGCTGCGGAGTCGATCAGACTTTGCAGTCTCTTCTTGGTCTCCGCCTGGGCGTCCTTGCCGGGAATGCAAGCCACGGACTCCTTGGCGAACTGTAAACTTGAGTTGTACTCGGCGCGCATGGAGCCGAGAAGACCGCGCCGCGCCGCCTGGATGTGCTCCATCAGCAGACCGCATGGGCCCGTGCTCCGCATGCCGATGTCGTCGCCGCCGAGATTGGCGATCAATTCATCCAGACTCTTAAGATCTGCGCCCTGTCGCATGGCAAAGGGTTGCATGGCAGAAACTAGGAATGACTGCAAGCGCTCACGGCGTGCTCAACGCAGGCGTCGTGGGCGCCTTTGTTGCTCTGTTCCGCGGCGGCGCGGTGACTCTTGGCCGCTCGTTCATGGTGGTATGCAGCGGATATATGTGAATCTTTTGGCATAGTGGGTCTCTTTCAAAAATTTCTTGCGGCTTCTAGGTGGTTCCCTCAACCGGGGCCAGCCACCGCAGCAGGAAAAAGTGGTATCCGCACAGGTCGCAGCGGTAGGGCAAAAGAATCCAATACAGAGCTTTCTCTAGGACGCCCCTGGCCCCCACTCCCCTGAACTCGATCGATTTGCAACGCGGACAGTATATATTCAGCACAGCTTAAGGCTGAAAGTTCGGCTTGTTTGTCGACCGAGCCTTCTCCAACAGGAGATTCTCGTCGTCCAAGAGTTTCTTCTGCCGCTCAATTTCCCGCTGTGGCGCCTCTTGCGCCTCCAGGCGAACCGCATCCGAAATTGCCGCTTGCGCCAGTGTATTCAGATGTTTCGAATAGAGCACAAGGGAATAACTGCCTCGATCGCCGGTTCGAACAAGATTGTAGGAGTACTCGGTATCCTCCCATCGCGCCAGGACCGCGGCCGCCTCTCCGTAATTGGAGTGATAGGGGATCTCGACGTTGGGTTTGGTCGGCGTTCCGTAAGTCGCTGAAATCCCCTGGATGATATCCTCGGCGGTCATCCCCTCGATGCGGTAGCGGTCGTAGGTGACCACGATGCGATACAACTCTCCGTTGTAGAAGCTCAGCAGTCCCTCTTTGACGGGGTCAACTTTAACGGGATCGCCCACGGCCGCAGGACGAGGCCGCCAATCCATCTCTTGAATCACGGCCGGGCGCTGGTGCAGAGTCCTCGCGTCGGCAAGTTTGATTCCCGTCTCCGTCGCTGCCTTGGTCAGGGTCATGCCGAACTGGAGCCCGCGATATGTGGAGAAATCTCCCTCAGCCAGGAGCGACCCGCCGCATAGAATCCCGATCAGGCAAAGACGAAACATACAGATTCCTAACTCGTTTGGGATGGCCTAAGGAGAATGAATCGGATCGCTCGACTTAGTTCAGACGATCCGCGAGTGGGCAGAAGCGCTCAGACATTTACCATTATCAGTTAATAAACGTTGCTTGTCAAGCTCGACTGGTGGGATAATGGTACCTGATTTCACTTATTCTAGTTAATCAGCAAAGGAGCCCAAGTGGACGTTCCGCTCGTAATCCGCCAGCGTTTACATGAACTTGGGCTCGATCAGAAAGATCTGGCATCCGCCGTTCAGGTCACCGATTCCTACATTTCCCAGCTGCTTTCGCGCAAGAAAGCGCCGCCCGCGCCTGGCCGCACGGACCTCTACGAGAAGATGGGCGAATTTCTGAAGCTCCCCGCCGGGGAGCTCTCGAGACTTGCCGAAGCCCAGCGCCGGGAGGAATTGAAGAAACGCGCAGCCGAGCCGCCGAGGCCGCTCTTCAAAGAGTGTCGCGATTTGGTTCTCCGCAAATGCGAGCCGGGGAGGCGGGCGGAGGTGCGGCGGATCTTCGAGAAAGAGCCCTTTGGCGAACTCGAGCGCCTGGTCACGCAGAAGCTTCTCGACGTTGCTCAGGGTGTCGCCCGAGAGGAATTGCGCAGTGAGGAGTGGCTGCGCACGATGGCACAACTCGGCGGCCGCAGCTATGAGCAAATGCGCGTCGCGATTCTGGAGTTCCTGGACACCGACGTCTTCGACGTTTCGATTGAAAATTGTGTCTCCTTCCTCGATCCGATGATCGACTCCTGGGATATCAACCTGAAAACCTTTGCCATGGAAGTTGTCCCGAACCCCCGCTTTGCGTCCGTCAGCTTGAAGCGATTCGAATTTGTGGAACAGCAGCCGCCGCTTGGCATTGAGCCCGGCCTGGTAGAATTTCTTCTCGATAAATCCCTCAGCGGTGACGTCACCGAGACGGAAATCGAATTCCTGAAAGCCCTCAGGTTCAAAGGAAAATTCCCTGCGGCTTTGTATTATTACCGGGAGCTGCAAAACCTCAGGGACCCCCTGCACTTCATAGGACCAACCGATGCAACAAACCTCTAAAGTTCGCAAGATCGCCTTTGTCGGGGACCATTTGCCGCGCAAGTGCGGCATTGCCACGTTCACGTCCGACCTTCTGGAGGCCGTCGCTACTGCCCATCCGCAAAGCCAGTGCTTCTGCGTCTCCGTAAACGATCTCAAAGGCGGTTACGATTACCCGGAAGTAGTTCGCTTTGAAATCGAGGAGCAGGACTTGTCGTCCTATCTGCGCGCCGCGGACTTCCTCAACATCAGTAACGTAGATATCGTCTGCTTACAGCATGAGTTCGGCATCTTCGGCGGACAGGCGGGCGGTCACATCCTGGCGTTCCTGCGCGAACTGAGGATGCCGGTGGTCACCACGCTGCATACCGTCCTGCTCGAACCGCGCCCGGACCAGCGGCGCGTTATGAAGGAGATTCTCTCGCTTTCGACGCGGGTCGTGGTGATGGCCGAGCGCGGGCGGCGCATGCTGCAGGACATTTACGACGCGCCTCCGGGCAAAATCGATTTGATCGCGCATGGGATTCCGGACGTGGGCTTCGTCGACCCCACCTATTTCAAAGACCAGTTCGGGGTTGAGGGAAGAGTGGTCTTGCTTACGTTCGGCCTGCTTTCCCCCAACAAGGGCATCGAGTACGTTCTCAACGCTCTGCCTGAGATCCTGGCCGAGTTTCCAGATGTCGTTTACATTTGCCTGGGCGCCACTCATCCGAACGAAGTGCGCAACCATGGCGAAGCCTACCGCGTGAGCCTCGAAATCCTGGCCAAGAAGAACAAGATCGAAAAGAACGTCATTTTCTACAACCAATTCGTCGATCTTGAAATTCTGAAGGAGTTCATTGGGGCGGCCGACCTTTATATCACGCCGTACCTGAACGAAGCCCAGATAACCTCGGGCACTCTCGCCTACACCTTTGGGTCCGGCAAGGCAGTCATTTCGACGCCATACTGGCATGCGGCCGAATTGTTGGCCGAGGACCGCGGGGTTCTGGTGCCGTTCGCGGACGCCCCGGCCATCGCGCGCGAAGTGATTGGCCTCTTGCGCGACGACACACGCCGCCACGCGATTCGCAAAAACGCGTACCGGATCGGACGCGACATGATCTGGAGCAATGTGGCACAGCAATATATGCGTTCGTTCGAACTATCCAGACTCGAAGCGGCGCCATTGTCTCGCAAGTCTCTCGCCAAGAAAACGCTGGACCAAAAGCCGCGCCAGCTGCCGGAATTGAAGTTGAGTCATCTGTCCCGTATGACTGATTCCACCGGGGTTTTCCAGCACGCCGTCTTCAGCGTCCCCAATTTTTCCGAAGGCTATTGCACCGACGATAACGCGCGCGCCTTCGCTCTTGCAGTGCTCCTTGGCGAATTGGGAGAAGACCCGGAGGAACTGCGGACTTTGGCCACAACTTGCGCCGCCTTTCTCCATCACGCCTTCGATCCCAAGACCAAACGCTTCCACAACCACATGAGTTTTGAGCGACGCTGGCTCGACGATCCAGGATCCGAGGATTGCCACGGCCGGGCAATTTGGGCGTTGGGTGTGGCAGTCGGACGTTCGCCCTTCCGCAGTTTTCAGATGATGGCCGGACAACTCTTCGCGCTGGCATTACCGGCCGTCACCGAGTTCACATCGCCGCGAGCCTGGGCCTTCGCTCTGATCGGGATTCACGAATACTTGCGCCGTTTGGGCGGCGACAGCCTGGTGAACCAGACCCGCGAAACACTCACCGACCGGCTCATGAAGCTGTTTGAAGGGCACGCCCAACCGGATTGGCAGTGGTTTGAAGAGGAGCTATCGTACGACAACGCCAAGCTGGCCCACGCATTGATCCTCAGCGGACGCGCCACGGGAAACGCGGCCGTGTTCGAACGAGGCTTGAAGGCCCTCCGCTGGCTGACGAAATTGCAAATGTCCGAAAAGGGCCACTTCCGGCCCATTGGCAGCAACGGATTCTATCGCCGCGGCGGTACGCGCGCCACCTTCGATCAGCAGCCTATCGAAGCGCAGGCAACAGTATCCGCATGTCTTGAAGCCTATCGCGCCACGTCCGATGTGTGGTGGTACGAGCAGGCGCAACGCGCCTTTGACTGGTTCATCGGGTGGAACGATCTCGGCTTGGAAGTTTATTCCGCCGAGACCGGCGGCTGCCGCGATGGCTTGCACGTCGACCGAGTCAACGGCAATCAAGGGGCGGAGTCCACGCTGGCATTTCTGCTCTCGCTGGCGGAAACACGCTCGGCGCAGAATATGTTGACGAGCTTCAAAGAACCCGTCGCCATCGAGAGACAACCCCTGATTCTCGCCTCCGTTCCTTAATCGCCAACCCATGTCCCCTCACGTCACCCGCACGACCACGGTCCTCAAGCCCGACCAATCGCGCGTTCTTCTGCGGCCCTTTGATCCGGGCGATTCCCAAAGGAACGGCAAGATCATCGGCAGGATCCTGGCGATCCCGGAAGACCGGGTCAGCGAGCTCTTGGACGGAGTCTCCGCCGATTTTTCGCAGCGCCATCAGAACATCCGCGCCGTTTTCCTGGAACGCTTCGAACAAGTCCGCGATTTGCTGCCGGCAGGCGAGGAAGTTTCCGAACAAAGAAGCCTCTTGATCGGCTCCTATTTCTTGGCGGAATATTCGCTGGAATCCGCAGCCCTGTTCAATCCCTCGATCGTTCCGCACCCCGATCAAACCGGCCTTCCCGCAGGGGCCCTGCGATTCATCCTCAGCCTGCGCGCTACCGGAGAAGGACACATTTCCTCGATCACGTTCCGAACCGGCATCATCCATGCGGACCATCGGATCGAGGTTTGCCCGCCTACGGATTTCCTTACCGAGCCTCGTCAAATCCCCAATCCCATCTACGAAAAGGGCCTGTTCGCACGGAAGCTCGTTGAGCTCGGATTGACTCGCGAGTTTTCGCACCGGGTCCTGAGCAGGCTTGGAGACCGCTTCGCGCTGGAGGAGCTTCGGGTCAGTCTCCAAACTGAAGGGTTCCGGCGCCAGGAAGGAATGCCGCACAAGGATCAGCAAGAGGCGCAGGGGATCTGGATGTTAGCCCGGGGGAACTACGAGGTGCAGTTTCAGCCGGAGCAGCAGTTGTCAGGCCGCATCCTGTTTCCGTCCACGCCCTCGCAACGCAACGGCCTTGAGGACGCCCGGTTCGTGTGCTTCGAGAACGAGGACGGAGCTCCCGCCTACTATGCGACCTTCACAGCTTACGACGGCAGAGTCATCATGCCCGAGTTGGTGGAGACTTCCGATTTCCTCCGCTTCCGTTTCATCACGCTGAACGGTCCGGCGGCGCAAAACAAGGGCATGGCGCTGTTCCCGCGGAAGCTCAACGGAAGCTACGCCATGCTTTCGCGGCAGGACGCGGAGAATATTTACCTGATGTTCTCCGATAACATCCATTTCTGGAATGAACGAAGGGTTATCCTCAAGCCGGCCTTCCCCTGGGAACTGGTGCAGATTGGCAACTGCGGATCTCCCATTGAAACCGAGGCTGGTTGGCTGGTGCTCAGCCATGGCGTCGGCCCGATGCGCAAGTACTCGATCGGTGCCTTCTTATTGGATCGCGACGACCCGAGCAAAGTGATTGGCCGTCTTCGCGAACCACTGCTCCAGCCCAATCAGGATGAACGCGAGGGCTATGTGCCCAACGTTGTCTACACATGTGGCGCGCTCGTTCATCAAGGTGCCTTAGTCATTCCGTATGGCTTGGCCGATCACGCAACAGCTTTCGCGACTGTTCCACTCCCAGACGTTCTGGGTGCCATGGACTAACGATTAGAGACTGTCAGGCATCGCTCGAGACTCGCTTTCATGACTCCTCAGGGTTCAATATGGAAGGCAAGCAAGACGTTACAAGTCCCGCCTCGCGCCGGATAGCCGGAGACCGAAAAAAGCATGCCATCGGCGACCACCCGCCCAGCGACATCGATCGTTCCCCCGTGCCCCACCGCCCCGTTCACAGTTTGAAACTCGCGCGCCGTGTCATAATCCCAAACCATCTTGCCCGTCGACGTCGCATACGCCCGCAAATGCCCGTCCTCTGAGCCCGACCAAACCGTGCGGGCGATCCCCGTAATCGCCGCCGATTGCGCGGCACTGCAATTGGGCCGGCCGCCGCAGCCGGGCGCCGGGGTTTGCCACTTTCGCTCACCGTTATCGGCGCGCAGCGCGAACAGCCCGCCGCCCTTGTCCGGATCCAGTTCATACATGCGGTCGTTACTGTCCGGTTTGCGCGCGACCTTGAACCGAGCCTGCCATAGCGCTTGCCCGCGCCGGTCGGGGTCCACAGCGAACACCACCGCGGACTTCTGCCCCAGCAACAAAGCCCTGTGTCCATTCGGCAGCGAAACCAGGATAGCCGGCGACGCAAAATCGTAGTCCGGGCCTTCCGTATCCGGACAATTCACTTTGTCGGCAAGCTGGCAGGAGCTGTTATTTACGTCCTTCGCCGTGTATTGCTTCGACCACAGGATCTCTCCGGTCGACATCTTCAACGCCACAAGCGCGTCGCTCAGGGCCGTCGGCGGATCGGAATAATTGTCGCCGGTGACCACGTACACCGCATCGTGCTCCGGGTCGAGCGTCGCCGCGGTCCAGATCCCCGCTCCCGACGGGCCGGAAACTTTAGAGCCGCGCCGGTTCTTCGGACGGTCTTTGGCAACCTCCGGAATCATGTAGCGCTTCCACAGAACTCTGCCGGTAGCGGCGTCGATGGCCGATTCGCTCCCGCGGAAGGTGCAGCACAAATAGCCCGACGAAATCGAGAGCGACTCCTCGCGCGATGCGGAGCCCACGTAGGGCCGTCCTTTATAAAACACGGGCGTGGAGGTTTGGGTCGCCGCGGGATGTTCGCCTGGGCGCATCTTCCATAACTGCTTGCCCGTGGTTCCGTCCAAGGCATAGAGATGGCCCGCGGAAGCGCCGAAGAACACCACCAGATTGCCGCCCACCTCGCCCACCGCCATTCCGGAGCGCACTTGCGATTCCACGCTCGACGCCCAATGTACGCAGCCCGTCGCGGCGTCGAGCGCGTATACCGACCCGTCTTGCCCACCCGCGAACACTCGTCCTCGATACACGGCCGGTTGCGATCGCAAGTCGACGTATCGGGAAACGCAAACGCCCACGCGAGCTTCAACCGCGGCACATCCTCGACGCGCAGGCCGGCCGAGTCGTCGGATTGAAAGCGCGTATTGGCGAGGCCGCCGCCCCAGTTCCCGAATGCCGAGCGGCCCTTCCAGGCCATCGCATCGGGACACGGATTTGCGATTTCGTCGCGCCGGTTCTCCTGCGCCGCGGTGATTCCCAAGAACGTCGCGAGGCATGAGGCGCTCGTCGGCCGAGAGCGGCGCGGCTTGCGTCTTCATGATGCCGCTATCGAGCGTCTTCTGAATTGCCGCCGAGGTCATGCTCTTGAGCACGTCGATTTGCGGGATTCGTCCCCGCGCCCCGGCTTCGGATTGGTGGCAGGAGGCGCAGTTCGCAAACACCTCCGCGGCGTAGGGATCGTCGGCCGCACGCGCGACAACCGCCAGAAGCATAATCGAACCCAAGCGGGAACAAGGCCGGGTTCAACACCGCGGATGGGTTACTGCTTTCCCAGGTGGACCCGGTCCTTCTCGTTCTCGTTGCAGATGGACTCCAGAATGTCGCTATCCGGAATCAGGAGTTCCGTGACCGTTATCGTGAACGGTCTCGTGTACATCTTGGGGTCTTCGATCGTCACATTCAAGTCCATGTGGCCGAAATCACGGCGGTAGAAGCGCTCCTGAATTCGCAGATCCTCGCTATGGGGATGCCCCGCGGAATCCAGCCAGCTCTTGTCATTGAATCCCGCCGAATCTACCACGAGCGCGTCGCCTTCCCACTTGCCAACCGAGTAGCCCATCCATGCCGGTTGAGGATCAACCGGAAGTTTGCGGCCATCCGTGTATACCTGGCGGTGGGTGTTATCCACCTCGTACAGCAGCGCGATCAACCCTGGAGTTTGGATGATCTTGAAGGGAGCATAAGCGAGGATATCGGCGCGCGGGATGCCCTGCGGCAGGCACCGGGTTGACGGATTATCTGTTCCCCGTCTCTCCGCGTTCTTCCGAAACAATTCGGCGGTCGCCGGGCGCATGGGCGATTCGTCCGCCTTGAAGTCCACCAGGATGTTTAAGAAATACTTTGAAAAAGTGCGCGGGTCGTCTCCTGGCACGATGAAGTCGTTCACTGAGGCGCCGAATAATCGCTCGGCCTCTCCAGCCGGTGCCAAGGCGGTCTGCCAGACTCCGGAAAGGTCCGGCTTTCCATTGGAGGCGCGTGGCGCTTTTGCAGAAAGGTTCGGTTTGCCATCGCGCGTGCGAGGAGTCCCTGGTGTGGGATAGTTCAACCACTGAGCGTGCGCGAGGGTCGACCAAAACGCGAGGGTGGCACAAAATAAGATCGGCATAGCTCGTTTTTGACGGCGCATGATCCCTCCAAGGCTGCCGTAGTGAATGCTGAGGTAACGAATCATTTCAGTGTAACCTCCCTCCATCCAGAAACGGCACAACTGAGCCTGTCGCGGCCGGATCGCCGCCGATTCCTGGCCGTTGAGAGGGCCGCTCCGGCCCTGTGCCGTTGTCACCCGGCAGCGGAACACGATGCCTTCGAGCCGAATGGCTCGAAGACTCATCCTACCGCTGTATGTGGACCCCGTCCTTCTCGTTTTCGTTGCAGACCATCTCGAAGATGTCGGCGTCGGCCATCAAGGTGTGCGGCACTTTAATCGTGAAGGGCTTGGTGTACATCTTAGGGTCGTCGAAGGTCATTTCCACGTCCATGTGTCCGAAGTCGCGGCGGTGGAAGCGTTCCTTGACTCGCAGGTTCTCGCTGCGAGGATGCTCCATGTCATCGAGCGGGGCCTTATCATTGAAGCCCGCGGTTTCCACCACGAAGACATCGCGCTCCCAATGTCCGACCGAGTAGCCCAGGTAGGCCGGAAGGTTGAATTCCTTGGGCAGCGCGCGGCCGTCGGTGAAGATCTGGCGATGCAGATTGCCCACCTCATACAAGATGGCCGTCACACGGGCGGCTTGAATGATCTTGATCGGCTCGGAGAGGAGACCGGCCAGGGGGAAGGAGATGAATTCAGCGCAAGGGTCCGCGGGATCGTACTCGGCGTTGCGCCGGTGCATGATTTCCGCGGCTTCAGGCCGCAGCGGCGAATCTTCGGGCGGGATGTCGATGAGGATATTAAAGGCGTACTTGCTTTGAGTGCCGAGCTCCATGCCAGGCGCTTGTGTTGCGAGGACTTCATCGACGCGGGCATCACCGAAGAGGCGTCGCATCTCGGCAACCGAGGTGCGCTCATGCATCCAGACGCCGGACAGGTCCGGCTTTCCGTCAGCGGTGCGCGGCGTAGGTGCGGACAGGTTCGGCTTGCCGTCACGCGTACGCGGAATTCCTGGGGTGGGGAAATTCAGCCATTGCGCGGACATACACGTGGAGAAAATCGCCAACGCGACGACCAGCCGTGGATGCAACAGTCTTAAACCTCCGGCACGCGGCCTTGCAAGCACACGGGCAATTGTAGCGCAGTGAGCCTAAATCTCGTGTTTCCAAGAGTGCGGCGCGAAATGTCGCGTACTCAAGTTCGACACATTTAGCGCACTACCCGCGGCACGACCTGCTTACGCTGATGGAGAACTGACCCAGTTTGCTGAAGTAGGGCTTGTTCTGTCCACTCCTTATGGCGGCCCGGTGCTATACTCGATCGGAAATCATACCCACTCCTGGGGAGGTATGGATGCGCAGGATTCTCATGACAATGACGGCTGGAGCTGCCCTGATCGCGGCGTTTCTCGCGCAGGTTGGACCCGCTCAGCAGACCCCGCCTAAGCAAACGGCCAAAGCTCCCGCGAAGGCCCCGGTAGCAAAAGGTAAGTCCACGGTGATCCCCGCGGGTGACTGGCCGATGTACAGCCGCGACCTCACCAGCTCGCGCTACTCTCCGCTGAAACAGATCACCACAGCGAACGTAGGCAAAATGGGAAAGGTGTGGAGTTATCGCCCAGCCGCGCCGCCAACAGCTGCCGCGCCAGCTGCTGCGCCTCCTGCGGACAATGCCAAAGGCGGAGGTAAGGGCAAAGGCAGAGGACCAGCCGCGCCCGCCGTCGTTGCTGAATCGACACCCATCGTCGTGAATGGTGTGATGTACGTCCCCGCCGGCAATCAAGTGGTGGCGCTGGATGCCGACACGGGCAAGGAAATCTGGACACACCGGACCAGTTTTGATGGAGGGCGCGGCGGCAACGTAGCCACGCGCGGAATTGGATACTGGCCGGGCGAGGGCTCAAACCCAGCGCGAGTCCTCTACACCATCGGGACGAATATGTTTGCGCTTAACGCGGCTACGGGCGTCACCGATCCTGGTTTCGGCAAAGAAGGCGTCGTAAATATCGAAATCACCTGGGGCGGCGCGCCTTACGTCTACAAGAACCTCATCATCATGGGCAACAACAACGGCGAGCGCAGCGACGGCCCAGCCGGTGACACCAAAGTTTACGACGCCCGGACCGGCTCCGAATTGTGGCGCTTCAAAACCATGGTTCAACCGGGTGACAAGAACTTTGAGGGATCGTGGCTGAACGATTCGTGGAAGCAGCAGCGAGCCGGTCTCAACGTCTGGGGCTGGTATTTCAGTGCCGATGAAGAGCGTGATCTCATATTTATGCCCGTCGGTTCGGCTGCCGGCAACTACTACGGAGGCGATCGCCCCGGCAACAATCTCTACGGGAATTCCATCGTCGCGGTGAATGCCACCACGGGGAAATACGTGTGGCACTTCCAAATCGTCCACCACGACCTGTGGGACACCGACGTGCCCGCCGCGCCGAGCCTGTTTGATGTGAAGAAGGACGGCAAGACGATCCCTGCGCTTGCAGTAATCAGCAAAAACGCACTGATGTTCATCCTGAACCGCGAAACCGGCGAACCCATCTATGGCGTGGAGGAGCGCGCGGTTCCCAAAGGCGACGTCCCGGGCGAATGGTATTCGCCCACTCAGCCATTCCCCGTAAAACCCCCGCCACTGGTGCGCATGAGCTTCAACAAAGCTGAGGATTTCGTCCGCGCTTCGGATACTACGCCGGAGCAAGTAAAGGCCTGCCAAGAACTTTGGGACAAAGCGGGCGGCTTCATCAACCAGGGCCCGTTCACGCCCTTCGGATTCCACGAAGCGGGCGCGGCGCCCAAGAGTTACCTGCAATTCCCCGGCGTCGGCAGCCCCAACTGGGGCGGTACGGCCGCCGACCCGACCACCGGTTACGTCTACATTGGCACTTATGACTCCGCGCTCACTGGCTGGATCGAAAAAAAGGTCCCCGGCGGCAACTACGGCAATCTAACAGACGGTTCCCCACTTCCCATGGATCGCGGATCTTATACCGGCCCGGGCCCCTACAGCAGTTTCAGCGCCGGGGGAATGCCTTGCCAGCGCCCGCCCTGGGGACGCATGTATGCCATCAACGCCAACACTGGCGACATCGCCTGGAAAGTCGTTCTCGGCGTCAACGAACGATTGCCGAAAGAGAAGCAGAACGTCGGCGCAATCGGCGGCGCAGGACCCACGGTCACTGCCGGCGGCCTGCTGTTCGCCCCAACCAATGACAGCTACTTTCACGCGCTGGATTCCAAGACGGGCAAGGAACTTTGGTCCATCAAATTGGACGCGAACATGAACGCAAACTCGATGACCTACACAGGCAAATCCGGAAAGCAGTATGTGGCTGGAGTCGTCGGCGGCGCGGTGGTCGCATTCGCGGTGCAGTAACCGCCCGGCCTTGCCAGCAAAAGTCTTCAACTCTCTTATTGTGAGTGGTGAGCGCGGTAGGAATCGAACCTACAACCTACTGATTAAGAGTCAGTTGCTCTGCCAGTTGAGCTACGCGCCCATCTTTGAACCGCGACGGGGAACTTCGATGGAAAGGGGGCATCAAGTGCCTCATCGAGTGTACCACGCGTCAGGCCCCGATTACATCGCCACGCGGGTCCCGTCTTCAGCGTGGACGGGAGGGTTGTAATACACGATCCGGCCGCAGGATTCGCAGAACATCATCTGGTCGCCTTTTCGCAGATCCTGAAAATACTGTGGACGGATGGTGATCTGGCAGGCTGAACAGCGCCCTCCCACGGCTTCCGCCACCACGACGCCGTGGTGCTTCTTTCGAATCCGGTCGTAGGCAGCAAGAGTTGTGCGAGGAAGCTTCGCGGCGAGGTCGCCACGCTCGCGGCGAATCTGCTCAAGCTGCGCCTGATCCACCGCCGTGCGTTCCCTTGCGCCGGTCTTCTCCGATTCCACTACCTTCTTCTCTTCCCGTAGCGCGGCCTCGGCCGTCTTGACGTTGCCGTCGAGCGATTCGGATTCCGCCATCAGTTCCAGAATGCGATCCTCGGCTTTGCGAGTCTCCTTCTCGGCGTAGTCGATTTCATGCTGAAAGGCCCGATACTGCTCGTTGGTCTTGGCGCCGAGCATCTGATCCCTGAGCTTGGAGATCTTCTGCTCATTCATCTGGATGTCGCCTTCTATCTTTTTGCGCTCCTTCTGATTGGCGGACAGCGCGGCTTTGTCCGCTTCCAGCCGGCGCAGGTGCCCTTCCAGAGTCTTCTCGATGGCGGCAATGTGCTTGGGCAGCGCGGCAACTTCCTTCTCCAGGGCCGCGGCGCGTTGATCTAGCGATTGGAGCTGAATCACCAGATGGGTATCTGGATGCATTGAACCTTGATTTTAGCACGCGGCTCGCGCCATCCTTAGAAGGATGCCACGACTTGAAGAAATTCCGCCGGTTCCGCTGACGCTGGAAGGTGCGGCGTTGCTGCATCAAATGGCTCGAGTGCGCTGGCCTCTGTGGCGCGCGCTTGAAGCCCCGAAACGCGCGGAGATCCTCGATGAAGCGGCCGAAGTGCTGGACGGCCTCGAGAAAAATCGGTCCGCCGCGTACGAGCTGCTGGGCCACAAGGGCGACATCATGCTGGCGCACTTCCGCGCCGATTTTGACGAGCTCGTGGATGTGCAGCGCGAGCTCACCAGTCTGCGCCTCTGGGATTTCCTGGAACAGACGACGTCATACCTGTCGGTTGTCGAGCTGGGCTTATACGAGTCGACGGGAAAAGTGTTCGCCGCGCTGGCGGAACGCGGAATCGAACCGCACTCGGAGGAGTGGAAGGCGGCGATCGAGGAGACGCTGCAACGCCAGCGTGAAGCCATGCGTCCGCGCCTGTTCCCCGAGATCCCGCCGGCGAAGTATCTGTGTTTTTACCCGATGGACCGGCGCCGTGGCGAGCAGAAGAACTGGTATCAGGTCTCGTTTGAAGAACGCCAGCGAATGATGCAGGACCACGGGGCGATCGGGCGGCGCTATGCCGGGACGGTGAAGCAGATCATCAGCGGCTCGATCGGCTTCGACGACTGGGAATGGGGCGTGGACCTGTTCGCCGAAGATCCTTTGGTGTTCAAGCGCCTGATCTACGAGATGCGCTTCGATGAAGTCAGCGCGATTTACGCCCTGTTCGGCTCGTTCTATGTCGGCAAGCGACTGAACAGCGAGGCCCTGCGCGACCTTTTGACGATCTGAACCTACCGGCCAGGTCCGGCGCCCGGTTGCTTTCCGCCGCCACCGCCGCCGCGAGCCGGGGCGGGCGGCAAGGTGCCTCCCTCAGCCAGGATCTTCATGTTCTCGATCGCCTGAGTGAACTGCATGGTTTTTTGCGCCTTGTCTCTTTCGCGGGCGGCATCGTCCGCCAGCATCGAGTTGTCGTATACAAGGGTGTAAACGATCTTTGAAGTGGTCGCCGTTACCGGCCTCGCCTCCAGCGTGCCGTGATAGAGATTGTACGGCCGGCCGGCCCTCACAGGCTGGGTGTAGGTATAGGAAAGTTCGGTTTTCCCAACGAGAATCTCGCCCCCGATGGACCGCACCGTGCCGACTTCACCGTCCTTGCCGGAGACGATCATGCATTGGACCCGCAGCCACTCCGCGATGTCGCAGTATTTGCCGACGCGCTTCCACACTTCAACGGCGGGGCGGTTCACGTCGATTTCGAGAGGAATGGTGATATAGGTCGGATTGGCGACCACGTTGCTCACCGGTGCGGCCGGCGCAGCCTGACCACCCGGCGGCGGAGCCTGCGCACTGGCGGCCTGCGCCAACGAGACAACCGCGAGCGCACAGCCGGTAACTGTTTTACTGAAATGATTCCGCATGAATTCCTCCCAATGGTTTCGCCTCGAGGCGTCGCCCTGACAGCATATCTTGGCATACGCGGCTCGGGGAAGCAACCCGATTGAAGGGCATCCCTTAGATTGCCTACCGTGCCAGCCTTCGACGAATCGGCGCCGCGAACGCCCGCAGCGCCATGTCGATGTCGCCGACACCCAGCGCACGGCAGACTCCATAGAAGACCGCCAGGCCCAGCGGAATCGACACCGCCAGGTCGGCCAGCCTTGCGAGTTGCGAGATACCGGCGTGCGCCGCCATGAAGTGGCTCGAAAGCCAGACTGCGGCCGCCATCGCCAGCGAAGCCGCGCCCACCTTTCCTAACTGCGCTGCTAGCGCGCGCCCGTGAATGCCTCCGATCCGCGCCCGCAGGATCAGGAACAGGACCACGAATCCAAATAGCGCGACGGCGGAGGTCGCCAGCGCCAGGCCAGCGTGGCCCAATCCCGAATACCGCACCATCGTGCTGGCGGCGGCATAGTTGATCAAGATAGAAGCCAGGCTCACCAGCATGGGAGTGCGTGCGTCGCCTAATGCGTAAAACGCCGGCGTCAACACCTTCAGCGCGGCGTAGCCGGTCAGCCCGATGGAATAGCAGGAGAGCGCCAGAGCCGTCTGTTCCGTATCGTAGAGATGGAATCTGCCGCCCTGGTAAATGGCGCCAATGATCGACTTGCCCAGCACCACCAGTCCCACCGAGGACGGCAAGGTCAGCAGCAGCACCATGCCAAGGGAGTGCGAAAGCGTCTTACGGAACTCGTCCAAACGTCCGGCGGCCGCGCTGCGAGAGATGGACGGCAGTGTCGCCGAGGCCATGGCCACGCCGAACAATCCCAGAGGAAGCTGCATGAAACGGAAGGCGTAGCTGAGCCAGCTAACCGGCCCATCGAAGCCCGTGCGTGGATCGTAAATCGTGGACGCGAAATTCGTGTTCACCATCACGTTGATCTGCACCGCGGCGCTTCCGAGGATCGCCGGCGCCATCAGGCGGAGAATCCTGGCCATGCCGGGGTCGGACCAATGTAGCTCCGGCCGCAGTCGATAGCCCAGGCGATATAAGCTCGGCAACTGCCAGCCCAGTTGCAGCGCTCCGCCTAACACGACACCCACGGCCATGCCTTCGATTCGCGAAAGGTGCAGCGTGGGACCCAGGACCACGCCGAGCAGAACTCCGAATGCAACCGAGCCGATGTTGAAGAAGGTCGAGGCCAGCGCGGGGACGCCGAAACGGTTGGAGGCGTTGAGCACGCCCATGGCCTGGGCAGCCAGCGCCACCAGCAGCAGGAACGGGAACATGATGCGCGTCATGTTCACGGCGAGCTCGAATTTTCCGGGCACCGCCGCGTAGCCAGGCGCAAGCAGGTGCACCAGGGCCGGAGCAAAAATCACGCCCACGGCGCACACCGCGCCCACGATCAGGAACAATGCTGTTCCCACCAGGTTCGCCAGGCGCGCGGCTTCTTCCTTGCCGCGATTGGTCAAATATTCGGTGAAGGTAGGAACGAAGGCGCTGGAAAGCGCGCCCTCCGCGAACAGGTCCCGCGTGAGGTTGGGAATGCGGAATCCCAACATGAAGGCATCGTAGGTCAGCCCGGCTCCGAACAGGCGGGCCATCACGCTCTCGCGCAGAAGCCCGGTAATGCGGCTCATGAACACCGCCAGCGAGACTACACCGGCCGAGCGCACCAGCCGCTCAGTCTGGCCGCCGGAGGAGGGTTCAGCCTCAGCGGTGTCAGCGTCCGTATTCTTCAAAGAAATGGGCAACGGTCATGATCCCCGCGTAATAATTCGCGATCTTGTATTTTTCGTTGGGCGAATGTAAGCCATCGTCAGGAAGGCCGAAACCCATGAGGATGGTGGGGATCCCCAGATGGGTTGCGAAATCGCCGACGATGGGGATGGAGCCCCCGCTGCGGATGAACACCGTCTCGCGGCCGAGGATATCGGAGAACGCGCGCGCGGCCACATCGATGGCGTGATGATTCGGATTCACCGAAATCGCGGGACTGGCGCTCAGCACCCGCACTTCCGTCTCGATACCCGCGGGCGTGTTGTCCTTGACGAACTTCTTGTAGGCTGCGACGATCTTCTCCGGATTCTGGTCCGGCACCATGCGCATGCTGACCTTGGCGGTGGCCTTGGCCGGGATCACGGTTTTGGCGCCGGCCCCGGTGAATCCTCCGGCGATGCCGTGGACTTCCAGCGTCGGCCTGGCCCAGGTGCGTTCAAAAACGTCGTAACCGGGCTCGCCCGTCAGACGCGAGGAGCCCACCTCGGTCTTCAGAAATTCCTTCTCATCGAACGGCAGAATCGACCAGCTGTGCTTCTCCGCGGGCGACGGGGGCTTCACGTCGTCGTACATGCCGGGAATCTGGATGTGGCCAGTCGCGTCCTTGAGCTTGGAAAGAAGCTCAACCAATCCGAAGACGGCGTTGGGTGCGGCTCCTCCGTAGATACCGGAGTGCAGATCTCGCGAAGGACCGCGCGCTTCGATCTCCGTATAGATCAGACCGCGCAGGCCGACGCAAAGCGTGGGAATGCCCTCGGCATAAAGCTCGGTGTCGGAAACCAGCGCGACGTCGGCCTTTAACTTGGCAGGATGTTCGGCGACATACTTGGCGACGGCCTCGCCGCCCATTTCTTCCTCGCCCTCGATCAGGAACTTGAGGTTCACGGGAAGCGTGCCGTTGACGGCGCGCAAAGCCTCCACCGCCTTGATGTGCGAATACATCTGGCCCTTATCGTCGGCCGCCCCGCGAGCGTAGAGATTACCGTCGCGCACCGTCGGCTCGAAGGGTGGGGAAATCCATTCCTCCAAAGGATCGGGCGGTTGCACGTCATAGTGGCCGTAGCACAGCACCGTAGGCTTGCCGGGAGCGTGCAGCCAATCCGCATACACCAGCGGGTGGCCTGCGGTGGAAATAATCTCGACGTGGTCCAGGCCCGCGGCCGTCAAACTGGATGCCACAAACCGGGCGGCATGTTGAACGTGGCCGGCGTGATCGGGAAGAGTGCTGACGCTGGGGATGCGCAGGAACTGCTTCAACTCCTCAAGGAGCCGGTCCTGATGCTTTTCAACGAAAACACTGGTGGAAGGAGACACCTTCCATTATAGGTGTGTGAGGTTTTCGGTGCGAGACGCAACTACGGGCTGGTGGATTTTTTCTTCTCGGTCAGCAAGACGGCTGCGGCCGCGCCCCCGCCAGCTCCCGCGATCCCGAGAAAGATTGCGGTCTTGGCTCCCGTGGATAGTCCGCCGCCCGATGATGCCGAAGCGGGCGCGCTGGAAGCCCCAGCAGTCGCCGGGGTTCCCGCGGCGGGCATGGTTGTCTGCGCGTTCAAGGCCGAAGCCACCACCAGGCATCCGCCCTGCGATTTCGGCGATACCGACGCAACCGTCAACACGCTGGTCGCGGGGCTGACGGCCGGTTTCGCGGCCGACGCCGTGCCCTTGATCTCGACGCGATTCCCCAGGTTCTTCGAAAGGTCCTGAGCGTTTCCGGCCAGCTCCACCACTTCCTGGGTGTCGTCATCCTGAATGATGAAGTGGCTGTCCTTGAAGAGCAGGCAGCCGGACCGCGTTAAGGCGCCGCTCTGCGCCGCTTGAAACGCGAGGCTCATGTGCCGGCCCGCGGGGAGCGAAGCCAACAACACTTCTCCGCTTCCGAAAACCTTGGCGCCACCGGTCAACGCTGCGATCTGCACGGTCTTACCCGGCTGGCCCAGATCCACGCGCAAGCCTGAGCCGCGAATCTTCAACCCCGCCGCATCCATCTCGAACGGCGCTGCCTGAGCTACTTGTCCGACGCCTGAATCCAGCGCGATATGATCCGCGTAGACGCGAGCCTTCGAGCCTGCGCCGAGCTGGAGCCTCACGCCGTTGCGCAGCGCCAGCTCCGTGGACGCCGCAGTCGTCATCACAACCGTTCCATCAAACAAAGTGGCATTGCCCCAAACCTCGGAGCCGCCCACGTTAAAATGACCAGTTGCCGTGATGATTCCGATGGCGGGCGTAGCAGCCAGCGCCGCCGTTGCAAAAAACGCTGTAAGGTAGAGCGATTTCACTGGACCAAGTATAGGGCGGCTCGGCTGAGCCTTCAAGACCACGGAATGTAGTCGAAATGTATAACGCTCGACAAATCGTAGGCGCCCTGATTGGCTTCCTGGCGCTGCTCGGCCTGGCTGCGGCCGCGTGGGTTTCCGTTCTCTTGGGTCGAGCCGATGCCGAGTTTCGCAAAGGCACTCCCGTCGGCG
>Ga0209167_10000534_pt1 | contig 26720 bp, 25 predicted proteins | sample Coa_R1_9_FD_187154 | JGI IMG/M metagenome (GOLD analysis project Ga0209167, IMG submission 187154) | Surface soil microbial communities from Centralia Pennsylvania, which are recovering from an underground coalmine fire - Coalmine... | ecosystem: Environmental > Terrestrial > Soil >...
TCCGGCAGTAAACGTAACGTTATTCCACGCATCCGCGGAAAATAGCGACCCGACCTGAGCTACCGCCAAGATGGTCAAAGTACCCACCATGACGATCGGACCGCCCACTCCCACCTGCACCGCATGCTGCGCGCCGAGTCCCGCGTTACGCCAGAAGTTTCCAAAATTTGCGGCCACTGCCCCCGCGTTGCGTCCCAGCGCGAACCCGAATACCGCAAGTCCCAGCAGAGCCGAGACTTTGGCCGCAGTGAAAATGTTTTGAATGGTCGCGCCTGTCTTCAATCCGAAAATATTGACGACCGATAGAAAAATCACCAGCAGGATCGCCATCAGGTTCTGCGTATTGATGCCCACATCCATGTTGCCCAGCACCATAGGGCCGACATGAACGGGCGGAACTTTCCAGATGTGCCAAATCCAGTTGGAAGCAGAAATCGAGGGCACGAAGACGCCCAGGAACTTGCCGAAAGCCACGCCCACGGCGGCGATCGTCCCGGTCTGAATGACGAGAAACAAAGTCCAGCCGTAAAGAAATCCCCACAGCGGCCCGAGCGCCTCTCGCAGATACACATATTGCCCGCCCGCCCTCGGCATCATGGCCGCCAGTTCGCCATAGGTAAGCGCCCCGACAATCGTCATGAATCCGGCGACGGCCCATGCGCCGATCAGCAACGCGGGCGAATCCACCTCACGCCCGATCTCCGCTGACACAATAAAGATGCCGGACCCAATCATCGATCCCATGACCAGCATGGTGGCGCTGGTCAGGCCCAGGCCTTTGACCAGTTCCTTGTCCTGATGACTGTGAATGTCCCAGTCGCTGCCAGCGGCGGGCTGCGTTGTCGGTGTGCTCAGGAAGCCTCCGGAGTCGGTCGTTGGTCAGTCGTTGATCGTTACCAAGAACCGCTTCGGCTAACGACCAGCGACGCTTTACCTTACCTCAAGATGCGGAAAAATTCCTCTGCTGATTTGCGAGGCTCCAGCAACAAGTCGGAAATCACTGCCAAGGAATCCGCCCCAGCCTCAATCACGCAAGCGGCATTTGCCCGTGTTATGCCCCCAATGGCGACCAGTGGCTTGCGGGTCAAAGCCCGCGCCCGGCGCACGCCTTCGAGGCCAACCACAGGATCTGGATTCTCCTTGCTGGAGGTCGCGAACACCGGCCCAATCGCGAGATAGTCCGCGGAACTGAGATCAGCCTCGCGCAGTTGATCCGGGTCGTGCGTCGACACGCCAAGCCAGCGCTCCGGCCCGATAATCGCGCGAACAGATTCGGGAGACAAATCCTCCTGCCCGACGTGGACGCCGTCAAACTCAGCGGCCAGGCACAGGTCAGCCCGGTCATTCATGATGAGACGCACCTGTGGCGGGCGCGCCCCCGCCCGCGAACGCCTGCGCAATTCCCGCGCCTGATCCAGCATCACCCGGGCATTGCCGGATTTATTGCGGTATTGAATCAGGGTCACGCCAGCAGAAACGAGTTCCTCCGCCGCAGCGATCAAGCCGAGAGCATCGGGAAAACAACCGGCATCGAGGATCGGATATAAGCGCGGGAGGACGATCATTCCTTGTTTCAACCTGCGTTGTTCAAATGTACGCTTATCGCGAAAGCTCGCAAATCCAATTGACTTCCCAGGTTTTGCCGCCGTCCGGTGAATAGGACTGCTCCATGCGCGCTGAACTCGGGGAGAGGTCAAGCCACACGTAGCGCACCAGGATGGTGCGGCCCTTGAGAGTCTCCTGATGAAAAAACTCCCCGCGCTTGCCGTTGAAACCGCCCACCACGGGAGGAGTGTCGAGAGTGCCGTTATCCAGATCGACGAGATAGATGCTCCACTGGCGTGTGGTGGGGTTGTACATGTGCAGAGTCTGCGCCTTGATGTGGAGTTTTTTGTCGGGACTGGTTACCTCGAACTGTTCGAAGTTGGCGTTGCTGTCGAGCAGCTTGTGATGGTTCGAAATGCCATCGTACTCATCCCACTTGCTCGAGTTATTGAGCCGGTCCGGGAGCCTGCGGACGTGCGCTTTCCAGTCGCCGATGAGGAAGTCAAAGTCGTGAGAGCCGTCGCGCTGAGGAAGGTTTGCGGGATTATCGGCGGTCTGGGCGTGAAGCGGGACCGCGAGTGTGATGCCGAGAATTAGCGGCACCAGGGTCTGGAGTTTGCGGAGATTCATCGCAATTTCACCCTTTCGAGGTTTGTCAGGATGCCCGGATAGGTCGATCAGTCAGAGGGCAGATAATCTCCTGGCTCTCTGTAACCCATTTGCAGGCGCTCTCACGTTCCTTCTAGTCGCTCCGATCAGATATTAGCGTGTACACGATTCCCGCAGCAGCTACCAGAAGGCCAACTACGATAAACCAGCCTCGCCCTAGGTGGGGCGCCTTCCACCAAACTAGGATGACGGTAATCGCGACAGCACCAACAGCAAAAGAAAGTCCGACGAGAGTCATCGACAACGAATCCTTAAGCTGTTTGAACACTTCTTGCGCCCTTAATGACCGAAGTCAGACCACACAAATGTGAGAGGCGTTCGTAGAACACTAGCCACCGTTCTTCTTCAGGAACCGCTCGATGAACCCCGTATCAATCTTCCCCACCCGGAAATCTTCATCCGCCAGAATTTTCCGGTGCAGCGGGATGGTCGTGTACACGCCCTCGACAATGAACATCTCCAGCGCCCGCGCCATACGCGACACGGCCTCGCTGCGGTCTTTTCCGCGCACAATGAGCTTGGCGATCAGAGAATCGTAGTAAGGCGGAATCACTCCCTCGGCATAGGCCGCGGTATCGACGCGCACGCCTGTGCCGCCCGGCGGATGGAACGAAGTAATCTTTCCCGCCGAGGGCGTGAACTTCTCGGGGTGCTCGGCGTTGATGCGGCACTCGATGGAGTGTCCGCGATGCACGATCGGTCCCATGAGCACGTCGCTCATCCGCGCGCCCGCGGCAATCAGGATCTGGCTCTTGACCAAGTCCACGTCGGTGACCATCTCGGTAACGGGATGCTCGACCTGGATGCGCGTGTTCATCTCGATGAAGTGCAGGCGCCGGTCCTGGTCCATCAAGAACTCGATTGTCCCGGCGTTGGTGTAGCCAATTGCCGCCAGCGACTTGCACAGTACCGCGCCAATCTGGTCGCGCAGTTCGGGGGTGACGACCGTAGAGGGCGATTCCTCCAGCAACTTCTGATGCCGCCGCTGAATGGAACACTCACGCTCACCCAGGCTGACCACGTTGCCATGCTCATCGGCCAGAACCTGAAATTCGATGTGCCGGGGACGCTCGACGTATTTCTCCATGTAGAGATCGCCGTTGCCGAATGCGCCCGCCGCCTCCGCCTGCGCCGCCTTGAACAGAGCCGGCAACTCTTCTTCGTTGCGGACAATGCGCATGCCGCGTCCACCGCCTCCGGCCGAGGCTTTCACGATCACGGGGAAGCCAACCTGCTTTGCCCATTCGATGGCCTCGCCGTCCGACGCGATGATCCCATCCGACCCCGGCAGAATCGGCACGCCGGCCCGCTTCATCGCCGCGCGGGCCTTTTCCTTCTCACCCATCAGCCGCGTAACTTCGGGCCGTGGTCCAATGAACTTGATTCCGCTGGTCTCACACACTTCGGCAAAGTTGGCGTTTTCCGCCAGCAGCCCGTAGCCGGGATGCACCGCCTCCACGTTGGCGATCTCCGCCGCGCTGATCACAGCGGGAATATTCAGATAGCTCAGCGCGAGCTGCGGCGGACCGATGCAGATGGCCTCGTCCGCAAAACGAACCGGCAGCGAATTGCGATCGGCCTCGCTGTAAATGGCGACCGTGCGGATACCCAGCTCCTTGCACGCGCAAATCACACGCAGTGCAATCTCTCCGCGATTGGCAATCAGGATCTTTTTAAACATGGATTCCGTTGTCAGCAGCAATAAAAATTGTTGATTGGTGATTGCTGATTGTTGATTGAAAAATCTGGCGGGCAACTCTGGTTTTCAATCAATAATCAAAAATCAACAATCAACAATGAGGACACGACTCTCACTTCTTCGGCCTGATCACGAACAGTTCCTGCCCGTATTCAATTGGCTGGCCGTTCACCGCGAGCTTCTTGACGATCTCCCCAGCGACATCACACTCAATTTCATTGAGCAGTTTCATGGCCTCGACAATGCAGAGCACCTGCCCAACCTCCACCATGTCTCCGGCCTTTACGAACGGAGGAGCGCCGGGCGAAGGCGCTTCGTAGAAGGTCCCCACAATGGGAGATTTCACCATGTGGAGCCCTTCTTCGGGCACGGGCGCAGCTGGCGCGGCCACCGGCGGAGCAACCGCAGGCACCGCACCCAATTCGGGCGCCGGCCCCGGGGCCGACGGCACCGCATAGAAACGCGGTTCGCCGCCGTGAGCATGGACAACGGTATGCTCCCCGGCGCGCTTGATCCGTACTTTGACATCGCCGCGTTCCAACTCGAACTCGGCGATATCTTTTTCGATTAAGAACTCAATCAGTTCTTTCAGCTCTTTTTGATTCATTCTGATCGTCGGTGTAAGCCAGGGTATCAGCCCGGGATCTAATGGCCGGGATGCAACGTCCGGTGGGACCTGTGCCGCTCCCGCCTGCGCCCGTAACCTTGGGGGCGCGAAGAAGCCGGGCGTGGTCCTGCCCGGCTGAAAGTAAAGCTCAATGAAGACTAAACTGCCAGAAAATCCTTACTCGTCGGCGTCAATACCTCACAACCACCGGCGGTAACCGCTACCATGTCCTCGATCCTCACGCCCCACTTGCCGGGGAAGTATACTCCCGGCTCAATCGTGATGACCATCCCCGGCTGCAGAATCTCTTTCTGTCCGTCAGCAACTCGCGGGATTTCGTGAATCTCCAACCCTACGCCGTGCCCGGTCGAGTGCGTGAAATAGCGTCCTAACCCGGCCTTACGCAATACTTTACGAGCCGCCGCGTCCACTTCGCCGACCGCAATACCTGGCCGGACCGCGTCAATCGCCGCCTGCTGGGCCTCTTTTACAGCTTCGTAAGCATGGCGGGCATCATTCTGAGCCGACCCTGAAGCCTCGCTCACCCATACAGTGCGGGTCTGGTCGGAACAATAACCCGAAAGTATAACACCGAAGTCGCAGACCACGAACCCGCCCGGGGCAATCGCCTGCTCGGAAGCGCGCCCGTGCGGCAGCGCCGATCTCGCTCCCGAAGCGATGATGGTCGGAAACGACATCTCCTCCGCCCCGCCCCGGCGAGCCACAAGTTCCATCTCCGCCGCAACTTCGACTTCCTTCACTCCGGGTCGCAAAACCTCCAGCGCCCGGTGGAATAGCTTCGCTCCTAAAGCCACAGCAGCGCGGATCCGGTTCAGCTCGTCGTCGTCCTTGATCATGCGATCTCGTTCCACGATGGATGGCGCATCCTTTAACGTGACGCCCGAGGGCCGCACCTTGGTCAGCCGCTTCTTTTCGCCTATCGTAAAATGCTCGGACTCGACTCCAATCGTCCATCCCCGCGCCCGCCTGCGCCGCGCCGCAAGAAAATCTCCCAGGGCCGGCGGCACCGCCTTGCGGGCAATCACCACCTTCGCATCCTTGACCTCTTCGTGCGCCTGCGTGTCGTAGCGAACATCAGTAAAGAAGACGCTGCCGGACTCTTCGACCAACAGCAGCCCGGCGCTCCCGGTAAAACCGCAAAGATATCGGATGTTGGGAAGATGGCTGATCAGGAGCCCATCGAACCGCGTGGTCGCGAGATGCTCCCGGAGTTTCTGCTGGCGCGCGTGGAAGTTCATTGGCGTGAGTTTAACAAGAAGTACCGAGGAGTGAGTCGGGTACCGAGTGAGGCTCTGAGCTCACGCAGTACTCGGTACTCGCGACTGGGTACTGCAAACGCAAAACCGCCGTCCTGACAGGTTCTTCAGGACGGCGGTTTCAATCTTCGAACTCGCTGCTAACTCGGACGCTGCTATGTCTGAATAATTCGCGGCGTGATGAAGAAAATCAGCTCCTGGTTGGAGGTCTGAACTTGCGTGTGCTTGAACAGGTTGCCGAGGATCGGGATGTTGCCCAGCAACGGCACCTGCGTGATGTTGATCGAGTTTTGGGTCTGAATGACGCCGCCGATCACCACCGTCCCGCCATCGGTGACGAGCACTTGCGTGGTGGCCTGCTGCGTAATCAGTTCCGGGTTGCCCTGCACTTCCTGACCGAAGTTGGGCGTAGTGTTTTCCACGTCCACGTTCAGGAAGATGGTGTTTTCCGACGTGATTTGCGGCGTCACCGTCAGCCGCAGGAACGCGTCGACGTAGGTGACGGTCGGAGGACCGCCCAACTGCGCCTGCGTCACGATCGGCACGCGCACGCCCTGCTTCACGAAGGCTTGAATGTTGTTCTGCGTAACCACGCGCGGACGGGAAAGCACTTTCAGCAAGCCGCGCGATTCCGCCATCGACAGGACCGCGTCGATACGCACGTTGTTGCTGGCGTTCACGAAACTCAAACCGCTGGTCGGTGAAGTCGATCCCAGATTCGAGAACAAGGGAATCGAAGATCCCGAGGTTGAGCCGGTGCCCGTTCCCGGTACGGTGATGTAACCCGGAGTAAGGCCGTTGACGGTGGTGGGCGACGAACCAGCCTGCTGGTTTCCGCCGATGGCGCTGTGGCCGTTGCCCCAGCCGAAGCCGAGCTGGGTGCCGATGTCCCGCGCAAACTGGCGGGTAGCGGCGACCACGCGAGCTTCAATTTCGACTTCCTGCGTCTTGCGGTCCAGCTGCGTCAGCAGGCGGTCGATGGTCGGAATCACTTTCGGAATGTCGTTGATGATCACGGCGTTGGTGCGGTCATCCGCTACAACGTCGCCGCGCTGCGAGAGGAACTTCTTTACCGTGATAATGACGTCCTTCGCCTTGGCATAGCTCAGGAAGCGGGTGACCGAGGTCTTTTCGACCGCCAGCGCTTCGGATTCGATCTGCGCCCGGCGGGCATCGGCTTCGTGCTTCAGAGTGTCGACGGTGGCGATGCGCAGGACGTTGCCTTCCAGTTCGCGCGCCAGGTCGTTGTTCTTGAGCACGATGTCGAGCGCCTGATCCCACGGCACGTCATCGAGTACCACGGTTAATGTTCCGTGCACGTTCGGATCGAGTACTACGTTAAGTCCGCTGATTTCGTGAATCAGGCGGAAGAAATCCTTCAGGTCGACGTCTTTCAGGTTCACCGAAATCGGCTCACCCGTGTACTTCGGCCCGGTAGCGACCGGCTGCTGTCCAGCTTGTGCTCTTTGCTCGGCAGCCAGGTTGACGGCTGGCTGGTTGGCCGGGGCCTGTCCCTGGGCCTGTGCCGAGTGCTCGCTTACCGGCAGCAGTTCCGCCGCAGTTTTGTCGGAGAACCGCGCGGCGGCTTCCTGGGCGCGAGCCGTCGGCTCGGCCGAGGCGTCGGTCGTCTTGGCATCGTTGATCGGCTGCTGCTTGGCCTGATAAACCGGCTCAACGAATGCAAAGTCGGTGGGCACGGCTGAATTGTCGGCTGTGGGCTTCGACGGCGTTGCTTCCGTCTTCGGCGCTGCCTTGGTCTCCATCACACGGGGCGCGAATGGCGACATCGGTCTGCCGACCGGTGAAGTGGCTGCCAATGTTTTTGTGGTGGCGGGCTTGGACTCGGGAACGGGTGCGGCCTTGGCCAGCGCATTGCCGTGCAGGGTCAGCACCAGCTTTCCCGCAGGGCCCGGCGTCAGGTCATAGGTGCAGGCCTGGTCGAGGTCGATGACGACGCGCGTGGTCGGAGGCGTCTGCCCATCCGTTCCAATGCGCACGCCCTTGACCCCAGCCGTGCCGACCGCGATGCGGCGCTGCCCCGTCGCCATGACGGTCTCCGGCAGGTCCACCACGATGCGGGCGGGCGAGTCCAGAGTGCTGAGCTTCGGCGTCACTGTGCCGCTGGAGCTCATCTCGACCCGGATGTCGTCCGTGCCCCGGACTACGTTGACTCGATCGAGCTGGCTCGGGGTCTGAGCGGCCGCAGCCACTCCCACCACCAAGATCAGCAACGATACGAACTGTGTCAGCTGTTGCTTTCGCATTTCGACTCTCCCCAAACTCGCGGGCCTGGGGCCCGCGCGTAATTCTTCGAAACTTGATTTCGGAGTCTCCGGTCGCCCGGCGACGCCGTCCTGTCTAAACTGCCGGCGTGAAGATCCGCTTCACTACTTCCCGCGTGAACGGCTTACCCAGTTTGTCCTGCACCGTCTCCTGGAACACCACCGAATCACCCGTGATCTTCACCACATAACCGTTGAATACGGGGTCGTTCTCGCGCAGAAAATAAGCCTTGTTCAGGTTGTTGGTCACGACTGCGATAAAACCGCTGTCCGACTTCACCACACCCCGCAGATTGATGTTGCCAATCTCCAGGCACTTCTTGCCGGTGGAACAACCGGAACCGTTCTGCTGCACGACCGGGCTGAAGAACGGATCGCGCTTCCCGTTCATCGCCCATTTCTTGTCTTCCGTTTTGGGCTTGGCATTGTCCCCGATCTTGCTGACTTCGTCCGCGGGCCCACTAGCCGCCGGCTTGGTGTCTTTGGCCGGCTTCTCCGTCGTAGATTTCGCCGCAGGCGTCGCTACCGGCTTGCTGGCTGCGGGCTGCGCCACTGGCTTCGTGGTCAGCGCGGCAGCATTGGCCGCCACCGTCTTCAGTTGCGGCGCGGATACCGGCGTCGCGGCAACTTCTTTTACCGCAGCCGACGTGCTCTTCGCTTTTGCTTTCGCCGGTTTCACGTCCGCCTGTTCTCCACCCTGCGTGTGCAGAGTCAGAACCAGCTTCCCGTCGTCGCCCGGAGCGATGTCAAACTCCAGCGCCTTTTCCAGATCGACGACGACGCTCGTTGTCGGCGGAGTCTTGCCGTCCATGCCGATGCGCACGCCCTTGACTCCGGCGCTGCCCACCGGAATCTTGCTCTGCGAGCTGGCAACGACCGTCTCTGGCAGTTCCACGACCACGCGCGCCGGAGAACTCAGCTTGCTCACCCTCGGCGTCACGGTCTCGCTGGAACTGATCTCGATCTGGATGCTGTCCGAGTTCTGGAGAACGTTCACTTTCTTGAGTTGGTTGTTCGAACTCGAAGCCGATGCGGCCTTCGGAGCGGGAGCCACCGCAACCGGAGCTGGCTTGGCCGTCGCCTGAGCCCCCGGTATAACGGCGGGCTTCACTGCGGGAGCCGGAGCGCCCGGTGCCGGCTTGGCCGACGCCGGAGCGGTCTGGGGGGCGGTCTGCTGCACCCCGGCCGTGTCCAGAGCCGCGTTGCTATCGTTGGCTTGCTTCTGCTGCAGCGATTTTGCAATGCTGCGCGCGTTGTCGATGGCGTCCGTGTTCTGTGCCGCAGCCTTCGTGGCCGCAGAACCGCACACCATCAATGCCATTGCCAGAATGCCTGTCCGGAGCTTCATCGCCGTCTTCATAGGGTTCCCTACTTCGCCGCGGGCGCACCGGGTTTAGCCCCGGCGCCTGCCGCTGCTGAAGGTTGCAAATCGTGACTGAAATATGTTGTCGCCGTAAATGACGCCACTACGCTCTCGTTGGGCGCGTACGCATACTGGTGTTTCACCTTCGCCGCCGCCGGAGCCCGGGTCGTCGACACCAGCAGTCCGCTGACATTGACGATGCGTTCCAGCTTGCTGACTCGGTCGAAGAAGTTGAGCGTCGAGTAGTACGGCCCGTCCAGTTCCAGATCAAAGGGCACTTCCGTGTAGTACTGCTGCGACTTCGTGTCTTTCGCCTTGTAGCGCCGCAGTTCCACGCCCGCCTTCTGCGCCTCGGCGCCCAGCATGGTGATGAACTGATCCACCTGCTTCTCGTCGGGCACAATGCGCTGCTCGATTTCCAGCTGCTGTTTCAGCTCGGCCAGCTGCTGCTCAATCTGCTTCAGCTTGGGCCGGTAGGACTCGAGCTCGTTGTTTTCCGTAATCTTTTCTTCCAGGGCGTGCTGCGCGGCGGTGTTCTTCTCGTTCTGGCTTTTGAATACCGCGAAGTACAGGGCCGCCGTTACAATGGCTCCCCCCAGGATTACCGCTCCCCACTGCTTTATGCCCGACAGTTCGCTAAAGTTCGCCATAGGTCCGCCTCGTGCCCCTAATGCTTAGGACTTTCCCTTCTCGCAGTTCAGGGTGAACTGGAACGCCTGCATGTCTTTGATCTGGTCGTCCTGATACGTTTCGTCAATCTCGACGGTCTTGAAGTAGCCGGTCTTCTGCAGGTTCGCGATCAGGTTGGCCACGGCATCGGTGCTCAGAGCCGTCCCTTCCAGTTTCACCGCGGTACCCGTATCGTCCATCTTGCTCAGCCAAACCGCTTCGGTGTTGTTCACCGTCTCGCCCAGCATGGCCAGAAGATTGACTGGACCGGTCTGGTTGGAGCGCAGCCCGTCGATCACGTCCACGCGCCGCTTGTAGTTGTCAGCCTGGGTCTGGCGCTCCAGGAACCGCGCCTTCACGTCACCCAGTTCGCGGTTTTTCCTCTCCGCGTCCGCCATCCGGGTCGCGATCGCTTTCGACTGGTGATCCAGCCGGTACCAGTAGCCCAGGTTGAACAAACCTGCCAGCACCAGCACCACCAGAACCTTCAGCTTGGGCGATCCCATATCGCCCAGTTCCACCGAAGGCATCGATGGACCGCCGCCGCCACCCCGTTTGTTCTTGCCCTTGGAATTTTCGAGCAGGTTAATTTTGATCATAGGGATTCAAAGCTCCTCAGGGCCAAGCCCACCGCCACTGCCATCTGGCCGGGGTTCTGCTCGACCAGCTCCGCTCCGTGTCCTTCAATCGGCGGCGTTACCCGCTGGAACGGATTCAACAACTCCACCGGCATGGAGAACTCCTGCCGCAACGCCTCCACCAGGCCCGGTACTTTCGACGAACCGCCCGCCAGGTAGATTTTCTCGATATGCTCGCCGGCCGCGCTGGCCCGGAAGAAATCGAAAGTCTTCTGAATTTCCAACACGATGATCTCGGTCACCTGCTGCAGGATCGGCTGCTTCGCATCCTCGCTCACCGTTCCAACTTTGTTGCCCAGCTTGAGCGACTCCGCGTCGTCGAAGCTCAGGTCCAGTTCCTTCTGCAGCGAGTCGGTGTACTGATGCCCGCCCACGCTGACGTCACGCGGGAACAGCGGCGTCGTGCCTTTCACGATGTTGATGTTCATGACGCTGGCGCCGAGATTCAGCAGCGCCACCACCTGGCCAGGCGCCGGCTGGTAGTTGTACTCGTAGCAGTTCTGCAGAGCCAGCGCGTCAATGTCGACAATAGCCGGGGTGCGTCCCGCCATCGAGAGTACGTTGGTGTAGTTCAGAATCTTGTCCTTCTTCACCGCCACCAGGAGAACGTCCATCTGCGGGCTGCCCACTTCGTCGGACAGGATCTGGTAGTCCAGGCTCACGTCGGCCAGATCGAATGGAATGTGCTGGGCCGCTTCCTTCTCGATGGTCTCGGCCAGCTCCTGGTCGCTCATCGAAGGCAACGAAATCTTTTTCACGATCACCGAGTGTCCGCTCACCGCGGTGGCCACGGACTTGGTCTTGATCGCGTTGTCGAGAAACAGTTTCGAAATCGCGCTCGAAACCGTACCCGAGTCCACGATCATCGAATCGACCACGATGTCGGAGGACAGCGGTTCCAGTCCCAGGTGCGCCACTTCAATCTGCCCGCCCTTTTTCTTGAGCTCCACCGCCTTGATGCTCGAGGAGCCTACATCCAGGCCAACAATGGACTTCGATCCGAATCCAAACATGTGCCCACCTTTGTGTGTGGCGCGGACGCTTTCGCCCGCGACGTTTTTCTAAACTTCCCTAAATCTGCCCGGCGGCTTTTCCCGCCGCTTTCGCCTTGCGCTTCGCCTGCGGTTCCATCTCGCTCGACTTCTCTTCCATCCACTGGTCCAGCCGCGATTTCTTAAAGCGCCAGCGGTTGCCTAACTTGAATGCGGGAATCTTCTGTTCGCCGACGTATTTGTAGAGAGTGTCCGGACTCACGCCCAGATACTGCGACGCCTGGCGAATGTTCATGACTTCCCGCGAATCGGCCATATTCGGTGACCCAGTTCCCTTTACCCCTCCCACCAGTTTCGTCCCGCTCCGAATCTGCCGGACACGCGGGCTTTGCTTGGGAGACTGCCTCGCCCTCAATTGCCTCTCCGAGGGCTTTCGGTGTCCCGAGCATATATCAGCCCTGTAAAACCCCGGCTCGAAGCGAATCTCCGTGTTTCTTTGGGTTTTCTGCCCGTTTTCTGGAATTGTCGGAACTAGACGGAAAGGGGTATCTCTATATATTGGGGCTTAGAGGTCTATATGCACAATTAGCGGTAGATCCGGCTCAGCCGACGGGTGGTCACTGCAGGAATGGTAACTGAAGTACTAGGCACGGTACGGAGGTACTGTATCGCTCGGCGAAGCTGTTGGATTCGCAGGCCTTAGCTTCAAGTCGGGAAACACAGCCGCGAATCCACCCACATCTCCGACCTCGCCTGACCCTTACTGTTTATGACCCTGCTCCAAATCCAAACTGCCACCTGCTGGCGAAACGTCTCTTCCAACGCAGTGAATGAAATTCTTGGGCTCGGAACACGGTCTTGCCGCACTCGCCGCCCATGGGGGAAGGTCCGGCTCTACTGCGCCAAGTTGCCAATACCTCCACAGAAGCATGTGCTGGTCGGGAAACACGAGCCACTGGGAGTGCGTCGTCCCGGACCCGAGCGAAAGAAGGGCGATCTTGTCCTTGGCTCCCTCCACCTCGGGGATCTGCTTTTCTCGCCCGATCGCCTTCATATCCGCTGAAAACAGCGTCAGCGCCGCGTCGCTCAATGAGGCGTCGTGGACAAACGACAGTTCAATCGGCACCTTCGGATGATTCCGCACAAAGTTACCCAGCCATGGAACCGATAGCACCAACTTCTCGAATTTCGGACCATCGCTCAGGAACTTCTCGGTGCCAACGACGCTTCCGTTCACGTACGCCAGCGCCACTTCCTCGCGAAAGTTGGGCGGCCAATCCGGCGTCGTAAGCTGCAAATGAAGATTGGACTCTGCCTCGCCAGTTCCAAACAACCCAGACTCGGGGAGTTTGTTGATCCCAGCGTACCCTACCGTGTATCGAGATCGAATCGCGCTAAGTGTTTCGCCGGTTTCGTTTTCGATATCCTGCAACCTGGCTTCTTTCTCTTCCTCGTTCAACACAATGTGTCCCAGTTCGGTGGCGAGATGTTCGCCTGCGAGCCGGGAGCGGTTGGCCGAAACTTCCGGCATGAGCGCGGCGATCGCGCGCGAAATGTCCGCGTTGTAAGCGACCACGTCTCTGCCGCCGCTTTGCAAGTGCCATGGCAGCATGTAGGGAGATTCTGAAGATGTTCTCGCGTCAATCCGCGTGCCGTCATCGAATCGGACGGAAATCTCGACGGACTGGGTGAAGTGATCGCAATCGACGCAGAAGCGGTGCTGGAACAAAAGCGGAACTGCCTTGTCCACGACCGCGGGATCGGCGAAGGCCGATTCAAAAGCGGCTTGGTGAATATGATTGCCGCCGCCATAGTAAACGGTTGCTGCAAAATTCTGACCTAGGGAAGATGCATTGGCCTTGAGCCAGGCAGAGGTAAATCCCAAGTCCTCTCGATTTGGCTCGGGATTCACCGGCTCTCGCAGTGCATTCGCCAGAGCGGCCACCAGCTTGGTGTCGACAACATCGTCGCCGAGCTTGTAGGCTTCGCCGTCCCTGAAAATGTCCAGAAACGTTTTGTCTGGCTCGACTGGCGTTGGCTTGGTCGTGCGCCTGCGCCAAGCTCCTCCGAGATTGACGCGGGTCGACGTAATTTGAATTCCGCCGACCACCGGTGAAGGGCGCGAAGGCAGAGCCTGCGGCTCAGCCGCGAGGAGGCAAACGAGATTAACCCCGGCTAGGCCGACAAACCACACCCACTTCATGGCGGCTCTCCACGCCTGGAACTATCTATTGCACATCCACAACTTTGCCGTCCTTGAAAATCACTTTCATATCTTTATAGTAGTAAGTCTGTTTGGTCGGAAGTGTGACTTTCTTGTCCGGCTTACCCAGGGCCGCCTCCACCTGCGCCGGAGTCATGCCCACCTCTACGCTCGCCGGTTCGGCCTGTTGCGGCTGTTGTTGCGGCTGCGCGGCCGGTTGATCCTGGCCTCCCTGCGCGGCCTGGTCGCCGCCCTGCGCGGCTTTGTTGTCGCCCTGCTGCGCAGTCTGATCCTGTTGCCCAGAGTCCTCGCTGATGGAGAGCAATTGTCCGATCGTGTCTTCCACTTCACCTGCGCCGGCTTTCGCCAATGATCCCTTGGGAAACTGGAAGACCACGTTTGTTTTGTTATAGGTCGTGGGATCGGTCTTGTTGCAGGTGTCACAGGCGACGATGCCCATGGTCACCGTGTCCTTCTCGACATTCACTTCCACCTTGGTCGGGTAGACCTTGTCGCCCTTGGCGAACAATTTTGTCGTCTGCCCCTGCGTCTGGGTCTGGGAAAAATGTCCCAGAATCGCCTTTTTTCCCGACACCATCAAACCATTCGGAGGATGCACCGTGCCACCCTCGTACTTGTTCGTGAGAGCGCTCTTGTCCGAGTAAGGCACGCCCAGCAAGCCGCCCTTCTGCACGGCGAGCAGCGTACCCTCCTCGATCACCGAATATCCGCTCGTATCCGATCCCATCTTCACCAGCTTGTACTGAGCGACCAGTTGGTCTTGCAACGAAACCGTCGCCTGCGCGCCGGCACGCGGCAGGGAAATCATCGTGGCGCAAACGATCACAGCGATCGCTAGAATTGTCCTTTCAAACTTCTGCCCCATGGCTGGAACTCTCCTCTCCAGAATCTTTCTACGAGCCGATCTATCACATCAAGGGGGACTGGGACTTGAGCCAACAACCTTTTAACGTTTTAAGAAGGAGGAGCGCCACTCGTCAGGTTCGAGTGACGCTCCTTCGTTTCGTAGAACCGCACATTGCGACAATCGTCCGGCAGCCCTACTGTGAACCGCCACCCGACGAACTCGCCTCCTGCTTAACTTCCGACTCGGTCTGGTCGGCCGTTTTCTGCTGGTCGTCCAGCGTCTTGGCAGCAGACTGGTCCGGAGGAGGCGGAGCCACAGCGGACGCCGTGGTTCCCGTGTCCGGAGCTTTCGGCATACCGCCCGTTCCCTGCTTCGCGGCCAGTTCTTTCATGCCCGCTTCCAGCTGCTCCTGGAAATGATTGTGCATTTCCTGCAGGTCGTCCACCGAAACCAACACGGTCTTGCCTGCGGCGCAGTCGGTCTTCTTGCTGCTGGCGACACTCACGTTTACTTTCTGGTCCCCGTCGGGAGTATCGGTGAGCCGGGTGATGACATCGCCCTGCGTCAGGGCACATTCCTGACCGTCGGCCACCACGTCGAGTTCATCGGCCACTACGAAAGTGCGCCGCGCCGGATCCAGTGCGGGGGGCACTTCATTGGTGGTCGCCGCTGCCGGCTGCGCGCCGCCGCCTGATGAGCCGCTACTTTGGCTCGCCTGGCCGGCTTCAGCCTGCGATGCTGCGATTTGCGCCTTCACTTCGTCGGCGATCGCCTGCTTGACTTCCGGCGACAGCGAAACCTGATCGCTTCCCGCGGCGCCGCCGCCGTTGCTGGCTACCTGATCGCTCGCTGCCGCGGCGTTCGACGCTGCGTCCGCATTAGCCTCCGCCTGCGCAGTGTAGGCCGCCTGCAAATTGGCCGCAATCAGATAGTCCGTGAGCCAGAACGCCGCTGACGGATAAACTGGATACGGATGCCAGTACCAGCCGTAGTAGCCGTACCACGGCGCACCGCCCCAACCCCATCCCCAAGCCACCGGCGCCGCCCAGGGGTTCCATGCCCACGCGTAAAACCCGGGGTGATACCAGTACGGGTGATAGTAGCCGTAGTAAGGGTGACCGCCCCAGTAGTAACCGCGATAAACTCCCACCCGATAAGCCCCGTGGTAGTAGTAGGTTCGCGAATAATAGGAATGCCCACCGCGCGTGACATAGGCGCGCTGCACATAGCCGCCGTGTCCCGTAGTGACGACACGCGCCCCGTTATGAGTGCTAACGACGGTGCGCCCGCCATGCAGCCCGTGCTGAATCTGCATCCCGTTCCGGTTGATGGAGCGTATCTGTCCATTCGGACGAACACTCGCCGACCCGCCGCCCTTCAGAGAAACCGTCTTCCCCGGAGGGGTGCGGCTGGCACTCGCGTGTGCAGCGTTCGTAGTTCCATGCCCCGCAGTCGTGGTCGTTCCGTGTCCAGCCGTCGTCGTTCCGTGTCCGGCCGTCGTCGTTCCGTGTGCGGCGTTCGCCGTTCCATGCCCGGCAGTCGTGGTCGTTCCGTGTCCAGCGGTTGTCGTTCCGTGCCCGGCAGTCGTAGTCGTTCCGTGTGACGCATTCGCCGTTCCGTGCCCGGCAGTCGTAGTCGTTCCGTGTCCAGCCGTCGTCGAGTGGGTTGGCGTCGTCGTGTGACTGGTGTTGGTGCTGGCGTGACTCTGAGTGGTATGGCTGGGCGCGCTCGCGTGGCTGGGTGCGGCCTTTGGTGCCGGCGCACTCTTCGGAGCGGAGCTTGTCTTGTGCTGGGCCCAGGCAAAAGCCGGAACCACCATCATGAGCAGAAGCGGAAGGTACTTCCGCAGGGCACTTTCATTTTTCTTGAAATTCATCGCAAACTCCTAAACTCCGAAAGTTTCGGCAGACTGCCACAGAACAAACCCCAAGCCAGTGACAAAGTTCCAAAGAGTTCCCGTGGTTATTTTTTGGCCCGAGTGAGAAGACCTGCAAGACGCCCGGAAAGGCACACACCGGCGCCGGACCCGGCTTCCTGCGGCGGCAGCAACGTTATCAAAAATCCCTCTGGAGGCGCAATCGTTTTCTCGCGCCGGCGCACCTTTCCCGCAACCGCTGCCTGCGGTAATCTATCCGGTTTACATTCGGAGGAGCATTTTGCGCTATCTCGATCGCTTGCAACCCCTTGCCTTGCTCGTGATGCGTGTCGCGCTGGGCGTCATCATGGTGACGCACGGCTACCACAAGGTCTTCGGAGGCCTGCACCACTACGCACAGTTCGTTTCCGGTTTGGGACTTCAGGCATGGTTGGGATACGCATCCGCCTTCACTGAATTTCTAGGCGGGTTGCTGTTGCTTGCCGGATTCTTCACCCGTCCCGCAGCCATGGCTGTATGTCTGGACTTGGCCGTGGCCATCTGGAAGGTGCATTTGCACAACGGGCTCATCGGATCGCCAGACCGTCCCGGCTACGAGTTTCCGCTCGCCGCTGCCGCTCTGGCCTTCGCCCTGATCTTCTTTGGCGGGGGTCCCATCGCCATCGACCACGTCCTCCGCGGTGGGGGAAGTGGCGGCTCGAAACGATTTTGAGCCCATAAACTGGCTGGAATCGGGGGCGGCTGGGCGACCGGAAAACCCTGCTTTCGACCGCAACTAATTGTGCCGAGAAGGGTTTCGATGAGGTGGCCGATTTGTGCCCGCCCCGCACTGGAGCGACGGCACCAGAGAGGCTACGGCGCAGAGACTAGGTTCGCCATTTGGAATCCGCGCCGCCCTGAAGTTATGATGAAGAAGTCGCCATACCCTTGCATCCAAACATTTTGGCAGTCGCATCCAATCGTCTGCAACCATAATCACAGGAGGTTCCTTTGAGAAAGACAGCCCTGCTCGCGGTGATTAGTGGATTCTTGTTCCTGGCCAGCTTCGCCACGGCCCAGCAAGCCGATGCCATGCTGGGCTTTGGCACGATCCTGGCGCCCAGCTCGTCGACCTGCACTGTTTTTTCCAGTTCTTGCGTAGGGTCTGAAAAAGGCGGTTTGTTCACCAATATCAGCGCCGACGTCATCTTCCATAAGCGCATCGGCGTCGCGTTTGATGCAGCCTGGCGAACCAAGCAGGGCGTAAACGACGCCGGACAGCTATATCGCCCCATTCTGTTTGACTTCAACGGCGACTATCAACCCCGCATCACCAAGAAGGTTGGCCTCGACCTGTTCGGCGGCATCGGCTGGCAGACCACTCGCTTCTATGGGCTTACTTACACCACCAGTTGCCTGGATTTCGGCTCCTGCTACACCAGCAACAACCACTTTCTGGTCGATGGGGGCGCGGGCGTCCGCTATTACGCCTACGGCAACCTCTTCATCCGGCCTGAGGTTCGCGTCTACCACATCCTGAACAATACCGATGTGTTCACCAACAACAACGTGATTCGAGTCGGAGCCTCGATCGGATATACCGTCGGTGGTCCGGAATAGACTTCGGTACACTATTGCTTCGGTACACTATCGATGGGACGGCGGCCGCGGAGCCTGGAACGTAACTTTTGAAAGTCAGCCAGTTGCGGCCGCCCTTTTTTCCGCCGGCTTCACCATTCGCGGCGAGCCCGCCAGAGTCCGCCAGTCTGGCAGGGCAGCAAGTAGCTTGAACGAATCGAACAAGGGGGCAGTATTTGAGAAAGTTCGCGCTGATTCTATCCGTGTGTGCGGTCGCGTTGTTTGCCAATCTCGCTCATGCCCAGCAAATTGACTTTGCGTTTGGCGCCGGCGAGCTCTACTCCACCCAGAACCTCAACGCCTCCCAGGTCTATCTGCCTCCGGCCGAGAAGGGCGGCTTTTACCCCAGCTTCACCATCGACCGCATTTACGCCAGCCGCATCGGCTACGGCGCAGAGATTTCCACGGTCTACAAGGACCAGTTCTATAACGGCTACCAGCAGTTTCGCCCGTTCATTTACGACGTCAATGGGGTGTACGCGCCCCGCGTGGCCAAGCGGATGAGCGCCTTCCTGACGGCGGGGGTTGGCGGCCAAAGCATTCTGTTCTACAACACCTACGGCAGTTGCTCTTCCCCCACCGGCTGCGCCAACAAGGTAAACAGCAGTCAATTCCTCATGCACCTGAGCGGCGGCCTGCGCTACAACCTGTGGAGAGGCTTTTTTGTCCGGCCCGAAGCCAACTATTACCGCATCGTAAACAACAACGACTTTCACTCCGGCAACGTGCTTCGTCTCGGAGTTTCCATCGGCTACAGCATCGCCAGGGAATAACCGCTCACCGGGTTCGAAAGAATTCCCCCGCTCAAGAAAGAAGGCAGCGTCGTTTTGACGCTGCCTCGATATTTTTTTATGTCAGAGCCAGCTACATGCTCAGGCAGATTTCCGCTTCGTGGATCGCCTGGTTCAAGTGCTCAATCGCCTTCACCCGATGTCCACCGAAATCGTGGTCGGCGGTTTCCAGATGATGCTTGGCATTCCGCATCGCTTCCAGAGCTTCGTCGATGTGCGGATGAGGCGGGGGAGCCGGGGTCGCTGCCGGCGTGGCGGCGGGAGCTGCAGCCGGTACGGCCACTACGGCGGGAGCGGCCGGCGGGTTCGGTCCAGCTGCCGCTGCCGGGAAGGCGAGCGTCAAGAGCAGTGTTGCCATAATGAGCAGAGTCAGAAACCCGATCTTTTTCATGTGTTCCTCCTCGTCCGAATTTCCGGCTCGGACGCAGCCGGTGTGACTGCTACGGCTGCCACGGACATTCCCAACTGTCGAAGAGGCCCGCGACACCCGCACAGTATAGCCGCACATTCCAGCTCTGCCCCTGTGCAAGATGTGCAAAAGGTTACTCCCCAGATGCTCCTGAGGATAACGCTCCGGAGCCGCATGCTCCGGTCAGCGCTCGCGTCGGCTTCGCCACCACCAGATCGCCGCTGCCACCAGCACCACCACCACGACCAGGATGTCGAAACGCTTTATATCCCGCTCCAGCCGCCCCCAGTGCTGGCCGAAGAGATAGCCCGCGCTGGAAATCGCCGTCACCCATAAAGCCGCGCCCAGGAAGTTGAAAACCATGAACCTCCGCCACGGCATGCGCAGCACTCCCGCCAAGGGCCCGGCGATAATGCGCATGCCGAATACGAAGCGGGCCAAGAAAACCGTGAACGTCCCGAAGCGCGCGAAGATTTTCTCTCCCCGCGCCAGCGTTTGGCCTTGAATCCGAAAGAACGCCTGGTAGCGCGCCAGCAGCGGACGCCCGCCGTAATATCCCAGAGCGAAGCCGAGATTGTCGCCCAGTGTCGCCGCAATCGTCGCCACCACGATGATCCACGGAAGCCGTAGCTCGTGCGCGGAGTACGCCAGGAAGCTGGCCAGCAACAGAACCGTTTCACCCGGAACCGGGATGCCCGCGTTCTCGAGCAACAGCGCGATCGCAACTGCCCAGTATCCATACTGCACCACCGCATTCCGCAACAGATCGAGAATGGAGTGGGTCATGAAGGCTTCTTAGCCGATCTCACGCTGCCGCTGTCATCCTGAGCGTAGTGAGGCTCACACGAAGTGTGTGAGCCTCACGCAGTCGAAGGATCCCTACTTCAGCGGAGCGCTCAGTGACGCCCGAAGGAGTTTCAAGCTGCACCGGCCCGGCTTTTCAAGAAGTTGATGAGCGCCCGGTTGAACTCCTCCGGACACTCCTCATAGGGAAGATGCCCGATCCCAGGAAAAACGACTGTCTCCGCATGCTCAAAATGTTGCGCCAGCCGCTCCATCGAAGAACAATACACCGCCGGATCCTTGCTTCCCCACATCAGCAGTGTAGGAATCATCGCCAGCTTCGGCAACAACGCTTCGAGTTCACGCAGATCCGCCGTCCAGGTGCGAACAATGCTGAGCGCATGCTCAAACAATCCCGGAACCGCCAAAGGGGCCTTATAGCCTTCCAGAGTGCCCGGCGGAATCCTGCTGCGGTCGGCATACAGGCGCCCATGCCCGTAGGGAAAAAGAAACGGCATGCGCGCGGTCCCCAAACGAAACAACGCTGCCCCGAACCGAGTGCCGAAAAATGGCGCAAGCCGCTTCCCGTGCGGCGAGTAAGGATTGACCGGGCAGACCAAGATCAGACGTCGCACCTGCGGTCTGGACCGATCGGCGCTAATACATTCCGCAGCTGCGGCCATAGCCACGGCACCGCCGCGCGACGTCCCCAGCAAATCGAACGACGAAAGCCCCAGCCTCTCCACCAGTTTGAGAACGCGCAGCGCTGTCCCGCGCATCGAGTGGTCGATCCCGCGCGGCCGGTCCGAGAATCCCGCTCCCAGCAAATCAGGCGCGTAGACCGTCGCGTACGGCGCCAGAGCAGGCATCGTAAAGCGCCACGAGAACGAATACCCCAGCAGCCCGTGCAACAGAATCAATGCCGGCCCGGAACCCGCCCGCAGATAGCGCATGCGGGCACCATCAAAATCCATCCAGCACTCTTCGATGCCCATGCCCTCGCCCCCAGGAGGCACGTTTCCAACAGGCGGAATTTCCTGAATCAAATCCATCGCCAAAAATCTTCCTACGCCAGGGACAACTCTTTCACCCCGCCCGGATTCCTATTACCTGAAACATAAGCCTCTGTCGCTTCACTTGGGGAGCCTCGGCTCCCCGTTTTTTTTGATGCGTGGTCTTGGGTGTGAGGTATTAAGCCTTCGGCCGGGTGCCCCATCCTTGTCTCGCCGTTCTTTGGCGAGACAGGGTGGGGTTTTTGACTTTGGTCAACCGATGACGACGTCGGAGGTCTGACGCCCATCCCTAATCCCCCAACACCTACGCCCAAAGACCCGCGCCCCTCCCTACGCCGCTTTCCTCTTCTTCCCCAACAATTTCTTCAGCACCCGAATCCCCTTATCCACATGCTTCTCCTCCATCAGAAATGGAGGCAGGAATCGCACCACCGTATCCTGCGTGCTGTTGAAGAGAACGCCCTCGGCCAACCCCGCATCCACAATCGGCCGCGCCGGAATATCCAGCTGAATTCCCTGGATGAATCCCCGCCCGCGCACACCATTAGCCGCCGCGCGCTTCTCAACCAGTCCCTGCAACTCCTGCTGCAGATAAGCGCCAACTTTATTCACATTCTCCAGCAGCTTTTCTTCTTCGACGATGGCCAGAAACTCCAGCGCGATGCGGCAGGCCAGCGGGCCTCCGCCGAAAGTCGTGCCATGCTGCCCCGGCGCAATCGCGTTGGCAAATTCTTCCTTGGCGATGAACGCCCCCAGCGGCAGCCCCGCCGCGATCGGCTTGGCGATGGCGACAATGTCCGGCGTAACGCCGAAACTCTGAAACGCGAAGATCGTCCCCGTACGCCCCAGCCCGCACTGAATCTCATCGAAGATCAGCGCGACTTTGTGCCGATCCGCCAACGCGCGGCACTCTTGCAGGAACTCGACCGAGCACTCGAAGATCCCGCCTTCGCCAAAAATAGGTTCCAGCACGATGGCGCAAGTATTGTCGTTGACCGCGGCCCGCAGCCCCTCCAGATCGTTCCGCTTGACGAAGGTTACATCTTCCAGCAGCGGCTCGAATCCCTTGCGATGCTTGTCTTGCCCAGTAAGCGACAACGCACCGAAAGTTCGTCCGTGGTACGACCCATCGAGCGCGACCAGCTTCGATTTCGCCTCGCCGCCCGCGCGATGTCCCGCCAGCCGCGCCAGCTTAATCGACCCCTCGATCGCCTCGGTCCCGCTGTTCGAGAAAAACGCCCGGTCGAGTCCCGAGAGCTTGCACAGCTTCTCCGCCAGCGGCCCCTGATACTCGTGGTAGTAAAGATTCGACACATGAATGATCTTCGCCGCCTGCTCCCGAATCGCCTTCACGATCCGCGGATGCGCGTGCCCCAGCGCATTCACCCCGAGCCCGGAAACAAAGTCGAGGTATTTCTTCCCCTCGATATCCCAAAGAAACACCCCCTTGCCCCGGCTCAGCACGACGGGATATCGGTTATAGGTCTGCAGCAAATACTGCCGCTCACGCTCAGCGATTTGTTCAAAGGTATCCATAGGAGGATTTAATTTTACCGGAAGGCGCGGCTTGAAAATGGGGGGCTGTGAATTATTGAAGCCGCAGAGATGCGTTTTATGAAATCGCGATACTAACATTCAATCATCAGGTTCTCAGTCGGCCGCGCAACCGGGCATGTCTGGCGAGACGCCGAGCTTCGTCGTGCTCCCGCTCATTTTGCGAATAATGTCGCTGGTTGTGTTTCCTTCTGTCCGCTTATCGGGATAATGGCGGATGTAGTCAAACACATCTTCCTGCCGTATTTCGACAACCTGTCCGGCGTGCAATTCGGAAACGAAGGAGGGATCGTTGTCGAGAAGGCCCTTGATCTGATCGTCTCTCCAACTGGTAACTTCGACCCACATCCATTCGGTGCCGCCGTCTGGCGTGCGGAATGACGCTTTAAGGTCGATGAACTCGCCCGGCTGCAATCCAGCAATAAACGCCTTCTGCAGTTCAGGGAGTTTGGCCTTAGCCTTGGCGCTGGCGGCCAGCAGTTCTTCGTTGTGCTGCACTTTGAAAAGGCTATCTTCCGATCCGAAAAAGGATGCAATCATCGACTCCTGTTTCGCGTGGATATCGCCGCCTGGATACTTATCAGGCGCAAGCTCGATCAGGCGGTTCCTGGGATCTCCTTCCTCCCACTTGCCCTGCTTTAGCGTCAAACATGCGGCCCCGGCTGCCTTTGGTTTTAGAGACTTCAACTGCTCGTCTCTGACGGTTGCGTTTTTTATTGCCCGAAGATCCAGCTTGAACTCGCCGGACTTCGTGAAAGTCTCGCCCTCGGCCATGGATTGACAAAAGAGATTGATGAGATTTGCGACCTGGTTATCCGACCCCCACGAAGAATCCTCGATCACGACATCCGGCAGTCCCAATTTTGTCATTCCCAGGGTCACGGCTCTCACGTATTCGCCATGGTTGTAGGCGTGGATCAACGTCTCGCTGGAAACGTTCGGCACGCCTTCGGACCATGAAGCTAGCCTTTTCTCGTGCCAGGCATCCGCAGAGAAAACCTCCCGCGTTTCTTCGTCCCACAACAGGCCCCCGGTTTTGCGCGCGATCTCTTCGACGAGTGTGTTGGCCATGCGCAAAGCCGTCCACACCTGCTCTTTCGGATGTGCGAAGTCGAGAATGAATGCTTCGTCGGACTTCTGCAGGGCTTGCGCTTGCTCCGGGCTAATTCCGTGCCCGAAGTACTGCAGCGACTGCAAAGTGGGCGGAGCGAACTCTTTCAGCGCGTCCTTCTCCAGGTGAGCCCGTAGCAACATCGCTCCCGGGTCGTTTGGAATTTGTTCCACCAGTTTGAGTCCGGGATAGCTCGTGGCCAGCGCAGCATGGAGCACGGCCGATGGGTCGTCGGCGTGCGCCGGTGTCGGCAAGAGATACACGGCGTAGCGAAAGCGAATGGAGCTGGCGGTCGGTGGACCTGCGGGAACAAGATCCTTCTCCCGCGTGCGCGAACAGGACCAGGAAATTACGAAGAGGACAACAGCCACAATTGCGACAGCCCTGCGTGTTGTATGGCGGGAGCTCATTTTCAGCTCGCTGATCAGTTTACGACGATTGGGCCACCGCTTGTCGCCCTAACTCCCGGCCGTCATTGACTCCCCTACCCCAGGCGTTACATTTGACACCATGACGATCCACTCCCGATTGACTGTCTAGGCCGTGCGCCATTACGATGTTTCCCCACACCGGATGCCACTCTGCCATGCCCACCGCAAATGAATTCTGGCAAGTTGCCGCACAAGTAGCCTCGGAACGCGGCGGCCTCGTCGTTGGATTCACGAAAGATTCCGAGCAGCCCGAACTCGGCTCCGCGCTCGACAACCTATTCGGCCTTACTCCCCGGGCGGCCGTTACGGTTGTCAGCCCCTCTGATTGGGCGGACTGGGTAGAGCAGGTCGAAGCGTTCTATCGCCTGCGTCCTGATTGGGGCCGAGGCAAGCGCGGCACTGCCGATGCCAATTACTATCGCGTGAAGTTCGAGGGAAAGTCCGAGGGGAAGTTCGAAGGAAAGTTCGGCAAACTCGACGCGCCCATGAGTTCCACTTCAGGCACCCTCTTCGGCGCGAGTCCGCCGTTCTCCACATCACTCGACATACCATCTTTTGCCGGGCAGGCTGTGCCGCTCAGCGGTTTTCAAGGTGTGTCATTCTGGCCTCGCCTCCTGGCTCGCGTCATCGATATCGCCGTTCACTACCTCGCCTCATTGCTGGCCGGACTCCTGTTCGCTTTGATATTGGCCATTGCAGCCGGAGGCCGCCCTCCGACGGAGGTTCTGCAGCGCACCTTTCAAAACGCTTTCACCGTGTTCGTTGCGGGAATACTGGGGCTCTTCGCCTACAACGTGATCTGCACCAGCGTCCACGGAAGCACCCTCGGCAAACTGCTGCTTTCGATGCAAGTAATCCAGGACGACGGCTCCCCCTGCCGCCCAAAGTCGGCAATCATCCGCGAACTCGGCTATTTCGTAGACGCGCTGTTCTTCGGCTTAATCGGCTACTACGCCATGCGCGAAGACCCTGAACAAAAGCGCCATGGCGACGAATGGGCCGACACCATCGTTTGCAAGCGAGACAAGGTGCCATCCGCCAGTAAACGGCCGGGGACGCAGTTCCTGTTGGGACTCTTGCTCGGAATCGCAGCCGACATCGCCTTGCTGATGACCGGTTTGCTGATCCAGATGAATTCCTGAACCCGGGTGCCCCATTTCTCGCTCGTTCTTCGCGTGAGAAAGCTTGCCCTGAGCCTGTCGAAGGGTAGGGATTTTCGATAGTGCGAAGTCGACCTGGCCCGGGCGGAAATCAGCAAACCGCTGTGACCCGTTCATGCCAAAAGCATCGAGCCGGCCCGAAAAGGCCGGCTCGATTGTTTCGCCAAACTGATCAGCTCTTCAACGCGCCACCGTGATAGTGACCGGTATCTCGTTGGTGAGTGATCCCGAGGTCCCGATCAACTCGATGGTCGTAGTCCCCGTTGGCGCGCGCCTGGAAGCGCTCCACGTGATGGTTACGCTCACGCTGCCATTGGCCGGAGGCGTTACGGGGTTGGCCGAGGCCGTCGCCGATACGCCACTGGGGAATCCGCTCACACTCAAGTCAACCGCGGAATTGAATCCGCCTTGGCTGGTGACGGTGAGAGTAGTGGATACGCTGCCGCGTTCATTGATCGTGAAAGAAGAAGGCGACAGGGACAAGGTAAAGTTCTTCGTCGCCGAAGAACTGTTTACCGTGAGGGCAATGGTTGTGCTGTGAGTGGTCGAGCCCGAGGTTCCGGTGATCGTCACTGTGGCAGCTCCGGTGGTTGCCGTCGCCGAAGCGGTAAGCGTAAGAACCGAGGTCACGCTGCCGTTGGCCGCCGGAGTTACCGGGTTGGTGGAGAACGCCGCCGTCACGCCCGTGGGCAAGCCGGTCGCGCTCAGGGTTGTGGCAGAACTGAAACTGTTCTGACTGGTGATGGTGATCGTGCTGGTTCCGCTGGCGCCCTGGGTTACGGTCACCGACGCGGGCGAAGCCGCGATGGTGAAGTTTGGCGTCGCCGTCGCACTCACCGTGAGCGCAACGGTTGTGGTCGCAGTCAGGCTGCCGGACGTCCCGGTAATGGTCACCGTGGAGCTTCCAGTTGTAGCCGTGGCGCTCGCTGTCAACGTCAGCACGCTGGTCCCGGTGGTTGGGTTGGTGCCGAACGCCGCCGTCACCCCGCTGGGCAGACCAGACGCGGCCAAGGTTACGCTGCCGCTGAATCCGCCAGCATCGGTCACGGTGATGGTGCTGGAGCCGCTGTTGCCTTGCGTGATCGACAGACTGCTCGGCGAGGCCGAAAGCGTAAAGCTTGGCGTCGCAGATCCAGCCAACAGGTTGATGATCCCCGTCGTAT
>Ga0209167_10000535_pt1 | contig 26717 bp, 19 predicted proteins | sample Coa_R1_9_FD_187154 | JGI IMG/M metagenome (GOLD analysis project Ga0209167, IMG submission 187154) | Surface soil microbial communities from Centralia Pennsylvania, which are recovering from an underground coalmine fire - Coalmine... | ecosystem: Environmental > Terrestrial > Soil >...
AGATTGTCAGTGCGGAACTCCACTGCCCGGCCTCACGGTAAAAATCGTTGATCCGGAAAAGCACGTCGCTCTGGAACCGGGTCGAATCGGTGAGATTTGGATCGCCGGGGGGAGCAAGTGCCCCGGTTTCTGGAACAACCCGGAACTGACGCTGAAACTGTTTCATGCCCGGCTAGTGGACGACAGCCCCTATGACGATGGCTACTTGCGCACCGGCGATATGGGTTTCCTCCACGACGGGGAACTTTTCGTCTGCGGCCGAATCAAGGACATGATTATCATCCGCGGGCAGAACTACTACCCGCAGGATATCGAGGCCGTGGTGGAAAAGGCGTCCGGTATGGTGCGGGCGAATTGCGTGGCCGCGTTCCAGATTAATGAAGACACCGAACCGGCGCTGGCGATTGTCGCCGAAGTAAAAAATCCCAAAGCTTTGCCCGACGCGCTGAAGATCGCCGCCGCCGTCCGGAATTACCTCAACGTGGAAGTGGCGCTGATTTCCTTTATTGCACCGCGCGCGATCCCGAGAACCAGCTCAGGCAAGATCATGCGCCACAAAACCAAGCATATGTGGTTGCAGGGGCAATTCACGGTTCTCTCGGAATTTTCGCGAGAGAAAGACGCCGAACCCTCCGGCGCTGATTCGGCGGGCCAGTCGCCCTTCGACGTGTTGAAGGCCCGGTACAACCTGACCGGAACGGAGTCTTACAACCTGGTCGAAGCCGGCCTCGATTCCCTGGATCTGGTTGTGTTCATGCATGAGATCAAGGAGTTGCTGAAGAATAAAGACGCCGAGATGCTGGCGAGGCAGGTGGATATCGGCCTCATTCAGCGGGTGAGCGTGGCCGAATTGTTTCAACTCGCCGAACAGTTGGAGCATACTCCGGAAGAAGCGTTGGCTCCGCTGCGGCAGTCGCTCGCGGCCTTCCGGGAAGAGCAGCGCGCGGCGGAACAGCGGATGATGAAGAACGACCGAAAGCTCATCTTCGAGCCTTCTGCGCCCGTGTCTTTGCCCGAAACCCCGGTCCCCCATAATGTTCTGCTCACCGGCGGCACCGGCTTCATCGGGCCTTTCCTGGTGAAGAGCCTGCTGGAGCAGACGCGCGCGAAGATTCATATTCTCGTCCGGTCTACCGACGAACAGCAGGGCAAACAAAGACTGCGGGCGGCGATGGAATCGATGGGATCTTTTCCGGCGGAACTGATGCAGATGTTCGAGGATCGAGTCGTTCCCGTTTGCGGTGACCTTGGCCAGAAAGATCTGGCGCTGACGCGGGAGTCGTGGGATTCGCTCGCCAATGAAATTGACACGGTGTTCCATAACGGCGCAACTGTCAATTACCTGCTCAACTACGACCGGATGCGGGACGCCAACGTGCTGGGCACAAATGAGATTTTGCGACTGTCCTTCGAAGGACGGCGCAAGAGCTTCAACTACGTCTCAACCACTTTTATCTTTGGCTGGGCCGTGAAGAAGGTTCTCTACGAGACCGACTTCAACGAGAATATGGAACTTCTCGATTTCGGCTATAGCCAGTCCAAGTGGGTGTCAGAGCAGGTGGTGATGGACGCGCGCCGCCACGGTCTGAACGCGCGAATCTTCCGGCCCGCCCTGGTGAGCCCTTCGGTCACCGGCGGAGGCAACAATTTCGACATCGCCGTGCGGTTGGTGGCGTTCATGGTGAATCACGGCATTGGCGTGGATGCCCTGAACCAGGTCAGCTTCGTTCCCGCCGACATCACAGCGAACAATATCGTCGCAATCTCCACGACTCCCGGCACCGAGAATAAGAACTATCACGTAGTGCGCGACGACTATGCGAACATGCTGGATATTACCAACCTGATCACCAAAGCGACCGGCCGGCAATTCGAAGTATTCAGTCTTCCCGAGTTCGTTCCCGAACTGATCCGGAGATGCCGGAAAGAAGACCTGCTCTTTCCGCTTCTGGACTTTCTGGTGAACTCCGTGGACAACATATCGGCGATGGAGTTCAAACGCTACGACAGTTCCGACTATCAGGTGGCCCGGGACGCGTCGGCCTGGGGCAAGCCGGATCCGTCCCTGGAAGATACGGTCAATGGCATCCTGAAATTCATGTACCGCAAAGGGATCATCTCAGTCGCGCCGCGCGAGTTCAGCGCCGTCGGCAATTTGCCGGTCGGCGAGACACCTGCGACAACGGCGGACGCAGCGCGGCGATAATTACCGCCTTCGGAATACCAGCATCTCTTTTACCTGCTGCCCGGTTTCGAGCGTGCCGCTTGTGGTGAGCGTCATCTCCGCTCCATCGGCGGACACCACCCACCGATCTCTCTGAGTGATCTGATCATCACGCCGGTAGATCGAATCAACCGTGTGCGGGTCAACCAGTTGAAGACTCACGGTATCGTTGGTGGCGTTTTTCAGATCGTATTCTTTTCCGTCAAAACGGGCGGTGTAGCTGAAATCCCCCGAGAAGCGGACCCCGTCGTTTCCGTCGGCTTCTATGGTGAGCGCCATCCCTTGCCGCAATCGAGTCTTGTCGAGATCTTCCGTCCACTCGCCGGCAAACAAATCGGTCGCAGACTTCTTCCCTCCGGTGCGCGTCCACACCGTAATCTTGTCGGGGCGTCCGTTCTGCGAAGTCGTGCTGGTTAGCGTATTGCCATCACTCGACAGCTTGTCGTGAATCGTCGTTACCAGGGTTCCGTCTTTTTTCTGTTTTACCTCGACCTGATGCTTGTCGATTCTCCGCAGTTCGACTTGATTGAATCCCAGGTTGCCCTGCACGTCCGCTTCCTGGCCGCCTACCTTCGCCGTAAAATCGAGGTGGGTGCTGCCGGAAAGCGTAACGTGCACGGATCCGTGCACAGACGTAATGGTGAGCTTGTTGGGGGGATTCAGGGAAGATTCCGCCGAGACCAGCGTCCAGGAGCCGATGCGGGGGTCCGCGGCACTCAGCTGAACGGCGGCAAGCAACCCGAGCAACGCGAGTTTGTGCAATAGTCCTCCTGAAAGCCGAGCGTGATTACCAGACAATAAAATAATACGAACCGGCGCGGAATGCGAACTCTCACGCTCGGGGCTCTTCAAGCGCGCTGGAGTTGAAGCTGCGAACGGTAACGATTTTGAGTAGTGGGTTAATTGGCGGTTGCTGATCTTTCGGCCGATCTTCTAGGATTGCGGACTAGACCAGGGAACGAAAGAAGAAAATGCGCCTGCTGCCCGATTTCGCCTGACACTATGAACTTCATGCGTGTGCGCCGTTTCTGGCTGGCCGGATTAGTCCTTGTCGCTGTTCTGGCGCTCATTCCATTTTCTTTTCACGCGGAGCGCCATCTGGAGACCGCCACTCGCATCGAGGGCAGCGAAGCGAGCCAGGTCCCGGAGGAGTTGGCGGCGCGCTTTCGTTCGCCATTCGTAGATCGGGTGGTTCTGGTGATTCAGGGACTTCCCCCGGCCGATTCGGAAGAGGGCGAGCAGGCGCTGGCCATCATCGAAAAAGCGCTGCAGGCGGAGCCTGGGGTGTCCGGAGTCGTTTCCCACCTTGATTTCCGCGATCCGATTTTCCTCGGCAAGGGCGGAGGGACTTTTATTCTTGTCGGGCTCAGCTCGACCGAGGGCCCTGTGGAGTCGCTCGTCCCCCGGCTTCACGATCTGGACGACTCCCTGCAGAATCAGTTACGCAGCCGCTATCCTGGCGTGAAGCTGGAACTCACGGGCGAGACGCCGCTGAACTTCGACATTCGCAAAGCCAGCGCTGACGATGTGCACCACGCCGAGAGTCTCGTGATTCCCGGCACGCTCGCGCTTCTGCTGGTGGCTTTCGGAAGCGTTATGGCGGCGATGATTCCGGTAGCAGTCGGCCAGCTTGCCATCGCGAGCGCTATGGCGATCGCCGGCTTCCTGGCCCGGCGCTGGCACTTGTCTATTCTGGTGCAGAATCTGTCCACTATGCTGGGGCTCGGCCTCGGAATCGACTATGCACTCCTCATGGTCAGCCGCTTCCGGGAAGCGATTATTTCCGAGCCCGATGGAGTGAAGGCCTCGTTGGTTGCAGCGCGCCAGGCCGGCCGCACGCTTCTGATTTCAGCCTCGACCGTGGCCATCGGATTTCTGGCGCTCCTGACTGTGCCCATCAGCGAAGTCCGTTCGATCGGCATCGCTGGATTTCTGGTCGCGGGGACGAGCGTGCTGCTGTCCAGTACGCTGGTCCCGGCGCTGCTGGGCCTTCTTGGTCCGCGCATCAATGCTGGCCGTGTGCCCGTCATTGCAAGTTGGGATGAGCATCGGGCGGCGCGCACGGCAGAACGCTGGAGACGATGGGGTAAGCTGATTGTCGCGCATCCCTGGCTTGCCATTTTTCTGGCCGGCGTCCCGTTGCTGCTGCTCGCGTCGCAGGCGGCGCGGCTGAATACCGATGTCCCCAGGGGGGACTGGCTGCCGTCACAGGCAGAATCAGTTCGCGCGCTTCATACCCTCGAAAAAATGGATCGGGTCGGAATCGTGTACTCGCTGCGCGTTATTCTTGAACTTCCAACCGATTCCATTGCGCAATCGGACGCAGCCTGGAACGCGCTCGATCGTTTCAGCAAGCGGATCGCGAGCGACCCGCGTTCCGACCACGTGATTTCCCTGACCACGATCGCCGAGAGCAACCGCTCCAGCCTCGGCAACCTCTCCCGCGAGACGCGTCGATCCTTCCTGAGTCGCGACGGGCGTGCGGCATTAGTTGAAATTCTGCCCGCGACTTCTGTGTCCCTGAACGATCAGGTCAACTGGGTACGCGAGTTGCGCAAGGCAGGCGCTCCCCTGCTCACCGGAGTCCCGGGCTCCGCGCTGCGCATCGGCGGCATACCGGCGCTGACCGCCGACTATCAGACAATCGTTCGCGACCGGTTCCTTTCGGTCATTGCGCTGGTGGTGGGAGGAACGCTGGTGGCGCTTCTCGGCGGCTTCCGGTCCCTTTTCGCCGCCGTGAAGGCCATCGCTCTGAATCTGCTTTCCGTAGCCGCTTCCTTCGGAGCATTGGTTGTCGTGTTTCAGCACGGACACGGATGCCGCCTGTTCGGAGTTCCGGAGGGAACGGCCAGCATATTTCCCATTGTGCCCATCGTCGCCTTCGCCATCGTTTTCGGCCTGAGTATGGACTACGAAGTATTCCTGGTGGCGCGCGTCCTCGAATCGAGAAGAAGCGGGATGAGCGAATTGGAAGCCATCCCGGAGGGCTTGGCCCGGACCGCAGGGTTGATTACGAGCGCCGCTGCGATCATGATTGTCGTCTTCGCGGCATTTACCTTCGGCAACTTCCTGGTCATCAAGATGCTCGGATTTACTCTCGCCGTCGCCGTATTCATTGACGCAACCCTGGTTCGCATCGTGATTGGACCGGCGCTGCTTCGCGTCGCCGGCGATTGGAACTGGTGGCCGGGAGGGCTCTCCACCGCACGCAATGCGCCGGCGATGGCCAGCGGCGAATAATGCAGGCCGGAACGCGGAACGCTCGAAACTTGCCCGCCAGGTTGGGAGAGCGATGCAATTCGAAAGGCCAACCAGCGCCCTAACCAGCGTCGCAACCATAGTGCTGCTGGCCGCTGGCCTGACCGCTCAGACGTCGGCCCCGGCTCCTTCTTTTGAATTTTCCGCACCCGGCGAGGCCCTCGGCATCCCCATCGAAATCGTCGCCAATGGACTGGTGCTGGTGCAGGCGAAGGTGAATGACCACCCCGGTTGGTTCATCTTAGACAATGCGGTTCAGGGGTTTGTAGCCGATCGCGATTACGCTGTCCGCTCTGCCCTCAAGCAGAGTGGTAGAGCTTTGACTCAAGGGGAGTCTCCGAGCCCCACCGAAGCGGGAATAGTGCGTGACGTCCGCATCGCTCTACCAGGATTGGAACTCACCCACCGCGTCCTGGTGATGATTGATTTAAAGTCTCTCGAGCCGGCCATCGGCCATGAAATTGATGGCATCATCGGTTCGCGATTGTTCGATGACTTCGTGGTGCGGGTTGACTACGAGCGCGCTTCCATGTCCATCTACGCACCCGAGCGCTATCAGCCCTCCGGCAACGAAAGGCCGCTGCCGGTCCGCGTGGATCAGCACGGCTTTCAATTCATCCAAGTCACGGTGGTGCTGCCCGGTGTCGCTCCCATCGCCGGCGAATTTTTGATGGACAGCGGCGCGAACAGCTATATGGACATCTACAAACCATTCTGTGATGAGCACCATCTCCCGCCACCGGGGATGAAGCTGTTGGACGCACCCGGAACCAGCGCGGGCGCCACTACCCAATCTCAGGACGGCCGGGCGGAGCGGATAGCGGTTGGTTCCTTTTCGGTCAGCAACCCGCCGATTAGCTTCGGGGAAGATGTGGCGGGGCTCATGGCAGCGAGAGATCATGCTGGACTGATCGGCGCGGAGTTCCTGCAACGCTTCACTGTGGTGTATGACAGCCGTGGCAAGCGCATTTTGCTCGCTCCCAATCGCAACTATAGGAATCCGCCAGCCTACGATCAAAGCGGGCTGAGGATCCGCGCCGAGGGCTCGAGCTTTCACAGGTTCGTGGTGGGGCGCATTCTGCCCGCGTCGCCGGCGGCCGAGGCAGGAATCGAACCGGGCGATATCATCGAATCTCTTGACCGGAAATCGGCGAACGATATGACCCTGACGGACCTGCGGAATCTCCTGACCCAACCGAACGCGCGCTATTCTGTTGGTATCCTGCGGGGGAAAAGCCAGCTTCGGGTCAACTTGCAGCTGCGCCGTCTGCTGTAAGGACTCTGTAAACTACGCTTTTCTGCACCGGGATGAAGCGAGCGGTTACGCTACATTGACGCTCTGCTCGACTTACTCACGGCAGGATGAACGCCTTATGGATGAAAGAATCCTCCTGGTCGAAGACGACGAAGTTATTCGGATGACGGTGTCAGACCGCTTGAAGAGCGAGCGCTATGCGGTAGATTTCGCCACGGACGGCGAGGAGGGATTGCGCAAGGCCAAGCAGGGTTCCTGGGACCTGATCATCCTCGACATCATGTTGCCGCGGAAGAACGGCTTCGACGTGTGCCGCGACCTGCGAATGGCCGGCGTGGTGTCTCCGGTGCTGATGCTGACGGCCCGAGGGCAGGTCATCGATAAAATAATCGGTCTGAAGATCGGAGCCGATGACTATCTGACCAAACCGTTCGATGCCGCCGAACTGCTGGCCCGCATCGAGGCTCTGCTTCGGCGAGTCAAGCTTTCCGCGGTTCCGGGGATTCAGCAGTTCGGGTCGGTCAAGGTGGACCTCAAGGGAACGTCGGTGTCGCGCGACGGCAAGGTCGTTCCCCTCTCGGCCAGGGAGTTCCAGCTGCTGCGCTACTTTGTAGAACATCCGAATACAACTTTGTCGCGTGATGTGCTGCTGAAGGAAGTCTGGTACTACAACGCCGACGCTTTTACTCGGACCGTGGACGTGCACGTCGCCAGCTTGCGGCAGAAACTGGAAGACGATCCCAAGCACCCATCGCTGATCGTCACTGTTGCCGGGCTAGGCTACAAGTTCACCCCTTGAGCGTGACTCGTCGCGGCAGGACTGGAGATTGCGGGCAGATGCAGGGTGAAAGTGCTGCCTTTGCCAGGAGCGCTCTCAACCGTGATCCTGCCGCCCATCGCCTCGGCCATTCTTCGGGCGATCGGCAGGCCGAGGCCGCTGCCGTGAATCTGAGCCGCGCTTACTTCCGGCGTCCGGTAGAACGGTTCAAAAATGTGTTCGAGATCCTGGGGTTCAATTCCGATCCCTCTGTCGGCGACCGAGATGCAGACTTCGGTTTTTCCACCGGAGCCGTTTTCCGTCCCGGCGCGAATGCCCAGCCAGCGCTGATCTCCGCCGTATTTGATCGCATTGCCAATCAGATTTTGCAGACAGCGCGAGAGCGCCTTGAAATCGGCCGATACCGCGGGCAGGCCGGGCTCCAGATTCTGCTCGACGGTGGTGCCTGCCGACTGGATGAGACTGGACGAGTTGCGAAGACTGGCTTGGATGACCTCCGCAATATCTATTTTCTGAAATTGGTAGCGATCGCCGTTCTTCTCGACTGCGGCGAACTGGAGTATCTGCTCGACCAGGTCAGACAATTGATGAGCTTCGTGAACAATCGCCTTTCCATAGAGCGCAAGGCGTTCCCGATCCGAGATGACGCCGTCGGCAATGTTTTCCGCAGCCGAAACAATTCCGGTGAGCGGAGTTCGGAGTTCGTGCGAAACATTGGCCACGAAGTCCATCTGCAGGCGGCCCAGCCGACGCGCCCGCGCACTGGCTCCAATAATCATGGCCATGGTCGCAGCCAGCACCAGGAGCACGGCAAAGTTGAAGATCAGGTTGCGGCGCGACAGGGAAGACACCGCGGCTTCAACCGAACCTTGCCGATGTCTTGCGACGATTACCCATTCCTGGCCGCCCTCGCCCGCAGCGAGAGGCTCGATGGAGAGTCGGCGCCCTCCGCGGCGCTCAAACTCCGGTGTCTCCGGCGAACCTTGCGGCCGCGCGGGATTGGCGCCGGCGTTCGGCAGAATCAGCGTGATTACTCCACCGGCGCTGCCCTGGCTTCTCGCGACCACGGGCGCCGGACGTCCAAATAAGTTGAGAGCCGCATCCGGCTCCGTTGCATTAAGCGCCGTCCACCCGGAAGGCGCATAAAGAGCCGGTGCGTGATTCGCCTTGTCAATTACGGCAACCTGATATACCGAGTGCTCATCGCGGCCGAAGTAGCGTCGAATCAAGTCCGGCAGGATGTGCTGCTCCAGCACTGTCCGGTCCAGCACGATCACCAGCCACCCGGGAGAGCGCAGATTGGCTCCTCGCGGGCCACGTTCCTGAGCTGGCGGAAGCCGATGCAGCAGGGCGGGCACATCTTCGTCAATCATCCAGAAGGCAAATCGCATCGGACGCTCCCTTCGGTCCGCCCGGCGTGGCTGGCGCCGATGCCATTCTCCGCGAGTGCCGCGGCCTTCAGCCTCGCTGCGTGACGGCCGATCGGTTTCGGACTGCTCACGATCGTCGGAGGGTAGTGCGCCTGCGGGTAAGTCGGGAGAGCGGGGGATGTCGGCAATATCGCCAGAACGTCCGCCATTGGGCGGAATTGGCGCCGGATTCATTGCGAGCAAGCGCTGCCGGAGCGGCTGCAGGTTTTCGGGCCAGCTCTCCTCCTCGAAGCCGGCAGGCGTGGAATTGATTTGCAGCAGTTTCGAGTGGCCGTCACCATCCTGCGGCCAGACGTAGACGCCCGCAACGAGCGTGGAATACGCCGACGCTTGGCGCCAGTGGTCGAGACGGGCGGCTAATTCCACGAATTGCCGGTCGCGGCCCCGGTCGGTTCCGGACATTTCACCGCAGATCTGAGATAGTTCCGCGTCCAGCGACTGGCGCACATCCATCAAAGAGCCTTGCAGACTGGTCAGCATCTGCTCTTTCGTGGCCACGCTGACCGCCATTACCGAGCGGTATTGCAACCTCGCCAGCAAAAGCAGCACGGCAGCCAGCCCGACGACCAGGGCATACCAGCGCAAGGTTTCCGATTGACGAAGTTTCATTTTCCGACTGGAATGCACGCGCATTCCGCAATCTACGTGATCCTAGCTGAGATTAGAGTTTGAGAAAATCTCTCTCTGCGCCGTAAGAGTTACGGTCACTTTGGGGAAGATAGACGGATCATTCTGCGGTGTGAACAAGTGATCGTCGGCGCCAGGTGGTAAGTCTAAGCGCTTTCGCCGCCGCCGTTGTAAATTGCGTGTAAACCCTTCGACCTCGCAATCTCCTCAGGGAGAATCAGGGCAACCGGTTCGCCAAAGAAACGTGTACCCCCGAGCCAAGCTGCGAGGTCCGAGGCTGTGCCTGGTCCGTTGATCCGGGAATTTTACGCTGGCTCATTTATCCGGAACAATATCCGACGCCGGCCAGTGCGAGGGCTGGGCATTGAGATTCAACCCGACCGATACCGGGCCTTCCACCGGTTTGACATCCACGTTGTATCCATCAATCTCCACCAAGGGCTCGTCCCCTTGGAGGTTTTTGCTGGCGGCCTCGATGGTCACGGTGGAGGACTCGCCGGGCGCCAGAGAAATGTAATTGTCGGAGTAGAAAACCGGCAGCACCCGCCGCCCGCTCTTTTTCTGATGCAGCTGAAGGTGCGTCATCAAAGCGACGTGGTCCGTGTGGTTGTTCAGGGTTACGGTGAGAATCGTCTTATCGCCCTCGGCGCGGGAACTGGCGTCGGCGTCAAGCGTCGCGGTGGGAAGATTCTCCAGCCCGTCGAACTGATCCTGGGAAACGTGCTGCCAGTAGAAATTTCTGGACAGCAGTTTGCCCTGCGCGTCGGTCAGTTCGAGCTTGATGAAATAAAGGGCGCTGATGCGGGCGCTCACGTCGATCTGCGCCGCCTTGACGGTCGTGCTGCCCGGCACCCGCTCGACCGGATACGTCTTCTCCGAGTCGAGCTTGCCGTCAAAGCTGTAAATCAGCACCTTCACCTGGAGGTCCCGCAGCGCGTCGGGACGGTTGTTCACCACCTCGATGCCGCGATTGGCCTCGTTGAACTGCACGTGCACGGTTTCGCTGGCTTTCTTGGCGGCGTACAGCGCCGCGTTCGGCTCGAGGTCATAGTGATAGAGCTGCCATACGAAGCTCGGCTGGGCCGGGTGGCTCATCCAGGTGATTACGCCCGTCGTCGCGGTGAACATCTGCGCGTTCCGGCCTTCATACATGGCGCGAAAGGCCTCGTACGTAGCCAATTGACCCTTACGCACGAAGTCGGCGAGATTCCGAATATGTCCGTAGCGCTTCGCCAGGGAAGTCGGAAATTCGTTGCCGCGCTGCGCGCCTGCCGCCATGTCATGCTGCGCCCAGTCGTTGTTGATGGTCTCCCAGTCTTTTTGCGGCATCATGCCCTGAATGGATTCGAGCGTCGGAATCGAAACCGAACCAGTCTCAGTTTTGAAGCTCTCGTTCAGGGCGTAGAAAAACCGCGGCGAGCGCCAGTAGTAAGGGCCATGCGACGAAACTCCGCGCCCGTCGGCCGAATTTGATTGATAGAGCCGCGAAGGATCGAGCCGGCCCATCAACCCTTTCAGCATGTCGTCCAGTTCCTTCGGAGGGTAGCCTTCATTTCTCGCGCACCATACGGCGATCGAAGGATGATTCCGGTAGCGCACTACTTTGTCGGTAACGTTCGCGATGTAGGTTGGGATATCAGTGACATTCGGGCCATCGGCCGGGTTGGGCTGAAAGAATTCGTCCCATAAAAGAATCCCGTACTTGTCCGCCATGTCGTAAAAATCCGGACTCGTGCTCTGGCCTACCCAATTGCGGATGATGTTCAGATTAGCCAGCGCGTGCATGTGAAACTGCGCGTCCAGGCGTTCGCGCGGGATGCGCTTCAACGCTTCGTCGAGGCCCCAGTTGCCGCCGCGCGCCATCACGCGCACTCCATTGACCGACAGCGTGAGATTTTCAGAATCGGCAACCTGATATTCGATTTTGCGAATGCCGAACTGCCGGGAAGCGGAATCGGAGTTTCTGCCGCCAACGTCGAAGCGCAGCGTGAGCGTGTAAAGATTCTGTGGGCCGTATCCATTCGGCCACCACAGCTTCGGACTCGACAGATGCATTTCCGGCATTGAATTCTTGTCGAGCGAGACCTCCGTCTTGCCGTTGGCCTCAACCGTCAGAGATTTTCTGAAAGTGATGGGCGAGTCCGTTGAATTCTGCAGCTGAATGGTTCCGGTCAGAGTGCCCGAGACCGGCTTCGGGGACTTATTCTCGAGGGTCGCAGCCACATGCAGGTCGGCGGAGTCGTGCGCGGGCGACAGATCCGTCGTGACGAACGGGTCTTTCACCACGACCGGCCCGGTTGAATCGAGAGTCACCGGAAGCCAGATTCCAGTATCACGATCGCGCACCGCCGGCAGCCAATCCCAGCCAATGGTCGAGAGAAAAGTCGGTCCATCGATCGCTGTCTCCCCGCCATTCTGCCCTACGCCAAGAGCCACGGTATGCTCGTGCGGGACGCCGGGATGCGGCTGCGGCGCAACCAGCACTGCGAGAACCGCGCTGCGGCCCGGCTTCACAAATTCCGTGATGTCGAAGTCGCCGCGAATAAATGCTCCCCGGATCGCGCCCGCTTCGTGACCATTTACCCAGACATCGGCCGTGTAGTTGATGCCGGCAAAGTGCAGCCACGTGTGCCGGCCCTTGTGGGAAGCGGGAATCAGGAAGGTTGTGCGATACCAGTAGGTTGTCTTGTTCAGGCTCTCGGGAATCGCGCGCATGTTCTCGCCGTACAGCGGTTCCGGGTAGACCCTGTTGTTCACCAGCGTGGTCAGCACCGTTCCGGGCACCGTAGCCGGATACCAGCTCTCGGGATGAAAGCCGGCGGTGGAAACCACCGCTCCTGCCCCGGACACCTTGGCGGAATCCTGCATCTGCCAGCCGTTAATGGTTTCAACGGACGACTGCGCCGAAAGACTCGACTCAGCAGAAAGGAATGAAAGTACGACGATAGCGAACACTACAATTTGAAAGCGCGTCATGGCGCGATACCTCCCGAAACATTGCGAAAAAATTCCGATCTCAGCCTGCGCTGGCTCGTCCTTCGTGAGTCCACAGTTGAGTAATTTCCTCGAGCGAGCGTCCTTTGGTTTCCGGGACCAGCCACGCCACCAGGATGATAGTCAGCAGCGCTCCCGCGCTGAAGCACCAGAAAGTTCCATCCGATCCAAGCTGCTTCTGCATGATCGGAAACGATTGATTCCCGAGGTATCCCACCAGCCAGAGCGCGGTCGTCGCGATGGACATGCCGCGGCCACGCACCTTGGTCGGATAGATCTCAGAAATTATGACCCAGCAGGCCACTCCATTGCCAAAGGCATGGCCGGCGACGAAGCTCATCACCAGAACCAGAATCGCCAGACCGCTGCCGTGAACATGATAGAGCCAACCCACCAGCGCAAACGAGAGGCATTGCAGCGCCGTGCCGGCGAGAATCAAAGTCTTGCGGCCGGCGCGGTCCACCAGCCAGAGGGCAAATAGCGTAAACAGCAGGTTAATCAGGCTCACCAGCACAGATTGAAAAAACGCATCGCCCGTGCCTGTCCCCGCTGCCCGAAAAATCTGCGGCATGAACGAGAACAGAGGCGTGATGCCGCTGATCTGTTGCAACCCGGCCAGCATGATGCCGAGCAGCAGCGGGCGGCGGAACGTGGTGAAGAGCTCCGAAATGTGTCCTTCTTCTGCGGCGAGAGATTTTTCGATTTCGGCAGCTTCGCTCGCCGCAATCCCGGCCCCGTTGATCCGGCTGAGCACCGCGACCGCGTCTTCGCGGCGGCCCACTTTCATCAACCAGCGCGGGCTCTCGACGGCGGGAATGATCATCAGTCCAAAAAGCACGGCCGGCACGACTCCGGCCAGAAACATCCAGCGCCAGCCGGTCGAGATGTTCCAGGCTTCGTCACCCATGCGCTGAATCAGCATGTTGACGAACACCGCGGCGAGAATTCCCATGACAATCCCGAGCTGATAGAGCGTCACGCAGCGGCCACGCACCCGGGTAGGCGCGATCTCGGCAATGTAGTTGGGAGAAATCACCGAGGCAGCGCCGATCCCGATCCCGCCGATCAGCCGCCAGATCACGAAACGGTGCAGATCCGATGCCCAAAGCATCCCGACCGACGACAGAGCAAAACACAGCGCGCACAGAGCCAGGCCTTTTTTCTTTCCCAGATAGTCGGCCACGGTTCCAGCTGCGGCGCAGCCCACGATGCAGCCGACGAGCGCGCACCCCGCCGCCCAGCCGATGCGGGCCGCATCCAGATGAAACAACTGGCTCAGATATCCGATAGCGCCGCTGATGACAATGTTGTCGTAACCGAAGAGCAGTCCGCCCAGCGTCGAAACACTGGCGGCAATAATCAACGGGGCGACGACGAGGCGCGCGCCAGAATGATTTTGTTCAGCCGGGTTCAGGCTATCTCTCCCCGTGAAGGACCGGCTCTTCGCTTTTTCGACGCGAAGCTTCGAGCGCGGCAATCCCGGCCAGCATGAAGCCGATAGTGTGCGCCATCCCCGCATGCCACGGCGCGGAGCAGGTCATCTGCGGAGCGTGGTCGGGAATGATCACGCCATCAAAATCATTTTTGTGAAGGATGGCCAGAATACCCAGCATGTCCACCTGGCCTTCATCAATGAAGGTTTCGCGGTAGTGCGGCACTTTTCCAACTACGTTGCGGAGATGAATATAGGCAATCTTGCCCCGGCGGCTGTAAGCATCCACCGCCTCGTAAACGCTGCCTTCCGTCATCTCTGCAATCGTTCCCACGCACAGTTCGAGTGAGTTGCTGCGGCTGGGAGCGAGATCAATCAGCCGCTGATACATGTGCGGCTGATAGACCAGCCGCGGCTGCTGCCGCATCGTCGGCATGGGCGGATCATCTGGATGCGCCGCCAGCCGAACGCCTGCCTGCTCGGCCACGGGAACCACATCTTCGAGAAACCGTTGCAACCGCCGCCAGAGTTCCTCGTGAGAAATGGGCGGCAACGTTCCGGCGGGCGCTCGGCGGTCGTAAATCATGTTCCAGACCATGCCATTGGGAATGGGCGCGTCTTCCGCGGGGCCGTCCATGCCCACCGTGAGCGCGTGGCCGCGTCCCTCGGGCGTGGTGATGCGGCCGCAGACGCCGCCTAGGCTGAAGTTGTAGCCGAGCACCGGGATGCCGGCTTCGCCCATCCGCCGGACGATGGTCTTCACGTTTTCGATCTGCTGCGCGCGCCGCGGGCCATCCAGCAAAATATCGTGCCAGTGCGCGGGATCGAGATTCTCAATCGCCGCCAGGACCAGCCCTGCGTTTTCGATTTCACTGCGCAGCGTCTTGAGTTCGTTGACCGTCCACAGCCGTTCGGGATCGCCGGCCACTCCCCAGGCTTCATATTTCGAACCGGTCGGCTGATTGTTGCGGGGATTCGAATCGCCCTGGTTGAAGTAATCCACGAGATGAACCACCACATGCGTGCAACCGGCCTGGCGCGCGAAATCGTAATAATCGCGGGTCAGCATGTGCCGGTAGAGGCCGAGGCCGATTTTCATAGGCGGTTTCCGATGCCTCCACCATAGTCGGGGCTGAGCACCTGCCCGTTGATTTCGGCGGCCAGCGGCGAGCACAGAAAAACGAATGCGTCGGCGATCGATTCCGGGCTGTTCCGCTTGCCCAGTGAAACGCGCAGCACAAATTCCCGGTAAGAAGGATCCTCGTCAAAGACCTTCAGCGAACTACCTGCCGCAACATTTCCCGGAGACACGACATTGACGCGAATGCCCTGCGGCGCATATTCCAGCGCCAGACTGCGGGCCAGATTTTCGAGGGCCGCTTTCGCCGAAGCGTAGGCAGAGATCTGCGAATGCGGCATGCGCGCCACGTAAGACGAAGTGAAGATCAAATGTCCGGCGATCTGGCGCTCGGTCCAGCGTTTGAGCACAGCCCGGGCGAGATAGGTTTGCGCGAAGTAGTTGAAGCGGAAAATGCGTTCGAATTCCGCTTCCGGCGTCGTAGCGAATGGATGCAGCCCGCACCCTCCGGCGTGCCCGATCACGGTGTCCATCGCGGGATATTTTTCGAAAGCCGCTTCGACGACTCGTGCGATCTGCGCCGAATCCGTGATATCGGCCGGGAGATAAAAGTACGACGAAGGTTGAATCCCCCACGCCCCGAGCATGCGCCGGGCATCGGCTTCGGCTTTGATATCGGTCAGAACCAGCGTGGCGCCGCTCTGTGCCAGGCGCTTCACCATGTGCTCGGCGATCGCACCCATAGCGCCCGTAATCAGAATCGTCTTTCCCGAGAGATCAATGGGAATCATCCGCGCTTGCTCCCGTTGGCCGCGGAGAGCACATCGTGCCCCGATTCCGTCACCAGAACGTCATCTTCGATCCGCGCCCCGGCCCCGCGCTCCGGAATGTAGGCTCCCGGTTCGATGGTCACGATCATCCCCGGCTCGAGCTTCGATTTTTCTCCCGGCACAATCAGAAATCCCGGATCGTGGTAGCGAAAGCCGACATGATGGCCGGTGTGGTGCGTGAAGTAGGCGGCAAAGCCATGGGCCGCAATCTTGTCTCGCGCTGCAGCATCTACTTCCTGCGCGGAAACGCCCGGCCCGATTGCATTCACCGCCAGTTGCTGCGCTTCCCGCACTACCGTCAGCACTTCCTCGGCCTCGGGTTCCGGGGTTCCGACCGTGCCCATGCGCGTGAGATCGCTAAAATATCCGTTGACGCAGGCCGCCAGTTCGATCACGACCAGATCGCCTTCTTCAAGCCGGCGCCCGGTGGATCGGTTGAAGCGCCCGGCGTCGGCGCTGTTCGGTCCGGACTGAATCATTGCCCATCCCCGGGAATGAAAAATGCCGGCAAAACCAATCTGGCGGTAAATGGCCGATTCGACCGCCGCGCCGACTTCGGCCTCCGAGACGCCCGCATTCAAGTGCTCGTAAAAGGCATGCAGGCCGATGTTCGCCACCTGATTGGCCAGACGGATGCACTGGATTTCCTCGGCCGTTTTTCTCAGGTAGAGTTTCGCGAAGCCGGCGATCGCTGCTGCATCCGAGCGAACCCCGAGCGCGGCCAACCGGGAAGCGAAGTTTTCTGAAATCGGAATCTGCTCGGCGGCCTGAATCGGCAAAGAGATTCGTGCCGTTGCCGCGGTCATTCCCGCTTGCGCCGGCTTGATCCCAGCTTTGGCCAGTTCGGCCTCGACCGCCGCCACCAGCGCAGCATAGGGATCGGCGCATTTCAGGTCGCCCCAGGGATAATCCAGCACGCGCAGTCCCGCAGGAATATGGTCACGCGGCTCAATCTGCGGCAGGATCACCAACGGCTCGCCGTCGGCGAAGCACATCACCAGCGACGCGCCCCAGAACGGGTAATAGCCGGTCAGCATCAGCAATTCATCGGGCCGCCAGCCAATCCATGCCTGCAGATCGTGGCTTTTCAGGAATTGGCGGATTTGTTCAGCGCGAGACGGAGTGGCAGACACGTTGCAGTTCTCCCGATTCACATGATCCGTTCACATGATCCCGTATTTCTCAAATGCTTTCACGGCGCTGCTTCCGGCTTCGATCGCCTTGCGAACAAGTTTTTCGCCGCGCGCTTTCTCGAGAGCCCGAGTGAAAACTTCAGCCTCCGCTTCCGCCGGAACCAGCAGCACTCCGTCAATGTCGCCGAAGAGAATATCCCCGGGGCGCACGCGCACGGCTCCGATTTCGACCGGAATGCGGTAATCCACGACCTTATAACGCGGCGCGGAATCCTGGCCGTAGGAACCAAACCCGAAAGTGGGGAATCCCATCTTCAGAATCGCCTTCGTGTCGCGGACATAGCCGTTCAACACCGCGCCGCGGCTGCCGAGGATGCGGGCGCGCGTGCTCATCAGTTCTCCCCACAGCGCATTCCGCGGAGAAGCGCCAGTGTTCACATACACTTCGTTGTTGCGCAGATCGTCGAGCGCTTCGAGCATCAGGCCAAACGGTTTTTCCATTAACTTGTTGGCGCTGCCGGCGATTTTCTCCGCGAATACATCCACCGCAAGCACCGGCATAGCGCGTCCGATCACCACCATCTTGCGCTGGACGGGCTGGATTTGCGGCGGCAGAAACTGATGCTGCAGGTCCATCTTGTCCATCACATCTCCGACCACGCAGGTAAAAAGCTCGCGCTGCGCGATAGCGAAGAGGTCGTCGTCGGAACTCCAGAGTTTTCTCTTTGCCTTCGTCGCTTTCATCGCGCCCGCGCCTCTTTGATCTTTTCCGCGAACTGGCGGGCAAGTTTCGTGATAGCGGCAAATTCGCCGGTTTTCGCGCCGGCCGTCAGGTTGCTTCCCACGCCGACGGCGACCGACCCGGCTTTGATCCATTCGCCTACGTTTTCAAGTGTCACGCCGCCGGTGGGCATCAGGTGCGCCTGCGGCAGCGGTCCCTTCACCGCCTTGACGAATGCCGGACCAAGGATCTCTCCGGGGAACGCTTTCACAATATCCGCGCCGCACTCCATGGCCTCGACCACGTCTCGAATCGTCCCGGCGCCGGGCATGTAGGGAATCTGATATCGGTTGCACAGCCGCGCCGTCTCGGGATTCAGTGACGGACTGACCACGAACTGCGCTCCGGACAAAATCGCAATCCGCGCCGTCTCCGGATCAAGCACGGTTCCTGCCCCGAGCAGAACTCCGCCCGATTCCTTCTTTGCCAGATGCTCGATGACGGCCGCAGCGCCAGGGACGGTAAAAGTGATTTCCAGCGCCGCTACGTCGCCGAGCCCGCAGGCTTCCGCGATATGCGACGCCTGGTCGGAACTTTCCGCCCGAATGACGGCTACCAGCCCGGACCCAGTTATTTTTCGCAGGACATCAATTTTCGAGATGGGCATAGATTTCAGTGAACATATCCGTGAACCACAAAGAATCATCCAGCAGGCAAAGTCGAATCGCTACGCGAAAAACGGTTCGCCGGGCCGCGCGTAGCGCCGCGCTACTTCTTCATTCAGTGTGACGCCGAGTCCGGGCTTTTCCGGCACAGGGATAAACCCTTTTTGAATCAGCGGCGCCGGCAGGCCTTCGATCAAGTCGTTCCAGAAAGGCACGTCGGAGGCGTGAAACTCGAGCGCCAGAAAGTTTGGAATGGCCGCGCAAAAATGCGCGGCTGCAAGTGTTCCCACCGGACTGCTGATGTTATGCGGAGCCACCGGCATGGTGTGCGCATCGGCGAACTGCGCGATCCTCTGGGCCACCGACAGACCGCCAACTTTCTGCAGATCCGGAGTCACGACGCCGAGCGCATGCTGCGCGATGATTTCCTCGAAACCTTCAAAGAGATAAAGATTCTCGCCGGTCGCGATTGGTACATTCACCTTCGACTGCACCGCCTTGAGCGCGGCAGAATTGTTGGGCGGTACGGGATCTTCCAGCCACAGCAGACCGAAGGGTTCCAGTTCGCGCGCCACTTTCACGATGTCGGCCGCGTTGTAGCGCCAGTGGCAATCCACCGCGATCTCGGTGTCCTTGCCTACGGCGTCGTGCGCCGCCGCTACCAGCCTGACCATGTGATCAATCGCGCGGTCGTCGAGCGCGCGATTGTGGGGATCGCGACCCTCCGCGCCAGGAACATCAAGATCGAATTTCAGCGCGGTGAAGCCCTCCGCGCGCTTCTCAAGCGCTCGCCGCCGAATGTCTTCCGGGGTAACGGCGGGCTCGCTTCCGGCTTCGCCGAAATAGTCTTTCGCCTGGTTCGCGGCAGCTTTATGCCCGGCATCTTTCGCCAGCCAGGACGCCGGCCGCGAACGCAGAACTTCATCGAGCGATTCGAGCGCCTCGCCCCCATGGCAATCGGCGTAGATGCGAACCTTGTCGCGAAATTTGCCGCCGAGCAAGCGGTAGATGGGAACGTTCAGCGCCTGGCCGAGCAGGTCCCAGAGGGCCGCTTCAATGCCGCTGATGGCGTTGTATACGATGCCCGCGACCGAGCCTGCTCCCGAAGTGGCCAACTGCAGCTTGCGGAACAGCCGATGGATATCGCGCGGGTCCTCGCCGATCAGCAGCGGCTCGAGTGCGCGCAGGATGGCAGTCAGGCCGGGGGCAAAAAAAGATTCGCCCAGGCCGCGGAGGCCCTCATCGGTCTCAATCCGGACGAATGTCCAGTCGAAATTGCCTTCCACGACTGCAGTTTTCAGCCTGGTGATCTTCACGGAGCCTGCGATCTTTTCTTCGTGCGCGAGTTCGTCGCGCGAGCGATTATACGCTGCCTGGGCCGCCGGGCGCTCACTGCGCCGGGCTTGCATCCGGCTCAGGAATCGCTTCGATGCGGCCGAGCAGAAAGACATATCCCACCACGCCCAGCAACAGGATCGCGGTTGCGATGAAAAACGCGAGCGCGAAAGAATTTGTCGCCGAAACGATGTAACCCGTGATGATCGGGGCCGAGATGGCTCCAATCTGGCCGGAGAAATTCACCGCGCCGCTCAGCGTGCCCACGCTTTCGCGCGGAGAAATGAGCGACGGCACCGTCCACGCCACCGGCGCCGCGGCTGCCAATCCGCCCAGAGACAGACTGATCCAGAACAGAGCGCTGGTAGGCGTGCGAGCGTTGGCGGCGCCGAAAATTCCCAGTCCGAATGCCATGCCCAACACCAGAACGGTCTGGCGTACGCGATTCGCATCGTAGCCGCGCTGGATGAGCGCATCCACCAGCCATCCGCCGACCAGAAGATCGGTGATTGCCGCGATCAGCCAAGGAACGCTCGTGTAAAAGATCGAATGCGCCAGGTCCATGTGCAGCGAAACCGAGAGATAGCTCGGCAGCCAGGCCAGCATCAGAAAGAAAGTGTAGTTATACGAACCCCAGCCCAGCGCCAGCCCGTAAACTTTGCGCTGCCTGAGCAGGTATCCGAGGGACGATCCTTTCTGCGCCTTCGACAGGTCCTCCGGCTGGGCGCCCCCGGCGAGAATGAACTCGTGTTCGGCTTTCGACAAGCCGCGGTCTTCGCTCGGATTTCTATAGATCCAATAGAACACCAGGAAATACAGAAAGCTGATCAGGCCGGTTGCGGCGAAACTCCAGCGCCAGCCAAAATGCAGCAATAGCAATCCGATGAACGGCACGCCAACCGCACTGGAGAATTTCGCGGCCGTGTCGGTGATGGCGGTTGCCAATCCTCTCTCCTGCTGCGGGAACCAGTACCCCAGAGCTTTCGCGTTCGAAGGGAAAGTCGGAGACTCGCTGATGCCCAGCAGCAGACGCGCCGCAAAGAACGCGCCCAGCGTGGGCGCTACGGCGGCGGCAAAAGAAGACAAACTCCAGATCAGGGACGCGATTCGCCCGACTCTGCGCACGCCCAGGCGATCCAGCAGCAGCCCGGCCGGCATCTGCATGATCGCGTACGTCCAGCTGAATGAGCTGGAGAGATACCCGAAGGCGACGAACGACAAGCCGAACGTGTTCTGCAGCGCCTCGCGGGAAACCGACAGGTTGATGCGGTCGAAGAAACTGACCAGCACCCCGAAGGCGAGCAGCAGCGCAATGCGCCAGCGTCTCCGCGGCGTCATTGCACGCCGATGCCGGCCAGCAGGCCACCGTCCACCAGGTAATCGCCGCCGGTGCAGAAGCTGGCGCGGTCCGAGGCCAGGAAGGCCGCCAGTTCGGCGACTTCTTCAGGAGTTCCGATTCGTCCCAAAGGATGCGCCGCCCCGAAACGCGCGAAGACTTCTTCGGTCGGCAGATCGGGCGCGAAGTGCCCGGCCGAGCGCGCCAGCATGGGCGTGCGGACCGAGCCGGGGCTGATCGAGTTCACCCGGATATTGTCCGGGGCGTGGTCCAGAGCCAGCGCGCGCGTCATGCTTAGAATGGCGCCCTTCGAGGTCGCGTAGGCGACCACTCCCCGCTGGCAGGCCCTGCCTTGCACCGACGCGAGGTTGATGATGGCTCCGCCCCCGCGCTTCTTCATTTCGGGGATGCCCAGATGAGCGGTCAGGTACATGCTGGTGATGTTTACCGTCAGGCAGCGGTTCCAGGTCGCCAGATCGGTTTCCAGCACGGTTCCGAAGGGATGAATCGCCGCCGCATTCACGATGATATCGAGGCCGCCATAGCGCCCGACGGCCGAGGCGATCGTCGCCTGCACCTGCGAAAATTCGGTGACGTCACAGCGCTCGACCTGAACCGCAAGATTCTTCTGCGCGGCCTCGGCGTTCAGTTCTTCGTTGCCGGAGGGCTCGATACCGCAGGCCACGATCTGCGCGCCGCTGGCGGCCAGTCTGAGGGCGATCGCGCGCCCGATTCCCGTTGTTCCTGTAACCAGTGCAACCCGACCCTTGAACTCGCTCATCACCATACCCTCAACCGTACATCATGGTAACCGGACTGTCAGAAACGGTCGAGCGCTGGCTAGGCCAGAGTAGGATCCGCGTGCTTGAGCCCGAGCATCACCCCTCGCAACTCGGCCAGACCCTTCAGCCTCCCGATCAGCGAATAACCCGGATTCACTTTCTTTCCGATGTCATCGGCCAGAAGATGCCCGTGATCGGGCCGCATCGGAACCTCCCAGTCGTCACGGTGAGCGCCGCGCCGCCGCGCCTCTTCTTCGAGCAGCGCGCGAATCACTGCGACCATGTCGGAGCTGCCGGCCAGATGTTCGGCTTCGTGAAAGGACCCGTCTGGCTCGCGCGTAACCTGGCGCAGATGGGCAAAATGAATTCGGGCGCCGAACTCGCGGATCATGGCCAGAAGATCGTTGTCGGCTCGCGCCCCGTAGGACCCCACGCAGAAAGTTAATCCGTTCGCCGGAGTATCGCAGCCGGCAAGAATTGCGCGCGCATCGTCGGCGGTGGAAACTACTCGCGGCAAGCCAAACAGCGACCACGGCGGATCGTCCGGATGAATCGCCAGACGGACGCCCTTCTCTTCCGCCACCGGAGCCACTTCCCGCAGAAATTCAACCAGATTATGGCCCAGGTCCGCCGAACTCATCCCCTGATATTCCGCGATCAGGCCGCGGATGGTCTCACGGTTGTATGAAGCTTCCGCACCCGGCAGCCCGGCGATGATCGTCTGCTCAAGATCGTTTCTCCGCGTCTCGGGCATGGCGTCAAACCGAGCCCGCGCCTCCCGTATTCGTTCTTCCGGGTAATCGGCTTCGGCGCCCTTGCGCGCCAGAATGAAAAGGTCGTAAGCGGCAAAATCCACGGCGTCGAAGCGCAGCGCATAGCCGGTGCTGGGCAGGCGCCAGCGCAGGTCGGTTCGAGTCCAATCCACGACCGGCATGAAGTTGTAGCAGATGATCCTGACCCCAGCCTTCGCCACCGCGGCCAGACTATCTTTCCAGGCCGCGATGAACTCGCGATAGCGCCCGCTTCGGAGCTTGATCGAGTTGTGGATCGGAATGCTTTCCACCACCGACCATTCGAAGCCCGCAGCCTGAATCTCGTCCCGCCGCTTCAAAACTTGGTCCAGCGGCCACGGTTCGCCCCGGTAGAGATGATGCAGGGCCGACACAATTCCGGTCGCGCCCGCCTGCTTGATGTGCTCCAGCCGGACCGGATCATTCGGTCCGAACCATCTCCAGGTTTCCTTCATAATCTGAGCGATCCCGTCACGCCGGTGGTGAAGAAGGGAACAGCTAGGAGAATGACTCGACGGCAGCGTCTTCGGCGTCAAAAATTTCAAAGAGATTCAGCACGCCGACCAGCCGGAGGGTCTGCACCGTGAATTTTGAGGGCTGAATCAGCTTGAGGCTGCCGCCGAGCTGCTTGGTGGACGCCAGCAGCTTGACCAGAAGGCCGATCGCGCTGGAATCAATCATCGGAACTTCGGCCAGATTGATGGCGAAGCGAGTGTCGCCGCCGCCGATCGCCTCTTCCACCGCCCGGCGGAAATTGTCCAGCCCCGGCCCCATGCGCAGCGCTCCCCGCAACTGGACGACCTGCACCTGCGCACGCTTCCGGACGTTGATATCCAAAATTTCCCTCCCGCCGCCCCAGAGCCTTCCGCCGCTAGCGGACCGGCCAAGCCTCGTACTCAAGACGCGTCCCAAGTTACGAGATTGGGCGCAAGTTTGGCAAGGGGAGGGGAGCGATTTGGTCCGCTCGAAGCAGCCCCCGGGCGGGCCCCGGTTGAGCCAGACCCTGACCGAGCCAGGGAACTGCATTGCGGTAGTTGAAAAATTCATATCTAGGCGTCGAATTATTTGGCATAATGCCGCGGGCGCCGGGGCCAAGCCTCTCGGGATGCTGCGCCCAAAGGGGCAGAATGCGCGCCGCCAGCGCCAAAGCCGAGAAGCCGAAATACCGGGTCGCGATTGTGACCACCGACGAACGTGTCCCGCCCGAGGCGGATGCGCATCTGGCCGCGGACTTTGAACTGGCCCTTTTTTCCACTTGGGCGGACCTTGCCGCCGCGGTCAACCGCCAGATCCCGGATGCGATTCTGGTGGATCTCGATACGGTGGGGGAACGCAGCGAGGACGGCATTGCCGCCCTGGCCCAATTGCGCGAGGTCGGCCCGACTCTCGTTCTGGTGGCGCTGACCCGCTCAAACAGCCGGAATCTTCGCCTGGCCGCGATCGGCGCCACGGCCGACGAATATTTCATCGCCCCGATCGATTTTGCGGAAGTTCGCGCCGCCCTGGACCGCACCCTCGAGAAACGCGCCCTCGAAATCGAGTGGCGCCAGGGCCAGGCCGAAGAGGAAAAGCAGTACACCTTTGGCGAACTGATCGGCGGCAGCGAGCCCATGCGGCGGGTCTATGAGGCGGTCCGGCGGCTGGCCGACAGCAACAGCACGGTCCTGATTCGCGGTGAGAGCGGGACGGGCAAGGAACTGATCGCCCGGGCCATCGTTTCGCTTGGAGCCCGCGCCGAAAAGCCCTTCATCAGCATCAACTGCGCCGCACTGCCCGAAAATCTGATTGAGGCCGAGCTGTTTGGGCACGAGAAGGGAGCCTATACCGATGCCCGCACGGCGCGGCCGGGCCATATCGAGCTGGCCCATACCGGAACCCTGTTTCTGGATGAGATTGCGACCCTGGGACTGGCGCTGCAGAGCAAGCTGCTGCGCGTGCTGGAATACCGCGCCGTCACCCGCATTGGCGGGCAGACGGCCAAGAAGATTGACTTCCGGCTGCTCACCGCCACCAACGAAGACCTCGAGGAAATGGTGCGGATGGGCCGCTTCCGCGAAGACCTCTACTACCGCATCAACGTCGTTCCCATCTCGCTGCCGCCCCTGCGGGAGCGCGCCGGAGACATCCCGCTGCTGGCGGATCATTTCCTCAGGATCTATTGTGCGGCGAACAATACGCCGCTCAAGCGGCTGGATCCCGAGGTGATGCAGATCCTTGAGGAAGACGCCTGGCCGGGCAACGTCCGGGAACTGGAGAATCTTATTCAGCGCCTGGTTTTGATGGTGGACGGGCCGATCATTAAGGTGCAGCACCTGCCCCAGCGCCTTCTCTACAACAGCGCGACCAGCCAGGATTCCATGCTGATCCCCGAAGCTGGCGTGAGTTTTGACGAGGAAATTGCCAAGATCGAGGTCGCCTATCTGACCGCGGCCCTGCGGCGCTGCGCCGGCAACAAAGCCGCCGCCGCCCGCCTTCTCCGGGTGGACAAGCAGAAAATGCACTACCTCTGCCGCAAATATGGGATCGGGTAGGAATGAAAATTTGGACGCCGCCGCGCTTTGGTCCAATTTTTAATCTCAAATGGATTAATTATTAATACATTCCCCTGGGATGGCTTCTTCTGGCGCGGGTTGGATTCTGCCGCTCATTGATGGCTAACTCCTTTAGAGCAGCATAGTTGTGCAGGTGTCTTTGTTGCGGCATTGGCTTTGGCACGACAACTGCTCTATAGAAAGCCGAGCAGCAGGACACGAGAAAAAAATTCAGACACGGAGACACACACAATGTCGATTCAGAAGAAATCTTTGATCGGAAACCGGGCAGCCGCGAAGAAGGCCATCATTGCTACCAACGTTGCCTCCACAAGTCTCTCGGTTGGCTCCAAGGTCGAAACGGCGAAGCCGGTCAGGGTGGCCAAGGGGTTTGAGACGGCGAAGCCGATCAGAGTGGCCAAAGGGTTTGAGACGGCAAAGCCGATCAGAGTGGCCAAAGGGTTTGAGACGGCAAAGCCGATCAGAGTGGCCAAAGGGTTTGAGACGGCGAAGCCGATCAGGGTGGCCAAAGGGTTTGAGACGGCGAAGCCGATCTTTACCGGCAAGAAGCGCTAAGCAGGTTTCACTCTGGCCGAATGGAAGTTAGGAGAGATCGCGCATGCGATCTCTCCTTTCTGCTTTTGGAGGTGTTCGGTTATTCCCCGTCCGGCTTACCACGGCTTACCACATCTTTCGTTGCACGAAATCCCTCAGGTTTTCCCAGAGGAACCAGGCCAGACTTCGGCGCTGGACCTCGATCTTGGCATCGCCGGTCATGCCCGACCGCAGCGTTCCGCGATTGTTCGTCACTGGTACCGTCGCCACGTAGAAAGGCGGTGGCGCCGCTCCCTTATATTTCTCCACCTCAATCAGTCCCGCGGGCAGTGACAGTGGAGTCGGCGACACTGAGGCGACGAGACCCGGCAACGGCTGAAACTCCGCCTCCAGCTTGAGAGAAACCGGAGCCCCCGGAGCGACTTTCCGCACTTCGAAGTCAGGAACAAAAATTCGGGCCTGGAGGGTCCGGATCTCGTCCACTTCGGCGAGTTCCGTTCCGGCGGCCACATACGAGCCGGTCAGGTTCCGAATCCGCGGCGTCACCACCAGGCCTGCGATCGGGCTCAACACCTGCAGCATCGCCACTTGTCCCTCTGCCGCGTGATACCGCGACGCCTGCGACGATTCCTCGCTCCGGGCCGCCCCCAGTCCCGAGGAATTCAGCTCCGCTTCCCGCGCGCCGGCTTGCGCTGTCCGAAGATCCGCTTGGGACCGGCCCGCTTCTTCCTCCAATCGTAGGTTCCGCAGAAGGAGAACCGGCGCTCCGGCGCTTACTCGCGAGCCTTCGTCGGCCAGGACTTCGGCGACTTGTCCGGGCACTGCAGCGCGCAGCACTGCCCGTGCCTCAGGTTCGAGCAGAAACCGTCCGCTCACGGTTTGCCGCCACATGGGCGCGACGAAGAGAACGGCCCACACTACGAAGGCCGCTGCCTTGCGAGGCGCTGTCCACCACGCCGCTA
>Ga0209167_10000536_pt1 | contig 26712 bp, 11 predicted proteins | sample Coa_R1_9_FD_187154 | JGI IMG/M metagenome (GOLD analysis project Ga0209167, IMG submission 187154) | Surface soil microbial communities from Centralia Pennsylvania, which are recovering from an underground coalmine fire - Coalmine... | ecosystem: Environmental > Terrestrial > Soil >...
CCGGCCGCCGGGTCCGGCGAGCAGGTTGCGGCCGGCGGCTCTGGCGAGCAGGTTGCGGCCGGCGGCTCTGGCGAGCGGATTGCGGCCGGCGGGTCCGGCGAGCAGGTTGCGGCCGGCCCCCTGCCTCACGCGCAGCCGGCCACCGCCAGTCCCGCGCAGGCCAGGCGCGCGCTGTGGCAGGCCGCGCAGGAGCTGGTCAGGTTGCGGCGGGAATACCGTGCCGTCACCCGCCAGATGACCAGCCCGGTGAGCGAAGGGCCGCCGCCTCTTCCCGGCTGGGTGCTGCCTGGGATGCGGGCTGGCCAGCCGTCTGCGGCCCCGTCCTCCGGCGGGCAGCCAGCGGTCTCCCCGGCCAGCCCGGGGCCGTCCTGGGACCAGGTCCTGGCCAGGTATCCGCTGCCCAGCCCGGGCACCTTCGAGTTCACGCACGTACGGTCCGGGGTGATCGCGCACGCCCTGGGCACCACCGTCCCCGGCAGGGTGCTGGCCGAGGCCGGCGCGGTTGTTCCGGACGCGGGGGTGTTCCGGGTTTTCATCGACCCGCGGCAGGCCGGTGCCGGGCTGGCCGGTCAGGTCCGCGGGTACCTGGACGGGCTGCCGCGGCCGGCCCGGGAGGTCCTGACTGTCTATGTCACACCCGGCACCGGCCAGCACGACCTGGACACCCTCAGCGATCTGGCCGGCCAGCTCGCGGCGCCGGTCACCGCCATGGCCGGCCAGCTCACCAGCGTGCCGCCGGCCAGTCCACGGGTGACGCCGCTCAGCGCGGCGGGACGGATGACCGGACCGGGACGCGCCGCCGCGTTCGAGGTTGCCTCGCCGGCGGCAGCCCCGCCCGCCCCGGCCACGCGCCCGGCGCCACCGCTGCGGTCGGCGCTGAAGAACCCCGGTGCGCGGCCGGGGCCGGGGCTGGGCGAGACAGGCGTGAGGCAGGTCCAGTTCGCGCCCGAGCAGATCACCGGGGGCTGGTTCTTCCCGCTGGATCATGACGACCCCACCGTCCGGCGGGCCGCGGGCAACCTGCCGGGGTTCGAGGACCATCACGTGGTCGCGGTGCATTTCAACCAGCAGGCCGGCCGGTTCGAGGCGGACGGGCGGCAGTACGGTTTCAGCGAGTTCGCGGCCCGGCTGGCCAGCTTGCCCGGGTGGGTACCTGGCCGCCCCGTCGTGCTGGTCTCGTGCGTGCTCGCGAGCATCAGCGGGCTGGAGGCTTTCGCGGCCAGCCTCGGCTCGGACGTGCTGACCGGACTGGATGACGTGTGGCGTACGGCGGTCGGCGACGTGATCAGCGCGCCGGTGGCGGGCGGCGGCCAGCCGGCCCCGGACCTCTCCCGCCAGGCCGGGTGGCTGCGGGTGAGCAGGAACGGGACACCGCCGGCCAGGTACCACGGCACCCTGGCGGACGTCATGAGCCAGCTTGGTGCCACCGCCCTCGGCCAGCCCGGCGGGCCCGATGACCCGGTGGCCGGGCGGTGGCCAGCGCCACAGCAGGATGTGCGGTTCTCGACCGGCTTCGGCGGCTTCGGCGGGGTGCTGACGCCGCCCACCCACGCCAGTGGCGCCGCCGGGAGCACGATCGGCCCGCCGTCGCCCCGGTCGGTGGGCGGGTCCGACCGGCCGAGCCTTTATGCGCGCAGCCTGTCCTCCCGGTCCGGCATCCCGGGTGTGGAGCCGGAGGGCATGCCGGACCGGGAACTGCCGCCGGGCTTCGGCGTGGAAGTCGGTGGGGTGCGCCAGTACCCGATGGGCCACCGTGGCCGGTTCGTCCGGCTGGGCGAGGTGCGGCTGGGCGACGACGAGGAGATCGCCGGCCTGGTGGCGGCCGCGCTGCCGGCCGGGAGCGGGCTGGCCGTGACGGTCACCTCGCGTGTCCTCACGTTCCTGGGCGAGCACGGCAACCACGCGTTCATCCAGCGGCTGCTGGAGGGCGGGTTGACCTTCAATGTCAGCACCAAGACGTCGCGGCAGGAGGTCACGGTCGGCCTCGACCTCGGCGATCCGGTGCAGTGGGTCCACCGGCAGCAGGCCAATCCGGAGAACCGGCCGGTGGGGGACATCGAGCACGGCGCGGTCGAGGCCGACCACGAGGTGATCGCGGGATCGAGGCGCACCGTCGCCAGTGGGCGCGAGCTGAGCGTGGCGGCGGACGTCAAGACGCCATTCGGGGCGCTGCCGCGCAAGGTGTTCGCCGTGACTGCGGGGGCGGCCTTGACCGGGGCCAGCAGCAGCACGTTCACCAGCGGCAGCGACACGGTGTCCGCGGCCAAGCGTTTCCCGGTCAGCCACGGCGGGACCGCTTACTTCGACTTCCCCGGCGCCGCGCTGACCACGCGGATCCGCCCGGCTGGCCGCCCGGGCCCGGAGCAGGCCGGCAGGCTGCCGCTCAACGGCGGCGCACGGGCCGGGTTTCCCGAGGAGTTCGCCCCGGTGAAGCAGCCCGGCGATCCGCCGGGTGCGTTCCGCGCGGTGCCGCGCACGCTTCCACGCGCGCGGCGGCTGGGTGTCACCCAGGAGCAGGTGGACACCGATGCGGTGATCACCACGCACGACCCGGCGAGCCAGCTTGGCGGCGCGGGGATAACCTTCCACATCCGGCAGCCGACCGGCGACAGCGTGGGCGGGCCGGTGCCCGCCAGGGACGCGGCGGGCAGGCTCCAGTCGGTGCTGTCGCAGTTCCTGGTCACGCCTGAGTCGGCCGGCGGGCTGAAGCAGCTCCGGACCCGCGTGTATGACACGCTGGCCGCGGGCCTGGACGAACCGGACGCCGACCTGGCCGAGGGAGTGGAGTTCTTTCTCAGCGAGCCGTCGTTCCTGCGGATGTGGGGGGATATCAGCGGTCCCGGGGCCATCTCCCCGATGATCACCGGCTCCAGCGGGCGGCGGGCGTACCTGATCGTCCGGGCTGAGCTGCGCACGGTCGAGGCGGCCACCATCGATCACGTGCCGGTCAAGGAGGAACTGCAGCGGTTCACCAACGTGGTGGACGAGGCGGTGCAGAGCGGGCAGGCATCGCTGACCCTGCCGCAGATCGAAGCCGATTACACCATCGGCGCCCCGGCCGCGCCCTACGGCGGAAACTCCGGCGTCTATGTCAAGGGCGCAGTCACCGGGACGCTGTCGGCCGACCGGTCGCAGTTGGCCAACACCGGGTCAGGCGACATCCGCGGCGTGGTCTTCCACGGGGAAAGCGTGCGCTACACCACGCACATGCACCTCATCGTGCAGATCGCCAGGGACAGCGAGACTCCGGAAGACATGCCCCGGGTGGAGGGCGACGTCATCGTGGCGCTGCGGGTCCCCGGCATCCAGCGCGCGCGCTTCGAGGCACTCATCGATGAAGCAGTCCATCAGTCCGGCCGGGACATCCCGGTAGATGACGAGCCCGGCGAACGAATAACGCAGCGGTACCCGCCGGAATCCATGGCTGCCGGGCAGGGCATGGGCTTTTCCGCCGTCGGTCACCTGCACAAGGCCGAGGCCGTGCTGCCGGCGATCCTGGACATGGTCCGGCAGGCAGACGAACCGCTGGCGTGGGCCCGGCCGTGGGATGCGCTGGACCTCGCCTACCTGCGCTCACAGCTCAGCGCGAAGTTCACCCGGGAGGCGCTGGCCAGCGGAGCCGCCGGACTGTTCCAGCCCGGCGGGGAGACGATGGAACTGTTCCGCCCGGCCCGGGACGGCGCCGAGGTCATCGCCGTCACCGTCCGCGCCGAGCGTGGGGCCGGCTACATCGCCAGCGGCCGGATCGGGGAGGCAACGCTGGAGGTGATGCCCTCGGCATTCGCGGGCAACTCCGCCGCCGACACCGTCGGCACCAGCATCGCCGGCTCCATCACGGCTGGCGGGGGCATCGGCCTGGGCGACAGCCTCCCGCCGCGCAGCCTGGGCGCCAGCGTGGCCGTCAGCGGCTCCCGCACGCACAGCGCCACCACCCGCGCGCAGGCATCCGGGTTCGGCCTGGAAGCAATGCTCTACGAAGGTCCGGCCCGTTACTTCGACTATGGGGTCAGATTCCGTATCGACGTACGCATCCATGCGGAGCGGAGCATCGCGCCCCGGGGCTGGCTGCCGCTGCTCTCCACGCTCGCCAAGGCGGCGTTCAGCAGCGCGGGCGCGTCCGCGGCGAACCGCCCGGCAGTCTCCGTCCGGAGGTGGGTGGACGGCGGCTCAGCCCGGCTCATCCTTCCCGAGATGCTGACCAGGGACGTGGCTCCCGATCACAACGTGATCGCCGTGACGGGCCAGGCCCGCGTGGTGCGTTTCCAGCGCGCCCCCCGGCGCCGCGACCCGAGACGAGGGCCGGACCGGACCGTGACCCTGCCCGACGTCAGGCCGTTCCTCGGACCCGGCGGTCATCTGCCCCTGAATCCTGACGACCAGGTCATGGAGGTGCTCGGCAGCCAGCAGATCGGCCGCACGCTGAAGTCGCTGCTGCGAGACGCCGGAATGAGCCCGGCTTCGATCGGGGACCTGCACTGGACCGTCACCAGCCCGGTCCACCTGAGCTCATCGATGGTGCGCGGCCCTTCCGTGCTGATGAACACCATCGTGCAGGACGGCATCGTCACCGACCGGCACGCGGTGATCCGGATTGAGGGCTACCCGACCAATGCCCGGCAGGCCGGCGCGGGACCGGTTGAGATGTTCCAGATGCACGTCGCCGAGGGGGACGGCACGGTCAGCTCGTCGCAAGCCAGGGGACGGTCGTTCGGCTGGGCCCTGAGCGGCGTCTACGGCCTGCTGGCTGGCATGCTCAGCGGCGGGGAGCAGCAGGTGAACCCGTCGGCCGGCTATGCCGCCACACACGGCTCCACCACGACCCGGGCCAGGACCATCACTCCCACCTCCGGACGGCTCACCCAGGCGATCAGGCAGTACACGGAGAACACCGCCGACATGGTGTGGCGGATCTCGGTAACCGCCCACGACCAGAACGTGATCTACCGCAGCCCGCCCAGGCCCGCCGCCGCCATCGTCACCGTCCAGCGCGGCATCAGCTTCCTGCGGCTGGCCGATCCAGGGCCCGACCCGCGCTTCGCCAGCGGGCTGCCCACCGTTCCGGGGACCGTCCCCGAAATCCGGCGCACCACGGCGGCGGCCAGGCCGGGCGCGCGGCAGGTGCCGGTCATGCCCAGCACACCGGGCAGTACCCGTACCGTGCCCATCGTCGCGCTGATTCCCCCGTCGGCCGCGTCCGAACGGCTGTTTCCCATGCCGCCCGCGCATGGTGCTGTCAGCGGCCCGGCGGGTGTCACCGGCGACGGCAACCCGGTACTCGATGCCGTGCGGGATCTGCTCGAGGAGCAGGCGCCCGAACTGCTCGAGGCGCACTGGACGATCGAGAATGATCACGCCCCGCAGCGGCGGGTCCCGGCCAGCCTCCAGAATGTGCTCAACCTGGGCTCCCTGACCATGCTGATGGACCTGCTGCTCGGGCCGGGCCTGATCCTGAGCCCTGCCGCCCGCTCGGTCCCGCTGGCCCATGAGCGAGCGCAGATCGTGCTGCGCGCCCGGCGCGACCCCGCTAACCAGGGCTATGCGTTCCTTGAGCACGTCGAGAGCGCCAATGTCTCCCGGTACGCGTTCCGGCTCGACATCGCCAACTCGGCCAAGGCCAAGGCCACCGGGAAGGGCTGGACCGTACAGGCGCCAGCGGAGGCAACCGTGCCGGAGGGCGCCGGGCCGGCCGAACCCGCCACGCCTGCGGCCAGCCCGCCGGCCGGGCCGCTGAACTCGGCGGAAGCCGGGCTGGATGGCACCGGCACGGGGACCGTCACCGCCGACGGATACCGGCAGAGCGTTGAGGCGAGCCGTGACACCCTGTTCATCGACGGCCCCGCTGACCGCTACGGCGGCGAGGTGGAAATCCAGGTGTCACTGTCGACCACCTATCAGCCGTCCCGGCTGGCCAACGCGGCCGGGATGACCCTGCCGCAAAAGCTGGCCAGCCAGCTTCAGCAGTCCGCCGACCAGCGCCGTGCTCTCCCCAGCCGCACCATCCGGGTGAAGGAACGGGTGCTCATCCCGCTCGACCTGATCCGCAACGACACGCTGCCCGAGGTCCCGGCCGGTGCCGCGGCGATAGAGGAAACCCTGCCCGGTGCTCCGCTGCCCGGGCCACCGCTGAATGTCACCCGCGGCGACATCCTGAACCGGCAGTTGTTCAACCTCGGCTTCGACCACGAGAAACTGCAGGTGCTCTTCGACGAGGTGATCGCCAGGCTGGCAGGCAACGAAACCCCGCAAAACGGGCAGCACAGCGCCGCGGTCCGCCGCCTCACCGAGCATGGCACCATCGCCCGCCATGCCCTGCACTACATGCTCTCCTATCAGATGCTCACCCGCCAGCTCGAGTTCATGCTGGACGAGCACGGCTTCACGATGCCGGGACTGGTGCGCGAGGGCGGCCCGCTCACCGACACACACGGCCAGCTCAACGTGGCCATCCGGCTCGTCTCGCCGCAGGTGCGCGGGTATTTCAACGGCTGGCTGGAATCGGTCGGCTACCACTTCGCCGAATTCAACACCAACGTCGCCCAGGGGGCGGCGTGGTCCACCGGCGGCAGCGGGGGCCCGGCGCTGACCACCGGCGACCGGGGCCAGGCCTCTCCCGTCGCTCCCCAGAAGCAGAACCTCACATCCAGCGCCGACGTCAACGTGAGCGGGTCGGCGACCAGGTCCGGGTACGGGGTACTGCAGACCATGACCAGGGCGGTCGCCCGCAACCGCAGGATCCCATGGCTGCGGGTAGGGGCCGACGCCGTCATCACCGTCACCCTGGCCGCCCGCAACCAGCGGGACAAGATCGACCTGCCGGGCGGCACGGTCACCGTCTCATTCCGGGTCCGCAACGCCCTGGAACTGGGCGTCAGCCCCGAGGCAAGCATCCGGCTGGGCCTGCTGCACCGCGACGGCATCCCCGTCCCGGCCGGCCGCTACTTCCCCCGGCCGGGTGACGACGCCGGCGTGCTGGCCGCCGTGTTCAACATGCCACTGCTCACCCGGGATGAGGCGGCCAGCCAGAGACGTCCGGCGGGGCGGCTCGACCCCACCCTGCGGGACTGGTTCACCGTCGCCGGGCACTACGACTATCAGCGGGACACCTTCTACGTCGGTTCCCCCTACCCCGCGGGCACCCCGTTCCCCGAGCCGTTCCGGCTGCTGAACCAGCTCAGCCCGGCGACGGCCAGGTTCGGTGGCGCCCCTGACCTGACCGCCGTCGAATTCGCCGCTCATCTGTGGAGCCTGTTCCAGGAGGAGCACGCTCAGTTCCACGGCCGGGACCGGTCCCGGCTGCCAGACCTGGTGATCGCGGCCGCCCACGCCGGCGCGCCCGGGCCCGTGGCCCGTCCGCCGTTCGCCCAGCGGGTCGCGGGTTACCTGCACAACCAGGTGCTGGCCTCGCGAGCGCATGTCTACCACACCCCCCTGGGCCAGACCTGGTCGGTCAACTACTGGTTCGACACGGCCGGCCAGCCGCTGGCCGCCGGTGCGGAGCCGGATACCGGCGAGCAGCCAGCCTCCAGCCGTCATCACTGGATCGTGTTCAACGGCGATGGCCCGCTCGACATCCAGCCCGCCAGCCATGACCTGCACACGGTCATCACTGAGCAGATACCGGACAACGCCGCGCTCTCGCCGCCGGGTGCCGCCCCCCGGATCAGCCCGCCTCCCACCGGCTTCACCCTGCTGGGCCAGTTCCGGCCGCGTCCGGGCTCCGCGCTGGACGGCGACGTCGATGTGACCGGCGGCCTGGTCGCCGGGCCGCTGGCCGGCCACCGGAACCTCGTGGTGCTCCGCTCGGCCGGCTCCTTCGACCCGGCCAATGACCTGACCGATGCCGAACGAGCCCTGATCCGCAGGCTGCCGGACATGGCCGGGGTGATCCATCTGTTCATCGCGGCGGACGTCAGCGCGGCGGATCTGCCTCAGGACGACCTGGCCGCCGCCGTGGAGGAGGCAGCGCGCACGATCCCGCCCGATTTCAGCATGATCATGGTGCACCATGATCAGGACGATGGTGCCGGTCACGGCCGTGCCGCGGTGCTGGCCGAGCACCTGTCAGACCGGTTCCAGAAGCGTACCGTCGCGGCGAATGCCGTTGTCTCGCCGACCCAGGCTGGACTGTTCGCGTACGCCGAGGACAACCTGGCCGCATCGTGGTGGCGTTTCGAGCCGGCCGGGCCTGGCCCGGTGCGCCTCGGTGCGCTGGCCAGCCCGGGGTTCACCTGGCAGGTGAGCCTGGAGCAAGAGCTGGAGAACCTGCGGGCACCGGCCGGTGTGACGCTGCACAGAATCCCAGCCGGCCTGGCCATGCTTCCGCCGCCCGGCACCATGGCGGCGCAGGAGTACGCGGGCCTGCTCGGGGAGGTCCGGGGGATGCTGCCGGACCCGCAGCGGGCGACGCTCGCCGTGGATCTCCGGGTTGCCCCCGGCTTGCCCGGCATGCTCAACCGCCTGATCGGCCTTCCGCTGGTTCATTACCTGACGCCGCCGGCGCTGATCGGCCGGCCGCGGAGCGTTGTTCATCCCGAAGCCTGGACGTACGGCCCCTGGCTCGTGGAGCAGGTTCCCGCCGGGCTGTGGCTGCACCCGGACCAATCACCAGCCGCACGGCGCGCCGAGGTCGCGGGCATTCCGGCCGGTCCCCGGTACCAGGTCATCGTCGACTCTCCGGTCCTCCCCGGTGACTGGGACACGGCCGGACGCGTGGTCGCGGAACTGTTGCAGGCCACCGAGCCGCACCTCGCGCTGACGTTCCAGCAGGATGTCACGGGCCGTGTCCTCGATACCGCCAGCGAGATCGTCGCGGGCCTGCCTCCCCACATCGTCGGATACCTGCCCCGCCCGGCTGCGATCCCACGCTCGGTGCAGCGATCCGCCACGCTGGACGATGACGACCTGGCCGCCCTCCAGGCCGGTAGCCGGCACGTGATTCCCCACCCCGTGCTGGCCCGCGCCCATCTGGCGGGCGGGACGTTCCCGGCGACGGGGACCCACAACGCGCGCCTGATCTATGAGCTCTCACCCGGCCGGACCGATGCTCGCGACGCCACCGTGGTGATTCCCCGGCTGGCCCGGGGAGTGATCATTCCCGAGGGAGCCTTGTTCGGGGTCCTCAGCAGGAACACTGTCATCGACGGCGATGGCCGCCCGATCACCGAGATCGTCCTGACAGAACTCCAGCCCGCGCAGGCCGGCCCCCACTCGCTGCTGCCCCCGGGTCCGGAGCCGCAGCCGCCGGAGCCGGAGCCAGCGCCGCAGCCGCCCGAACCGCAGCCACCGGAACTGGAGCCGCAACCACCGGGACCGCAGCCGGAGCCGCAGCCGCCAGGCCCGCAGGCGCAGCCACCCGTGCCGCAGGCGCAGCCACCCGTGCCGCAGGCGCAGCCACCCGTGCCGCAGGGCCCACCGGGGGTGCTGCCGCCTGGCTGGCAATGGCTGGATGCGGGACGGAGGCTGGCGGTGCCCATTGATCCGGCACTGACCGGCGGCATCCCGGCTCCGCTACCGGGCTGGCGGGCGGCCGAACCCGGGGCCGGCCGCGGGTATGCGGTCCATCTGGCCACCGGGATCCTGGTCCTGGACGACAGCACCGTGGTGCCGCTCAGCTACGGCTGGGTCCAGCACGGCACCGGCCTGGCGCACTACGGCACCGGCGTGACCCTGACCGGCCCGGACGCCCGCGCCGGACGTACCGACCCGGCCGGACTGGCCGGACTGCGGGGCGCCGCCCAGTTCAGCCGTGAGGACCTGCTGGCCTGGCTGGCCGACCGGGGTGCGCTGACCGGGCCGGTTCCCGGGCTCCCGTCCGGACCGGGCTGGCAGCAGGTCACCGACGTTCACGGCGGGCGGCAGTGGATGTGGGGCGGGCCGGGGCCCGCTGTGGACCTGCCGCCGGGACTGGCCCGGGGCAGGGCGACCGCGTCCGGGCTGCGATGCCTGACCGACTCGCTGGCCCAGTTGCTGGCGGAGGTACTGCCCGATCAGCAGCGCGGCCAGATGACGCTGGATTTCCTGACCGACTGGTTCCAAAACCATCTGCCGGTCACCGGCGAGGCCTACCAGCAGATGCTGCGCGGGCAGATGGTGGACGTCTGGAGCGTGCTGCCCACTTTCACCAGCCTGTTCCAGGTCCGGGTGCAGGTGTTCCAGCATGTCCCGGCCGGCCCGGATGCCCCGGCGACGATTCTGGCCTCGCGCCTGGCCGGTCCGTCGCTGGACCGGGATGGCAACCCGACCCCCGTGCTGCATCTGTACTGGCGCGGCGAGCACTTCGAGCCACTGTTCGCACCCGGCACCCGCACCGCCAGGCTGCCGGTGCGGGCGCCGCTGGGCGGCCGGCCGCCTGCGACCGCTGGCCAGCCGCCGGCGGTTCGGTCACCGGGTACGGCTCAGCCACCGCCACCGGCAGCCGGAGCCCCGGCACCACTGCAACCAGCCTCGTTCGGGCCGGTCGTCCGCAGGCCGCGCCGCGGTCAGTACGACCCATCTGCGGGCCGGTTCACACAGCGGCTCGGCGGAGACGTACTCGATGGTCTCCGCAGGCGCGTGCTGGACTATCTGGGCCAGACCGCCGCGCCCTCGCCCGGTGAAGACATGATCAGCGCACTCGTCGCGGTGCTGGCTGAGGCTGAGGACCTGGCCGGAGCGGGCGCGCGGGAGGAGTGGTGGGACGACCTGATCGCCGAGGGGCTCACCATGCTCCCCCCCGCCGTGCGGCAGGCCAGCTTCTACGCCGGCTCACTGCCCGGTATCGACGCCGGGCGCCTGGCGGCCGGCCGCGAGGTCACCGTGGACGGCGTTATCCGCGCGCGCACCACGCCAGCCGGGCTCGCCGGTGACACGATTTTCGTGATCACCAGTAGCGCCGGCCGCGATGTCTCCCGGCTGGCCGGGGGCGGCTCCGATCTGGTCATGTTCGACCGTGGCCGGCGCTTCGAGGTCACCGGGATCACGCAGGAACCCGGCGGGCCCCGGGTCATCGCCCTCCAGGATCCACGCATCCACGCAGTCCCGGGCCAGGGCGCCGTTGAGCCCGCCGACCCGGGATCCCGTCCGATGCCACTTCCTCCCGCTGACTTCGACGCAAGGCCAGGCTCCGGCACGACGGCCCCCCAGGCCAGCAGCGATGCGCCACCCGGCGCCGCTCTTCCCGGGGCTCGATTCGGGGCGGGTCCTTCGCACTCGGCGCCGCCCGCAGGTTCGGTGCCGGGCTCTGCCACAGGTGGACTTCGCATCGACCCCGGCTTCGACTGGGACGACCTGAGCGATCCGGCGTCCTCACCGGCCAGCCCCTCGCCGCAGATGCCGGCGGCGGAGGTTCCGGCTCAGGCTCCGTATGTCATTCCGCCACCCGTCATGCGGGAGACGACAGAACTGCTCTACCGCAGCGATTCGCGTTCTCCGGATACGATCTTCGCCGGCGGGTTCCGGCCCCGTACCGAGCCGCAGACGATCGACCTGGACAATTATGTACAACTCGGAGCCGACGAACGGGCATCGTTCGGCCTGGTGAGCACGAGCCGGTCGCGGGATTGGGCGCGGGACTGGCGCTCCAGCGGGTACCTCTACGTCCTGGACACCGCCGGCGGGATCGACGTAGCGCAGACACTGTCCGCTCATGCCATTCCGTATCAGTACGCGGAACAGGACGAGGTCGCCTTCACCGGCCACATCCCGGGCACGTCGGTCCGCGGCGCCTGGGAGATAGTGCCCGCGGACCGTCCTGGCGACCCCAACAGCCTGGGCAGGTGGATTCCCAACCATCTGGCCCACGGCAACGTCGGCGCGTTCGCCGGCCTTCCCGCCGAGGCGGTGGCCATCAGGACCTCTGACGGCGCGTACATGGTCGTGCCCAGCGGGGCAGGCACGATCAGCGGCATGGACAATCCGCTGTTCTTCACCGCCGGTGGCGACCCGCTGGGCGGGGTCTGGCTGGCCGACACCTGGGACGACGGCCACGAGGTGTTCTTCAGCACCATCCAGAACGATACGCGCGACGTCAGGAAGGTGACCTACCTGGTCATGTGGTACCTGGCGAAGCACGCCACCGCGCCACGGGTCAGGGTCGGCAAGGTGGCCAACCAGGGCTTGGCCGCGATGCTCGCCCGCCTGGGCATGGTCGAGGTTCCGGGGCGGTTGCTGGCCGGCCTGCCCGACATGGCCGGCGACCGGCAGACGGTCTACCAGGCCGCCAGGCAGGCGGCCATCGGCGAGGGGTGGATCCTCAGGGACACCGGCATCCAGGAGCCGGCCGCCGGGACTCTCAATGATCCTGAGCCTGCGGACCTGCCCCAGCCGGCGGTTCCGGCCGGGCTGGAAACCGGCCGGCCACTCCAGTCCGCATCCCCGCCGCCCTGGCAGCAGGCGTCAGCCCCGGCGCGGACGGGACGGGCCGAGCAGCAGGAAGAGGTGATGCGCTACCGCTCCGGCAACCCGGCCCACGACCTGGACGTAGCGCGGAAGAGCCAGCTCATCCAGGACTTGCTGGAGGTCCCGGCCACGATAGATGACCAGCTCGCCGCGTTCATCCTGCTCCGCACCAGCGACGATGCCGACTTGGCCGGCCTCTTCGGTGACGGCGAGATGCTCCCCCTGCTGGAAGCTGCCTTTCCCGCAGACGGCAGGACCGGCGCCGTCCTGCAGGAATTCCTGGACGAGCGGTTCGAGGGCGGCCGGGACGCTGTGGCGGCTGGCCAGGTGGATCCGCACGGTTACCCGGCGCGGCGCTTCGATCCCGCGCTGGTCAGCCAGGTCCTGGCTGAGGCCGTCGACCTGACCGACGCGCCGGCCGGCGGGCTGACCGCCAGCCAGGCCGCCGAGCTGGCCAGTCCGCCCGCCCGGCTGACCGCCGACGGGATCCTGGGGGCGATCGGGGGCCTGCCGCCGGTCGAGCTGGAGCGGGCGACCTGGTGGCTGACCCGCGCCCGCGTCGCGGTGCATGACCGGCTCAGCACCGAGGCCGGTGAGACCCGGCAGGAACTCCAGGTCACGCTGAATGAAATGGACTCGGTGCTGACCTTGCTCTACCGCAGGCTGACCTACCAGACGGACGCGGCCACGCTCCAGTCCCTCACGGTCACGCCACAATCTAGTGTGATACCGCGATTGCGCTCCGTACTCGATTTGCCCGGCCCCGCCTTCACCCGCCAGCTACCCGGGGCGGCCGGTGAGTTCACCGCCAGCCTGCGGGCCGCGATGATACGTGACATCGGCCTGCTCCAGCAGCGCTACCCGCCGGGCCGGGGCGCGGCGGAGCACGCCGATCCGGCCAGCCTGTTCCCGATGGACCACATCGCGCGGCTCGCCCGGCAGGCCAAAGAGTGGGTGGACGGGGTGTTCGGCCAGTTCGCCACGGCCCGGGCGCTGGTCCCCGACCAGCCGGGACAGCGCGGCAACATCCACGATGCGTTCGCCGACGCCGACCGCGAAATCAGGGAGATGGACGAGGAGGGGCGGGTCATGCTGGCCCGGTCTTTCCTCCGCAGGTTCCTGACCTGGCCCACCGAGTCCGCCGGCGTCCTGTCCGCGCACCATGCGGACCCTCGGTTCGGCCCGGAAGGCGAGCCGCTCAACGACGAAGCGCAGATTGTCCGCGACGTGATCGGCACCCTGGCCGGGGACCCGGGCATCCGGAGCCAGGTTCTGGCCCTCTACCGCGCAGCACCGGGGAAGGCGCAGCCGGAGACCAGCGAGATCTGGATCGACGTCTTCCGCCGATCCACCCCGGAAGACAACCAGCGCTTCCTGTGGAGCACCGCCCAGACGCTGATCCACGAGTACCTGCATCTGCTGGAGCACCCCCGGTACACCGAATACAGCAACTCCCTGGGGCCCGGGACGCATGCGCAGAACGCCCTCCTGGAGGGGGTGGTATCACTGCTGACCGAGATCGTGTGGAGCGAGGTCGAATCGCGGACCGGTGCCGAGGACGTGCGCGCGCTGATCGAAGGCGAGTACGCGGCCGGGCCACCGCTCCCCCCGGACCGGATGCCGCATCCCGCGCAGGACCGGTATCCCTCGCACGCGGAGGCGATGCGGCTGCTTGACGTCATCGGCAGCGTGGAGAACCTGTTCGCCGCATTCTTCCTGGGCGACGTGGAAAAGATCGCCGGCCCGCACCGTCGCCGAGACTGAACCGCGTCGCCGCCCGCACCGCTGCCGAGACTGAGCCGCGCGATACAGGCACGCCTGGTCCCACGCATGGTTGACGTGTCCAGGCGGCCGGCGGATCATTGCCCGCAATGGCGTTGCGGTCATTCACCGGCGCCCTGATCCTGCCTTTCCGGAGACGGAACTCTCCGCCCGATGGCGCAGGGCTCGGGCCTGACGTCCCGTGCAGGATTGCCCGGGCTACTGCGAAAGGCTGATCCTTCATGTCTGAGTTAACCAGCGTGCCATTCCTGAATGTGCGCGACCAGGCATTTCGCCCTGACTCCGCCGAGGTCGCCGCGGCCAGGGAGCAGAGCTGGTACGCGCATACCCCGCTCGGCCTTGCCGTGCTCCGGCACCAGGAGGTGTCCGCGCTGCTCGCCGACCGCCGGCTGTGCCAGGGCGGTGCGGAGTCGGTGGTGGCCCACGGCATCGACAGCGGGCCGCTGTTCGACTGGCTGACCTCGATCCTGATCAACATCGAGGGTCCCGACCACACCCGCCTGCGCAGGCTGGTCAGCCAGGTGTTCACCCGGCGGGCGGTGGACGCCTGGCGGCCGGTCATGCGGTCCGTCTCGAACGAGCTGATCGACACGTTCGCCACCGCCGGCGAGTGCGAGTTCATGGCCGATTTCGCCGCTCCTTACCCGGCCCGGATCATCTGTGAGCTGATGGGTGTGCCCGCTCATCTGCACGCGGCGTTCCGCGGCTGGGCAGGAGACCTCGGTCTCGTTTTCAGCCCGGAGGTGGTCCAGCACCGGGAGCGCATCGAGTCCGCTCTGGCCGGACTCGGCCAGGCCGTCGATGAGCTGATCGCTGAACGCGCCACGGCGGGAGGCTCCGACCTGCTCTCCCGGCTGGCCGAGGCGGAAGAGGGGGGTGACCGGCTGTCCGCCGCAGAGCTGCGGTCAATGGTGAGCCTGATGATGTTCGCCGGCGAGGACACCACCCGCCACCAGCTCGGTCTGGCCATGCACACGTTCGCCACCCATCCGGGGCAGTGGCGAATCCTCGGCGAACGACCCGGACTGGCCGCGCAGGCGGTGGAAGAGGTCATGCGGGTCAGCCCGGCCGCACCCGTGCTGTGGCGGGTGGCCGCCGAATCGTTCACCTTCCAGGGGGTGGATATTCCCGCGGGCACCTTCATCACCCTGCTGGTGCGCGCGGCCAACGACGATCCGGCCGTTTTCGGTCCCGACGGCTTCGACATCACCATTCCTCGGGCCGCCCCGCACCTGACGTTCGGCCGCGGGATCCATCACTGCATCGGCGCCGCTCTGGCCCGGGCGGACATGGCCGAGGCGCTGGCGATCCTGGGCCGCCGGCTGCCGGACCTCACCCTGGCCGGGCCGGTCGAGTGGCGCCCTGCCGTCGGTATCGCGGGTCCGTCCCGCCTTCCTCTTCGATTCGCTCCCAGCAATGGTCATTGAAGGAGTCACGATGGCGGACACGGCCAACGGCAGAGTGCTCACGGGCAAGGTGGCGCTGGTCACCGGGGCCAGCCGGGGGATAGGCCGCGCGATCGCGCTGCGCCTCGGCACCGACGGCGCGTTCGTGATCGTCCACTACCATCGCCGCGGCGATCTCGCGGCCGAAGTAGCAAAGGACATCGAGAAGGCCGGCGGCCGCGCGGCCGTGGTGCAGGCCGACCTGTCCCGGATGGCGGCGGTGCCGGAGTTGTTCGAAAGGGTCGACCAGATACTCACCGAGCAGGCCGCGGACACAGCCATCGACATCCTGGTCAACAATGCCGGGATCAACATAGGTGGCGCGATCGCCGACATCGATGAGCCGTCCTTCGACGAAATGCTCGCCGTCAACGTCAAGGCGCCATTCTTCATCACCCAGCGGGCGCTGCCGCGGCTGCGCGATGGCGGCCGGGTGATGTTCATCTCCTCGACGGTGGCCAGGATGGCATATCCAGTCTATGCCGGCTATGCGCCGACCAAGGCGGCCGTAGAGGCGCTGACCGTCCTGCTCGCCGCGGAACTCGGCCCGCGCGGTATCACGGTGAACGCCCTCGTTCCAGGAGCCACCGACACCGACATCAATGCGCACTGGCTGCGCACGCCGGAGGGCGCGGCCTCAATCGTGACCGACACCGCGCTCGGCCGGGTAGGCAGACCCGAGGATATCGGCCAGGTAGCGGCCTTCCTGGCCGGGCCAGACAGCGGGTGGGTCACCGGACAGCGGATCGTGATCAATGGTGGCCACCGCCTGTAACGCAGGACGCTGATCCGAGGTCCCGAGTGCCGGTCATCGGTCCCTCGTCCGCCCACCTGTCCCGGTGGCCAGGCCCAATGTCTGCCGCGAGCCGGGGGCGCAGGTCAGGGGGCACAGGTCAGGCTGACCGCGGAGATGGCGATGTGGGCATAGGTGGGACCGCTGCCGGTCCAGTCGATGCCGCGGCTTAGCAGCTTGACGGTCAGCTCGCCTCCGCTGATCCGCCAGTTGTGCCTGCTGGCCCAGCGGCCGCGGTTGGACGGCTGGTCGACTCCGAAGGACCCGAGCGGCGTCCCTGACGTTCCGGCGGAGCCGAACACCTGGTAGACGGCGGGGTTGCCGCCCACGTGCTCGAGGCTTGAATCGTCGGGAACGTACACGTTGATATGGCAGACACCGTGGACGATAGGCCCGGTGCGGAACGTCCAGAGTGCGTAATTGGCCGGATCGTCCGCGGTCGCGCTGCCCGACATCGGCATGGCGTCGAAGGAGCCGCGGCAGCCGTCAGTGCGCGGGGCACCCTCAGGCACCGAGATGAAGCCGGCCAGGCCCTGGGTCCACCGGCCGTGCTCGGTGAATGTCGCGTCCTGGTGGTTCGGGCAGCCGTAGCCCGCTACCGCGGCGAAGCTGGACCCGGTGTGCTGTGCCGCGGCCTGTGCGAGGGGCGGTCGCGGCGTCGACCTGGGCGCCGCGCCGGGCGTGGGCCAGGGAGGGATGGTCCCGAGGAGCCCTGGCGGTGCGACCGGCGCAGCCGGGGGCTGGCTGGGAGGTGCGGCCGCGGTGGGTGTGGCCGGTGCTGGCGTGGCCACACGGGTCGCAGCGGCCGGGCTGGCCGCTCCTGTCGGGACGGCCGCCGCCGCGGCGGCTGGGTGCCGGTTGACTGGACGGGTCATATAGCCAACGCCGACGACGCCGCCGCCGGCCAGCGCCGCGACCAGGACCGCGCCCATTATCCGCGCGGCGGTTCCGGCTCGCGGGCCGCCGACATGCGCGGTGAATGCCGACACCAGCGCCCGCCGGGCGGCCGCATCCTGGTCTGGTCTTCCGGTCATCAACTCCGCCTCCGCAATCCGAGGGCCGCAGCGGTGCGCCCGAGCCCCGCCGTTTCACCTTCGCGGATGACCGGTGACCCGGAAAGATCCCTGTTCGGCGGACACGGGCAGTCCCCGTTCGGTGAACCTCGTCCCTGGACACGATCGGGGATATGACCCATCCGGTGCCCGGGACCGGGCAGGTACACCGGCTCCGATGTAACTGACCCGCAGCACCGGGATGGCGCCATATAACCCAGGTGAGTAATACAGAGATTCGTGCTGAACCGCGACGGTGAGGGGGTGAGCAATTCAGCGGCTAAACGAATCGGAGTTGAGCTTCACATGAGCACATTGTCCGTCGTCCACAGCACCCCGGACTATCCGGTACCGGCCACCCCTCCCGTATCAGGGAGCCTGCTTCCCCCGGCTGACCAGTCGATCCCGGACCTGATCAGCCAGCACGGCGCGGCGCTGCTCCGGTTCGCGCTTAAGCTGACTCTGGGCGACCGTGAGCGGGCCCAGGACATCTACCAGGAGACCCTGATCCGGGCCTGGAAACACCCAGAGCTGTGCCAGGAGAACGTCTTCGCCAGCCGGCGGTGGCTGTTCACTGTCGCGCGGCGTGTCTCCATCGACCAGCTCCGCGCAGCGGCCATACGTCCGGCTGTGGTCAGTGACGAACAGTGGCTGACCGAGGTCTGTGACCCGGAGGACCAGATCGGCAGGCTGCTGCTGGCCAAGGAGGTCAGGGCCGCGATCAAGACGCTGAGCCCGGCGCATCGCGAGGTGCTCAGGGAGGTTTACTTCGAAGACTGCACGGTGGCCCAGGCTGCTGGGCGCCTGGGCATCCCGGTGGGGACCGCGAAATCCCGGATCTATTACGCGCTGCGGGCGCTGAAAGACGCCCTGGCCGCCCGGGGCATGGACCGCAGCCTGGCCGAATCCGCGTAACGGCCAGCGCGACGCAGCAGGAGATGCCCTCATGCAGGAGGACAACGTGAGGACGATCGCGATCGTCGAGGACAGTTTCCTGACCCGGGCCGGCATCGAGCAGGCGATCGACCGGGATCCGGCGCTGAGGGTGGTCGCCTCGGTCGCGGCCGCCGCCGAGCTGAGCCAGCTTGACATCCGGCCGGACCTGGTGATCTGGGATCAGGCCGGCAGCCAGGCCGGTGACCCGTTCCAGGTCATCGTGAAGCTGGCCGAGCGCGGGAAGGTGCTCGTCATCGCCCGGCTGGATGATTCACCGGACCTGCTGGAGGTGCTGCGGGCTGGTGCGTGCGGGCTGGTGACCCAGCAGACCGGGGACGCGGAGTTCCTGGCCGCGGTGCGGGCGGTCGCAGACGGTGCGCTGTATCTGGCCGCTGGTTTCGCCGGGCACTTGGCCGGCGAGCTGCGCAAGCGGAGGGTGGGGGAGTCCGGCCTGCTCAGCCGGCGGGAAATCGAGACGCTGCGGCTGATCGCTGACGGCTGTACGCATCGGCAGGTCGCGCGCAGGCTCGGGCTCACCGAGATGACCATAAACACCTATGTCAAACGCATCCGCGCCAAGCTCAATGCGGGGAACAAGGCTGAACTGACCAGAAAGGCCATAGACCTCGGCTACGCGTCCAGCTCAGGTCACGCGGCCAGCGCCGGCCGCCCCGCACTGGCCGCGGTCGAGCCGATCAGGCGGTCGGCATGAGGGGTTCGGGCACGAACCGGGCTGACCCGGTTTCCGTCCGGAACCACAGGTCTCGCAACCGGACCGGAACGCTCCAGCCCAGCCAGTCCGCAGCGAGCTTCCCTGCGTCCCGGCCCGCCCCTGTGGGGCGGGCCGGGACCACCGCTACACTCACCATCGCCGGATATCTGGCCGGGCTGGCCGGGATAGCTCAAGCGCTATCCACGCTCACAGAACAAGGACAGGAAGATCGGCAGCCGTCCGGCTCCCGGGTCACTAACCGCGGGCCTGGCTATCGCGCGGCGAACGCGCGAGCATCCGGTAGACCCGGGCGCAGGCGATCCCCGAGACGCCCGGCCGCGGGCCAGCCTGCCAGCACGGAAGCTCCATAGGGCTGGGGTTACCAGTGAACGGGCAGACACGATATCCCTGGCCGGATGCCGGGGCGGACCCCTGAGACATGGGCACCGGCAGCGGTCCGCACCAGATCCGGAGCCCGGGGGCTGTGATGCGGCCTTGCAGCGCGGGGGAGTGGCCCATGGCGGCGAGGGCGGCCAGCGAAGCCGGCCTGTTGTCGACGCTGTATCTACAGGCCGGCCCGTTGCTGTCCCAGTACATGGCCGCGGCGATCTCGCGGTTGTGAGTCAGGTAGGACTGCATCTGCCTGATGAATGTGGGCTGGGTACCGGATCCGCCCGGAGTGTCGCTGCCCCATTCGGTGATGAAGACCGGCACGCCGCCCTTGGATCCGGCGAAGCTCAGGGCCGGGCCGAAGATGGCACCGGGGGTGTTCAGATCGCGCTGCCGCCGCGGAACGCGGCCGTGATCGGCAGCCATCCGGCAGGCGAGGGAGTTGTAGCCGTCGACGCCGATACCCGCGACCTCGCTGCCGCCCGGCCAGAACTTGCTGGCCAGCCCGTTGCTGAACGCGGAATGCAGGAGAATCCAGACCCAGTGCAGCCGGCCGCCGGTTTTCCAGTCCAGATGGGCGGATGCGGCGAGCCGGTGGATGTGGTCCCAGGCCTGGACGAACTGGGCCGGTGTGCCGAGCCGACGGTGCTTGGCGATGTCCGGCTCGTGCTCGAAGCTGACATAGATCGCGGGCAGGTGATACCGGATCGCGGCCTGGTTGACCGACCGGAGGAACGCGCCGATCGCCTTGTCCTGGTGGCCGGCCGCGATGGCGGCGTAGCTCGCCCCACTGCTGTCCAGGCTCACTGCCGCCGTGCTGCCTGCGGCCAGCAGTTTGCGGTACGGGCCGGGAAAGGTGTCGCCGATGTGATCGTAGATCCGGATGACTGCCAGCCGGCGGTCCAGCTTCCCCGCTTCGCGCGTCAGCGCGACATTGCCGCCGAACAGAGCACCGCCGGTGACCGCGGACTCGTTGCCCGTTCCCTCGGGCTGGCTGTGCGTGCTGCCGGCGTAGGCGGTCAGGCTGGTCTGGGTGGGACCGCCTGCGTGGGTCGTTGTCAGCGCCAGCCCTGCCGCGGCTGGAAGCGCGGCTGCCGCCATGGACGCGGCGATGGTGGAGCGCCACTGCTTTTTGCGGCCCGGGCGCTGCTTCCCGGGTTTGGTTCGGGGGATGTGAATCATGATGGTTTCCTTTGTCGTCCGGCATTTCCGTCACCCGCGGGCATTTGCTCCGCGATGGGTGAACACGTGGTAATACGTCACTTCGGAAGAGCAGGGTTCAATGTCTGCGCCAAAGCGCTGGGAAATGGGGCTTTCCTGGGGTCCACGGGGAAATGGTGAAGAAGCTGACCGCGCGTGCCAGCGTTCCGAGGTCGCCGCCGCCCCACCGCAGGTGACCGGCTGGTCGCGAATGGGCCACCGGGGCACCGTTCGGTGGTCTGTCGATAAACGTGCGGACGAGACGCGCGCCGTCCCACCGGGAGCTACCGCGACGGCGCGCTGCCCTTTATCAGGAAGTCAGGCCAGCCGAAGTCGGCCGCGTTGGCGTCGGCGTTCGCGGAGTTCCCGGCGGCGGCACCGGTGGGCTCGGCCGCTGGCTCCTGTGGTTCGCCGTGGCTGACCGGGGTCAGCACGTCAGACGCGGGATATGGGGGCGGCAGGAACTCCGGCTGGACCCAGACCTTGCCCGCGGGACGCCTCGCGGCAGCAGTGACGTGGACGGCGGGAAGTGCTGCGGTAACCTGGGGCACCGTCGCGAAGCGTGGTGCAGACGGTGATGTGGCTGGTCCGGCCTTCTCGTCGCGTTTCGCCAACCGTGGCTGACCGGCCCGGTTCCGCCAGCGGCGGCTGAGCGCGAATGCCCCCAGCCCGGCCATGATGAGCAGAGCGGCCAGGGCGGCACCGAACACGAGCGCGGTCCGGTCGTCACTGGCACTGACGGCGGGCCCGGCGGGCCGGTGTGGCTGGGGTACGTTCGTGACCTGCTGCGCGACCTGGGCGGCGGCGGTGACCACCGGCAGCGGGCCGTCGTGCACGCCCGGGCCGTGCGCGTTCGAGGGGAGTTCCAGAATCCAGCCTGGATCGATGGCCGTGGGGGTTTCCAGGGACGCGCCGTCGGGCTGCAGGCGGCCCTTGTTCAGGTCGAAGATCACTGTGTACAGGTTGCCGTTGCCCAGCGTTTTGGCCGCGATCTCGTAGAGGAACTCCTTCTGCCCGTGATCTGGCGGCTGCACGATGTAGTACTTGACCCACGGGCGCCGCGCCGTGGCCCTGCCCGTCCCGGCCGCCCGGTGCGACGCGGCCCGATGAGACCTGGCCTGATCGGACGTGTGGCGCGTACTGGCATGGACGCTCTGGCTCGGCCAGAGGGCAGCGGCCACCGCGGCTACCGGGATCAGTGCCACGCCGGCGGTCGCCCGGACGCCCAGCCCGCGCCGGGTGCTTCTGGGAGGGCGCCTGCCGATGATCGTCATCTGTCTCACCTCGTTGGACGACATGCGCTGCCGTGTCGATGGGTGGCGCCTCAGGGGCCGTACGGTCCACGGACCGGCCCAGTGAGGAACAGGGACCACACCTTTCACCACTTATTTACGCCTGGGACGTCCGGCGGGGTTCAAGGCCACCACCTGGAATCAATGCCGCCGCTGGACCGGTGAATCGGCTGCCGCTATCGACGTGCGGAAGAGATGCGGTTTCAACCGGATAACGCCTAACCCAGATACGAGTAAGACCACCTGCCCCTCCATTTGAACCCCCAGCCGCCGGCTGGCCGTAGAAATGCGCAGGACCAGACACGCTGGGCCTGCTGGGCCGCCGGCCGCACACCACTGGCGGATCAGCGACTACGCGGAACGGAGGGGCAGTGCGAGACGCATCCCGGGCATCAGATGCGGCGCCCGCTTCCCTGAGCGGGCTGCCGCTGGTCGTGCCGGTCGTCTCTGGCGCGGGCGGGGTGGGGCGGTCCACCTTGGCAGCACTGCTCGCCGCCGCACTCAGCGACCGCGCCACCAGTCCCGAAAGGCAGACGGTGGCGGTCTGCGACGTCAGCCCGCGCGCCGCGTCACCCTGGCCAGGCTGGGTGGACCACACCGCCGAGCGCGGCACCGGCTGGCTGGCCACCTGCGCCAGCCAGCCGGACCAGTTCGCCCGCGAGGTCCGGCGGAGCACATCCGCGCTCGACCGCGATGGCACCGGCCCGATCTGGGTACTGACCGACACCGGTCCGCTGAACCCCGCCTTCAGCGGCACCTATAATGCTCCGCTGCTGTGGGCACCGCTGTTGCGGTATGTGCGGGCGGCGGTCATCGACGCCGATCCGTTCGAGGCCTCCCGGCTGACCCGCCAGTGCGATGGTGGGCCGCTCAGCACGACGGCTGCCTGGATGGCCGCCCGGTCCGCCCGGACCGCAGCCGTGTGGGTCACCGACCCGGGCCCGGCGGGCCTGGCCAGGACGCTGGAGGCAGTCACCGCCGCCGAACGGTGCGGGCTGCCGATGGGGCAGTTCGTCGTGGCGGTGAACGACGTGCGTGGTCACGGCTGGCTGCCGCGCTCGCGCAGCCGCCACACACTGCTCGCCGACCGGGTCGGTGCAATCGTCGAACTTGGCCACAACGCCGCGCTGCGCGAGGGTGGCCGGCCGCTCCGCCCATCCCGCGACGGCGCAGGCCGGGACGCCGTGGGCCGCGCCGCCGCCCGTTTGGCCGACGCGGTGATTGCCGCCGCCCAGCCTCCGGCCCTCTCCTCGGTGCCCTCGGCCACCTCCCCCCTGCCCCCGGCCACCTCCCCCCTGCCCCCGGCCATCTCCCCCCTGCCCCCGGCCACCCCCGCTCCCGCCCAGTCTTTCGCAGAAAGGACGCCCTCCAATGTCGCTCCCCTTGCATGTTCTGTCTCAGCTCTCGGCTAGCACCCACCTCGGGCTGCTGTCGCCGGGACCGGCACGGTTGAGCGCCCTGCAGGGAAACGTCCCCAATCCCGCGCCGCTCAGCCCGGCGGCCGGCGGCACCGCCATCGCGACACTGATCGCCTGGGTGAAGTGGCTCGCCCTGGCCGCCTGCGGCGCCTCGGCCGTGATGGCCGGCGGAATGATCGCAATCGGCAGCACCACCCAGCGGTCCGGGCTTGCCGAGCGCGGTAAGACCGCCCTGCTGTGGTCGGTGGCCGGCGCGGTTGTGGTCGGAGCAGGCATTCCGCTGGTGAACCACGCGTTCAGCATCGGATGACGGCCCATGAAGCATCTGCTGTCCAGACCGCGCAGATGGGCCGCGCTGGCCCTGGCGGCCCTGGCCGCGACCGTCGCGGCATTCGTGGCGAGCCGTGGCCACGCCGCGGCGATCCCTCCCTCCGCGCCCAGCCAGCACCCTTCGCCGCCCCGTCCCGCTCCTGTCCCTCCCGGGCCGCCGCCGCTGGTGCTGGTGGCCGGGAGCCGGCTGGTCAATGGGCTGTACCTTGACTACCCGCACTCGGTCGCGGGCGCGGTGAGCGCCGCCGTGGAGTTCGTCACCGAGCTTGACTCCACCCTCGACCCCGACCGCGCCGCGACGATCGCCCGGCTGACCGCCGATCCGTCCTATGGCGCCGCTCCGGTAGCTGCCGCGCATGGGGTGACCGGCACCAGGCAGCGGCTCGGCCTCCCCGCGGCCGGCCCACTGCCGCCGGGCACGGCCGTCTCCCTGGTCCCGGCGATGTTCCAGGTGCGGAACGCGACCGCGAGCAAGCTCACGGTCCTGCTGCTGTTCGACTACACCGCGGCGGTTCCCCGTGGCGTCTGGGAACACCTCGGCGCCATGGCAGTGGCGATGCACTGGACCCCGGCGGGCTGGCGGTTGCTCAAACCAGACGCGCCGGACGGCCCGGACGCGCCCGCGCTGATCGCCACACCGGGAACGGCCGCTGCCATCGCCGACGGCTGGAAGGCGATGACCGATGGCCTGTAACCTCCTGACCGATCCCACCGGGTGCCTCGGCCCGCCCACTGGTGGACAGCCTGCCTCGCCAACCCAGGGCTGGGACGCGATCTGCGTCTCGTTCGCACACGCCGCGCAGCAGTTGCTCGCCTCGTTCGCCAGCTCGCTGGTGTCCGTCCCGCCGCTCAGTCTGTCGGCACCCGGGGTGCGGTCGGCCTATGGCCTGTCCCTGGTGATCGCCGGGCTGGTCGCCGCGGTGCTGCTCATGTTCCAGGTGATCAGGACGGTGCTCACCCACGACGGGTCGGCGATGGCCCACGGGCTGGCCGGGATCGGCAAGGCGGTGCTCGCGTTCGCGCTCACCCTCGGCGTGGCGGCTACGGCACTGCGTGCCTCCGACGACCTGACGAGCTGGATCGTCGCCAGGACGTTCGGCACCCCACAGGCGCTCTCGGCGAAACTGTCCGGCCTGATCAGCTTCAATCCCCGGGTCTCGGCCAGCTTGCTGTTCATTCTGGCCCTGCTCGGCATCTTGGTGACGGTCGCGCTGTGGGGGCAACTGCTGCTCCGCAACGCGGCGGTGGCCCTGCTGGTGGCCATCTCCCCGGTGGCGGCGGCCGGTCAGGTCGGCAGCGCCGCCGCTGTATGGTGGCGCAAGCTCACCAGGACCGCGCTGCAGCTCATCGTGCTCAAACCGATGGTCGCGCTGATCCTGGCCCTCGGGCTGAGCCTGCCGGGGACGAGCGGACAGGTGGAGCGGCTGCTGTCCGGCATGGTGGTGCTGCTGATCGCCGCCTGCGCCTGGCCGGCCATGGCCCGGGTGTCCGCCGTGATGGAGGTGCATGTGAGCGGCGGCTTCCTCGCCGGTATCCGCACCAGCCTCAGCTCCCGGGTGACCGGCGGGACCCCCGCTGGAGTGAATCCCGCCGAGTTGAGCCGCGTCGCCGAGAACCGCACCATATCCGCCCTGCACGAGTTCGGTATGCGCACATCGGCAGCGCTGCCCGGCGGTGCCGATGGCCCGCGGCCATGGCCCCAGGGCAACAGACTCCCGGGTTCCCGCCTCGTGGCGGCGGGCGCGGAAGGCTTCCGGCTTGCCTTCATCGCTGATGAGGAGGATGCGAAGACCCCCGAACGCAGCGGCGCCGGACCCATCGCGGACGATGCGGCTACGTCCGGAGGGACGACATGACCCCGGTCGACCGCACGTATCACGGCTGGCAGCACGAACGGGTGAACTTCCTGTTCGGTCTGACCGGGCGGCGGACCGCCGTGGTCGCGGCAGCGGTGCTCCTCGCCGCAGCGCCGCTGGCCGCCGCGCACCTGTCTGGTGCGGTTGTGGCCTGGCCACTCTCGGTCCTCCTGCTCACTCTGTCCTGCCTGCGCGTGGCGGGCCGCACGCTCGACGAATGGATGGTGACCTTCGTGTCCTTCCGCCTGCTCAAACTGCGCGGGCACAGCCAGTTCCGCAGCGGCGCGTTCGCGCCGCGGTCCGCTGGGGACCCGCTGAGCCCGGCACCAATGGACCTGCCGGGGATGCTGGCGCCGGTCCGCATCCTGGAAGCCGAGACCGGCAGCGGCGCCGTGATGGCCGTGCTGCACCACCCGCATGAGCGGACCTGGACCGCAGTGGCGCGGATCGGCTTCCCAGGTATCGGGCTCGCCGACGCCGCGAGGCACGACGCGCAGGTGGCGGCCTGGGGACGGCTGCTGGCCGGGTTGTGCGTGGAGGGCTACCCGATTGTCCGGGTGCAGGCGCTGCAGCGCACCGTGCCCGACGACGGAGCAGAGCTGAGCCGCTGGCATGCCGACCACCTCGCCGCCGTCGCGCCGATGCAGGCCGCCGTGGTGACCGCCGAGCTGCTGGCCATGGCCGTGCCCACCTCGGTTCGCCGCGAGGCGTACCTGGCCTTCACCATGGACGAACGCCGGGCCGCGGCCGGGATCAGGGCCGCCGGCGGCGGCGAGGCGGGTGCCTGCGCGGTCCTGGTACGGCACGTCCGGGCCCTGGCCGGCGCGATCAGTGACGCCGAGCTGGAGGTCAGCGACTGGCTGGCCCCCCGCGAACTGGCCGAGGTGATCCGCACCGGCTTCGACCCCGGCAGCGCCCAGCCGCTGGCGCAGCGCCGCGCCGCCCAGCAGTCGGCGCTGCTGGGCGGCCGCCCGTATCCGGGATTGGCTGCCGGGGTGGATCCCGGCCTGGCCGGCCCGGTGGCCGCCGACGCCTCATGGGGCTCCTACCAGCACGACAGCGCCGTCAGCGTCTCCTATGTAGTCTATGACTGGCCGCGCTCGCAGGTGTATGCCACCGCGCTGTTCCCGC
>Ga0209167_10000537_pt1 | contig 26698 bp, 22 predicted proteins | sample Coa_R1_9_FD_187154 | JGI IMG/M metagenome (GOLD analysis project Ga0209167, IMG submission 187154) | Surface soil microbial communities from Centralia Pennsylvania, which are recovering from an underground coalmine fire - Coalmine... | ecosystem: Environmental > Terrestrial > Soil >...
GAGCAGCTGGAGACGATCATGAAGTCGTCGTTTGAAGACGTGGTGCGGTACGCGGAAACGCACAAGGTGAACAACCGCATCGCGGCCTATATGCTGGCGATTGACCGTGTGGCGTATACCATCCGGCAGCGCGGGATTTACGCGTAGGCTGGGATAAATCAAGGGAAGTGGGGGCCTCCCAATCAGGAGGCCCTTTTGATTGGTGGCTTCGTCTGAATTTGCATCTCCGTGGACCGATCCCGCGAACGGACCGGCTTGCCAGGAGATCCCCGTTCGACTCTCCATCGCTGCGCTCCGGATTCGCTCAGGGCGGGTCTGGTGCGCCGACGAGATCAGGTAGGGGCGGACGCATTCGTCCGCCCGAAGGTCAGCCCCCCGGACGAATGCGTCCGGGGCTACGCGAACGCGCTCGGGGCTACGCGAATGCGTCCGGGGCTACGCGAACGCGTCCGGGATGACCTCGACGAGATTGTGGCTTGACCGATGACGGTCGGGCTGGCATGATGTTGCACCGTAATTCCCAGCTTCAGTGCGGATGTGCTCTACCCAGTTGTTTCTTGATGAACGCGCGGGCTCGGCTGCGCGAATGACGATTCCGGATTAGGAGAACTTCCTTGAAAACTACTCAGCGGTTGTATTGGGGCCTATCGCTCTGCGTGTTGATGGCGCTGTCGGCGGCCACGGTCTGGGCTCAGGCTCAGTCGGGTTCGACGAGCAGCCAAAGTTCGGCTTCGACGCCGTCTACTTCGTCCGCGGGGACGAGCAGCAAGAAATCGAAGAAAAAGAAGGCGGGCGGGACGGCTTCGACGGCATCTTCAGACAAGTCGTCGCCGGCCAAAGCGGCTGCTCCGGCGGCGGGTGCGACAGGAACGACGACGGCATCTACAGCTTCGAAGTCATCGAAGTCAAAATCGAAGAAGGCGGCTGCGGCCGCGACTCCAGCTGCCGCTCCGGCGAGCAACACGATGGCTGCGCCCGCAGCCAAACCAGCGTCGGCGGCTCCCGCGAGCAACACCATGGCAGCGCCGGCGACGAAACCGGCTTCCGCGCCCGCGGCGAGTTCCTCCGGAGGCACGATGGCCGCTCCGGCCAAGCCGGCGAATAGCATGTCCGGCTCCAGCATGTCGGGCACGGCCAAGAAGGCTCCGCCGGCCCCTGCGAATAACGCTTCCGACGCTGACATTGCGTCCGCAAAATCTTCGGGCAAGGTCTGGGTGAATACCGAGAGCAAGGTCTACCACAAGGGCGGACGCTGGTACGGAAAAACCAAAGCCGGCAAATTCATGACCGAAGATGAAGCCAAAGCCGCGGGATATACGGCGGCCAAGAGCGACTAGCCGGCGGAAGGTAGAGTATCGAGAAATTCATCTCAAGCCTTTTATAAGGAGAAAACATGAACCGTAAAGACGTGTTCCGGAAAATTCTGCTGGTGGCCGCGACGGCGGTTGTGGCTGTGTTCCTGCTGAGCGCTCTGAGCGCGGCGCAGGCCGCGGGTTCGAGCGCGAAGAGCACAATGGCTGCGCCGGCATCGACGGATCTGCTCGACATCAATTCGGCGACCAAGGATCAACTGGACGCGCTGCCCGGCATCGGCGCCGCCTATTCGCAGAAGATCATTGATGGACGCCCGTACAAAATGAAGACCGATCTGGTGAAGAAGAAAGTGATTCCCCAGGCCACCTACAACAAGATCAAGGACAAGATCATCGCCAAGCAGAAATAGGTGCGGCCGGAGGGCGAGCCTCTCCGGCTTCACCCTTCCAATTTGAGTTTCCCGCAATTCCGCAATTCAATCTTGCAAGTCAGTGAAGGAGCAGTCATGGGTCTTCTCGACAATCTGGAAAGCATGGCGATGGGCAAAGTGGCCGGATCGAACTCCGAGGCGGCGGGAATTCTGGAGATGATCCAGAATCATCCTGGAGGCGTGAACGGACTGGTGCAGGCATTCCATGACAACGGGATGGGCGGACTGGTGAATTCCTGGATCGGCAGCGGGACGAATCAGTCCATTTCGCCGGAGCAGATTCAGCAGGTGCTGGGCTCGGGCCCGGTGCAGGCGCTGGCGGCGAAGCTAGGCGTATCCCCGGAGCAGGCGAGTTCGACGTTGTCGCAGCTCCTGCCGACGGTAATGGATAAGCTCACACCCAATGGCCAGGTTCCGGCGCATTCAAACCTGCTCGAGATGGGCGAGAGCCTGCTGAGTTCTCTGGGCAAGACGGGAACGTAGAGTTAAGGACGAAGAGCTGACATCAGGGCCAGCGCTGCGAGCCGTGCGGCACCCGAACAATCTCGACAAATGTCGGACCAATCCGGTAGACCACGACGAAGGGCAGGGGAGCCAAGACCAGCTCCCGAGTTCCTTCGATTCTGCCGGGCCTTCCGCTATGAGGGAACGACTCAAGCGAGCTGACACTCTCATAGATGCTGCGGGCCACGCGGTCAGCGGCGGAGGGATTCTGAGCCAGGACGTATTGAACAATTCCGGCGAAATCTGTGGCGGCTTCGGGCGACCAGCGAATTTTCATCGGACGCCGATCGTCGGAAGGCCAATCTTAGGAGCCGAGAATCCTCTCCATCTGGTGGCGCACTTCGTCGTGGGAGATGGATTTGCCGCTATCCAAAGAGGCGAGGCCTTTTCCAACCTCTTGGGTGAACCACTCCTGGTGATCGAGATGGCTGGCTACCAGTTCCCGCACGATCTGGCCAGGTTCCTTGCCAGTCTGCGAGGCGATGCGGTTTAACTTGGCCTCGAGGTCGGGCGCGAAGGAAATTTCCATGCGGCTATTGTAGGCGCGCTCACGAACCAAGACAATCAACAAATCAGGCTGAACATTCAGCCGTCCTCAAGGCGCACCCGTGGTGAAATGAATTTCCCATGGCGAAGCGGGTAAGCGTGGATGGCTGGCTGTTTACCGTGACCATGCTGCTGGTATTTACCGGGCTGGTGATGGTGTTTTCGGCGTCGGCGGTGATGGCGCGGGAACGCTTCGGCTCGCCTTATGCATTTCTGCTGAAACAGCTGGTGTGGGCGGTGGCCGGCCTGGTGGCGATGGTGGTGACTATGCGTCTGGACTACCGCCGCTACAAGCATCCAGCGCTGGTGTTTTCGCTGATGGGCCTGACCACGCTGCTGCTGATTTCGGTTTTCTTTCTCGACCGCTCCCATCACACGCACCGCTGGATTCACGCCGGAGGATTCTCCTTCCAGCCTTCGGAGCTGGCCAAGCCGGCGCTGATTTTATTTCTCGCCTACTTTCTCGAGAGCCGCGTCAAGACAATGGACGACGCGCGCAACACGCTGCTGCCGGCAACGGCGCCGGTGCTGGTGTTTCTGGGCTTGATCGTATTGCAGCCGGATCTGGGGACAGCGATAGCGTGCGCCGGCATTGCCGCCTGCATTCTATATGTGGCCGGAATGCGGCTGCGCTACTTCGGATACGCGTTTGCGGCGTCGCTGCCGGTTCTGTACGTGCTGCTGTTTCGCGTGGCGTTTCGGCGCGACCGGCTGCTGGCGTTCTGGAATCCGTATGCTGATCGGGAGAAAGCCGGCTTTCACATTATTCAGTCGCTGATCGCGGTGGGCACCGGCGGCGTGACCGGCGTGGGGCTGATGGAGGGCAAGCAGAAACTGTTTTATCTGCCGGAGCCGCACACGGATTTCATTTTCGCCAACATCGCCGAAGAGCTGGGGCTGGTCGGCGCGCTGTTCGTGGTCACGCTGTTCGCGATTTTTCTGTGGCGCGGGATGCGGGCTTCGTGGCGGACGAACGACGTCTTCGGGCGCTATCTTGCCGTGGGCATCACCAGCATGGTGGCGCTGCAGGCCTTCATCAACATCAGCGTGGTGCTCGGGATGGTGCCGACCAAAGGCATTCCGCTGCCGCTGGTGTCGTACGGAGGGTCGTCACTATTTGTGACCCTGGCCTGTGTGGGCGTGCTGCTGAATGTGACGAAGCAGGCGGAGTGAGAAAAGAACCGGGCGATCAGGTTGTGGGCTCTGTTCTGCGCACATGCCCGCGGATCCACTCCAGGATCTTTCCAAATCTAAATTCCCGGCGTTCCAGTGAGCCCTCGATAAACTTGTGGCCTTCGTCGGCCGCGACGTCAAGGTAGAACACGTTAATTCTCAGGAAGACGTCAGTGGCCGCAAAAGCGATGCGCTTGTTTCCATCGTTGAAGCCGTGGTTCATGCCCAGGGACTCCATTAGGGCGGCGGCTTCTTCCTCAACGGAATCGTAACAGCCGGTCTGGGGACGAAACACGGCGGCTTCCACCGCTCCTGTATCGCGCACGCCATGCAGGCCTCCGAACAGTTCGATGAGACGGTGTTGCATGCGGTAGACCTCGGCAACCGTCACGTACTCGCGCATCTATTTGGCCAGGCGATCGAGGAGTTCCCGGTTGCGCGCTACCGATTCTTCGAAGGCGTCCATCACCTCACGCCGCACGAGGTGTTGCGAGGGCACGACGTTATGCAGATAGAAACTCAATGCCTGTTCCAGCACGTGCCGTTTGGTCTGGCCATTGCGGTCTGCGGTCTCCACCAGTTCGTTGTAGAGGGCGGCGTCAATCTCAGGAGTGAATTTCTTGGTGGTCGCCATTTCGCTTGGATACCTCTCTTGGTGAGTATATTGATTTATATGGATAAATCAAGATTTATCAACCACGGGCCGTAGATAACTGAAAAAAGATGGTTTATAGTCACTCCATGCGGGCCATTCTGGCGGGCGGCGGGACGGGCGGGCACGTGATCCCGGCTCTGGCCATCGCCAACGAACTCAAGAAAAGTTACGGCTGCGAGTGTCTGTTTATCGGCACGGCGCGCGGGATCGAGAACCGGCTGGTTCCGGCGGCGGGATATCCGCTGAAGCTGGTGCGCGTGGGCGCCCTGAAAAATGTCAGCCTGATGACGCGGGCGAAGACGGCGTTTGATCTGCCGCGTGCGGTCTGGGATGCGTCCGGAATGCTGAATGAATTTGCGCCGGATGTGGTGATCGGGGTGGGCGGATATGCCTCGGGCCCTGCGATGCTGGCCGCGGTCCTGAAACACATTCCGACGCTCGCGTTTGAGCCGAACGTGGTGCCGGGATTCGCCAACCGGATCGTGGCACGATTTGTTTCCGCCGCGGCGGTGCATTTCGAGGAGACGGCACGATATTTTCGCCATGGGGAAGTGACGGGGGTGCCGGTGCGGCAGGCGTTTTTTGAAATCGGGTCCCAGGCGAGCGAGGGTGAGTCAAAATTCCCACCCTCTTCCGCAAAAGGCGCGGAAGAAGGATGGGGCAACCAACCCGAACCAAGACCGCGCGAGAAATGGGGCACCCGCACCCGGCCAACCGTTCTGGTTTTTGGCGGGAGCCAGGGCGCGCACGCGATCAACGAAGCGATGATCCGGTGCCTGCCGGTGCTCGAGCGCGAGGCGCCGGGGATTCACATTGTCCATCAGACGGGCGAGCGTGACTATAATGACGCGCTGGCAGCCTACGAAAAGCTGGCCGCGGGTCCGGCGAGTTTCACGTATGAGGTGTTCAAGTTTATCGAGGACATGCCGGCGGCATTTGCGCGGGCGGATTTAGTGGTGTGCCGGTCGGGGGCGAGCACGGTGGCTGAAATTGCTGCGGCGGGAAAGCCGGCGGTGTTTGTGCCGTTTCCGCGCGCGGCGGATGATCATCAGCGGGTGAACGCCGAAGTGCTGGCGAAGCACGGAGCCGCGGTAGTGGTCGAGGAGTCGAAGCTCGAAGGCGTGTGGCTGGCGGAAACGATTGCTGCGCTGCTGGCCGATCCGGCGCGGTTGCGGAAGATGAGCGCGGCGGCGCGGGAACTGGCGCATCCGAATGCGGCGCGGGATATTGCGGCCATGGCGGCGAAGATCAGTGGTCAGTGGCCAGTGGTCAGTGGCCAGTGACTGGTTCTCTGATCACTCGTTACTGACCACTGACCACTGATCACTGAATTCCTATGTTTGCCAAGATTCAGCGCATCCATTTCGTGGGCATTGGCGGGATCGGCATGAGCGGCATTGCCGAGGTGCTGCTGAATCTCGGCTACAAAGTGTCGGGCTCGGATCTGAAGATTTCCGCGGTGACGCAGCGGCTGGCCGGGCTGGGCGCAGCGACCTTTGAAGGCCATCGCGCGGAAAATATTGTGGGCGCGGAAGTGGTCGTGACCAGTTCGGCGATCGCCAAGGACAATCCCGAAGTCACCGAAGCGCACAAGCTGCACATCCCGGTGATTCAGCGCGCGGAGATGCTGGCGGAGTTGATGCGGCTGAAGTACGGCATCGCGATTGCCGGCATGCATGGCAAGACGACTACGACTTCGATGGTGGCCGCAGTGCTGGCCGCGGGCGGGCTCGATCCGACGGTGGTGGTCGGCGGGCGCGTGGACGCGATGGGATCGAATGCGCGCCTCGGCAATTCGCAATATCTGGTGGCCGAGGCGGACGAGAGCGACCGCAGCTTCCTTAAATTAACCCCGATCCTCTCCGTCGTGACCAACATTGACCGCGAGCACATGGACTGCTATCGCAACATGCGCGACGTGAAGAACACGTTTCTGGAATTCATGGACCGCGTGCCGTTCTACGGGATGGTGGTCGCGTGCAACGATGATCCGCTGCTAAGAAAGTTGTTGCCCGAGGTGCGGCGGAGAACCGTCACGTACGGGACAAGAAGAGGGTCGGATTTCTGGATTAAGACCCCCACTTCCAAGCAAAGTCAAAATCCCCACCCTGTCGCAAACACCGCGACCAGGGAGGGGCAACCCCTGAATCATTTTCACGTTCGCTACCGGGGCGCGGAGCTTGGGGAGTTCACCCTGCATGTACCGGGGATGCACAACGTATTGAATGCCACGGCGGCGATTGCGGTGGGCGTGGGGCTGGATATTGGCGTAGAGGCGATTCGCGCGGCGCTCGATCAGTTCCGGGGTGTGGACCGGCGCTTCCAGTTGCGCGGGCGCGCGGCGGGCGTGAGCGTGATTGACGACTACGGACATCATCCGACGGAGATCAAGGCCACGCTGGCCGCGGCGAGGCAATGCGGTTTCGGTAAAGTGCATGTGATTTTCCAGCCGCATCGCTATACGCGCACGCGCGATCTGATGGAAGAATTCACGACGGCATTCGCGGACGCGGACTCGCTGATCGTGCTCGACATTTATGCCGCGAGCGAGAAGCCGATCGAAGGCGTCACGGGCGAAGCGCTGGCGCAGCGCATTCGTGAAGGAGGTAAAGACGCGCGCTACATGCCTTCTTTCGCCGATGCGGTGAGCGCCGCGGCTATGGCGGCGCGTGACGGAGACATGATTCTCACGCTGGGCGCGGGCAGCGTCTCGCAGCTGGGACCGATGATTGTGGAGAAGCTGAAGGAGCGGGAAGGGGCCCTCCCTTGCTAACGGATTTGGGGTGTATTCGTCTATCTGGCAGGTGGAAAATTGGCGATGAAAAGCACACAAGGATTGGGATGGCTGGCGGCGGGGGTTCTGGCTCTGGGCCTGAACGGTTTTTATCAGGATGGCGGGCTCGACTGGGCGCATCAGGCGGCTGAGCGGGTTGGACATTCTACGGCGGCGGTGCTGGCGCTGGCCAGCGGCCGCGCGGATCAGTTTCTGGCAGATGTGCAGCAGGTAGCGGTGCATCCCGAGGCGGCGTCGTGCCCCATTGCGACGGTAATGGCACAGGTGCAGAGCCGAGTCGCACGTGGACAGGCCGGAGCCGCCAAAGTGGAAGCGCTATCCGCACAGATGGAAGCTTTCTCGGCGCGGCAGGAAGCGCAGAGGGCTCGCCTCGAAGCGATCCGGGCGCGAATCGAAGCGCGCGCGGAGCGTTTCCGGGTGACCGCGACGAGTTTTGAAACCCCGTCTTTGCGGACGGTGAGTCTCGGTTCGATGCAGATTCCGAGCTGTCGGCGCATCCGGGTGGAAGTTCCGACGACGCGTCTCGATATGCGGTAAGCGAAGTTTGGATTCGTTTCTCCTGAGTTACCTCCTGAAGAAAAAAGGAGCGCGATTGGAGCCGCGCTCCTTTTTTAGTCCCCAAGTCTTTTGTCATTCCGAGGAGCCGTCAGGCGACGAGGAATCTGTTTTTTCTCGGCTCAGGCGAACAGCAGATTCCTCCTGGTTCGCTGCGCTCACGTGTCGGAATGACAAGGGCTTTTATTTAACGGCGTGTCGGGCTGCGCGCTTGCTTATTTAATCCCTGTCGAGCTGCGCTCGACCGGACAGCCGGGGGCGGCTGTCCCTACATGGTTCTTCTCGATTATTCTTTGTCATTCCGAGGAGCCGCAGGGGACGAGGAATCTGCTTTTCCTCGGCTCAGGCAAACAGCAGATTCCTCCTGGTTCGCTGCGCTCACGTGTCGGAATGACAAGGCCTCTTTTATTGAACGGCCTGTCGGGCTGCACGTTTTCTTACTGAACGGCCTGTCGAGCTGCGCTCGACCGGACAGCCGGGGGCGGTTGTCCCTACATGATTCTTCTCGGTTCATTCTTTGTCATTCCGAGGAGCCGTTAGGCGACGAGGAATCTGCTTTTCCTCGGCTCAGGCAAACAGCAGGTTCCTCCTGGTTCGCTGCGCTCACGTGTCGGAATGACAAAGTTCTTTTTTGTTAACCAGCCTGTCGAGCTGCGACGCCTTTCTTGAGTTAACCAGCCTGTCGAGCTGCGCTCGACCGGACAGCCGGGGGCGGCTGTCCCTACATGATTCTTCTCGGTGCTCAGTTCACTCTTTGTCATTCCGAGGAGCCGTAGGCAACGAGGAATCTGCTTTTCCTCGGCTCGGGCAGAGCAGCAGATTCCTCCTGGTTCGCTGCGCTCACGTGTCGGAATGACAAAGTTTTATTTTAACCAGCCTGTCGAGCTGCGACGCCTTTCTTGATTTAACCGCCTGTCGAGCTGCGCTCGACCGGACAGCCGGGGGCGGCTGTCCCTACATGATTTTCCGGGCCGGTGCTTAATGCGATTCCTGCCTGTGCAAAAGAACAAATTTGTCTCTACCTCGGAAGGAAAAATGCGGCTATAGTGAGAAGGCTCAAGCGATTCCCTGACGACAACTGTCCCGGCTGATGGCGCGGAGGGAAAGTCCCACCATTCTGCAGGAGGAGCTGTACTCCGCGACCGCGGAGACAGCCCCCGACGGCTTTCTGCGCGGAGAATCAGCGCGCGCCAGCCGCCGGCGCGAGTATGCGTCCGGTCCCTCGCCCGATTCGCACGCCAAAGATTATCTCGACGACGCCCGCCTGGTGGATCTCGACGCAGATGAAGAATCGCCGTTCCTGCGGGCGCAGAAACGCGTGTCAGCCCGCCGCACCACTCTCCCAAAGAAGACCGCGAACATCGTGCTCTGGGCCGCAGTGGCGGCGGCGATTGTGGCTGGGTTCGCGCTGATCGCGACCGGGCTCTATGAGTATGGCGAGCGCTCCTGGCGCTTCCGAGTGGAGTCGAGCGACAACATAGAAATCAGCGGCATGGAGAACGTGACCAAGGCGCAGATCATGGAAGTCATGGGCGCCGACATCGGGCGAAATATTTTCTTCGTTCCGCTGGCGCAGCAGAAGGCTCAGCTGGAGCAGATTCCGTGGGTCGAGTCGGCGAGCGTGATGCGCTTCGTGCCCAACCGGCTGCGGGTGGAGATTCATGAGCGCACGCCGGTGGCGTTTGCGCGGGTGGGGCCGAGGATCGAACTGATTGATGCCGGCGGCACGCTGATGGATCTGCCCAGAGCCGACGCGCCGCACGGGCGCAAATTTTCCTTCCCGGTGATTCTGGGGATGAATCCGGGCGAGCCGCTGTCAACGCGCGCGCCGCGCATGAAGACCTACCGCGAACTGGTCGCCGATCTCGATTCCGGGGGCGCGCGCTATTCGCAGGATCTGAGCGAAGTGGATCTGTCGGATCTGGAAGACCTGAAAGTGCGGGTGAATGATCCGGCCGGGGATGTGCTGCTTCATCTGGGCTCGTCGGACTATCTGAAGCGCTACCGGATGTACGTCAGTCACGAGCGCGAGTGGCGGCAGCAGTTCCAGAAGTTGGAGTCGGTGAATCTGCGCTACGACAATCAAGTGATCGTGAATCCTGATATGGAAGTGGCGCCAAAGCAGGCGCAACTGGCCGTGGCTGCGGCCAGAGCCGCGGTGGCCGCGGGAGTGAAGCCGGCGGCGCTGGTGACGCACGTCGGGCCGAATGACCGCGCCGTGCCGAAGCCGGTGTTTGAGCTGTCGCAGAAACGGCTGGAAGCGGCCGCGCCGAGCAAGAAGGCTGACGCGAAGAAAGTCGAAGCCAAGAAAGTCGAAGCCAAAGGAGCCGGAGCGAAGAAAGCTGAGCCGCGCATCGCAGACGCGAAAAAGACTCCGGCGAAGGCGAAGCCCAGGGCGAAGTCGAAAGCGAAGAAGATGGTCGCAAAAAAGAAGCCGGCTTCGACGGCGACTGCACCTGCCAGTGCAGCCAGCCCCAAGCCGAGTCCGGCCGTAGCCAAGCCGTCGGCAGGTACGAGCCAGAATTAGCGGCGATTTTTGCGGAACGTTTTTATCAGCAATTTTTCATCATCGACTTACAGGGACTCATACGGAATGGCCAAGCAGCAGGGAAACTTCATTACGGCGATTGACGTCGGCAGCGCCAAGACTTGCGCGCTGATGGCCGAGATCAGCGAGAACGGTTTGCGCTATCGCGGACATGGCGTGGCCGAGTCACGCGGGTCGCGCAAGGGAGTGATCGTCGAACTGGACAAGGCCGTGGCCGCGATTCAGAAGGCTTGCGAGGCGGCGGAGGACGAAGCTAAGGCGCCGGTTGAACACGCGATCATCGGCATCGGCGGGGCGCATGTACGCGGCGCGAATAGCCACGGCGGCATCAACCTGGGGACGCGTCCGCGGGAAATTGGGCGCGACGAGATCAAGCAGGCAGTGGAGCGGGCGCGGGCGATTCCGCTGCCGGCCGATCGCGAGATTCTCCACCTGCTGCCCCAGGAGTTCATTCTCGATGGCGAAGCGGGAGTACGCGATCCGCTGGGGATGATGGCGGCGAGTCTCGAAGTGCGCGTGCATCTGGTTACGGCGGCAACCAGCGCCACCCAGAACGTGATCACGGCGGTGAACAAAGCCGGCGTGCACGTGGATGACACGGTCTTCGAGCCGCTGGCGGCGGCGGATTCGGTGCTGCGCGCCGACGAACGGGAACTGGGCGTGGCGCTGGCCGACATCGGCGCGGGCTCGACCGAACTGATCGTGTTCCGCCAGGGCGCGGTGGCGTATACGGGCGTGATTCCGGTGGGCGGCGATCACTTCACCAGCGACTTGTCGGTCGGCATGTGCACGCCGCTGGCGGAAGCCGAGAACATCAAAAAGATTTATGGCAATGCGATCGTGACCCTGGTGCCGGAGGGCAACGAGGTAGAAGTGCCGTCGGTGGGAGACCGGCCGTCGCGGCTGCTGCCGCAGCGGCTGGTGGCGGAGATTCTGGAACCGCGGGCGCGGGAACTTTTCGAAATGATGCGCGAAACTCTGCGCCAGAGCGGCATGTTCGATGTCTGCGTGGCGGGAGTAGTGCTGACCGGAGGCGCGTCGCGGCTGCCGGGAATCTTCGATGTGGCCGAGTCGGTATTGCGGCGGGCGGTGCGGCTTTCTTGGCCCGCGCCGCTGGCCAAGATGCCTTCGACGCTATCCGAGCCGCAATTCGCCACCGTGCTCGGCATGGTGAACTACGGGCACCGGGCGCGCATCGCGCGCGGACTTCAGGAAGAACGCTGGGGAACGAGATTGAAGGCGCTGCTGGTGGGGTAAGAAACTCTGAAACTCTTGAAACAGGTGGAGATTTATGAAAAACGATTCGGGCATTCGGATCAGCTTCAATGAAGAGGCGCGGAACGACGCCAAGATTAAAGTCATCGGCGTAGGCGGAGGCGGGGGCAACGCGGTGAACCGCATGATTGATGCCGGCGTGGAGGGCATCGAGTTCATCGTGGCCAACACCGATCTGCAGGCGCTGCGCATGTCGCACGCGCCGGTGAAGCTGCAACTGGGCGTGAAGCTGACCAATGGCCTGGGCGCGGGCGCGAATCCGGAAGTCGGGCGCAAGGCGGCTCTCGAAGATTCCGACAAGATCATTGAAGCGCTCGAAGGCGCGGACATGGTGTTCGTCACCACCGGCCTGGGCGGCGGCACGGGCACGGGCGCGGCGCCGATCATTGCTTCATTGGCGAGCGAGATGGGCGCGCTGACCGTTGCGGTGGTGACCAAGCCGTTCGCGTTCGAGGGCAAACGCCGCATGCAGCAGGCCGAGCGCGGCGTGGCCGAGCTGATGGAGTCGGTGGACACGACCATCGTGATCCCGAATGAGAAACTGCTGGCCGTGGCTGAGGATGCGGGCTTCTTCGAGTCTTTCAGAATCGCCGACGACATTCTGCGGCAGGGCGTGCAGGGCATTTCCGACATCATCACCATCCCGGGCATCATCAACCGCGACTTTGCCGACGTGAAAACCATCATGGCGGGCATGGGCTATGCGGTGATGGGTACGGCTTCGGCCACGGGCGGGAAGAGGACGATCGAAGCGGCGCAGAAGGCGATTGCGTCGCCGCTGCTCGAAGCGGGCGCGATTGACGGGGCGCGCGGCATCCTGATCAACATCACCGGATCGAACTCGCTGAAGCTGGCCGAAGTGCAGCAGGCCTGCACGATCATTCAGGGCGCGGCGCACGAAGACGCCAACATTATTTTCGGCGCGGTGATGGACGACAAGATGAAGGACGCGGTTAAGATCACGGTGATCGCGACCGGATTCCGCGAGGTGCGTACGGCGCGGCCGCGGCAGGATGGGTTCGCGGCTTCCAGCTTCAATGGGCGCAACTTGAACTCGACGCCCGGGGAGGACATGGATTTTCCCGAGCCGGTAGGCCCGGCGGACTCATTTCCGGAGTCCGGGCCGAGGCACATCATGAATGGCGGAGAGAACGACGGAGGCGCGGCGGACGAGGCGGCGTATATGGAAACGGCAGCGCCGCTGGCTCCGCATGAGTCGGAGCGCGCCGCGCCGGAAATGATTTCGCTGGAGAGCGTGCGCGGCAGCGTGCTCACCAGCATGGCGAACTTCGAAGCCGACGATCTGGACGTGCCGGCGTTCCTGCGCAAGCGCAGCGACGTGATGTAGAAGGAAATTGACCTGAGACGGATTTCAGGAAGACGACAGATTTTTAAGAAGACGATGAAGCGGATTGCGCTCGGGACTGACGCAGGAATTGCGTAGTCTGGCGCGGAAGGAAAGTGTTTTCCCCCGCGGGTGTTTTACGATCAGTAACCGGGTAACCCGTTACGGAAGGGGTTAGACCGGCGGTAACGGGGGTCTATGTGGTTTGCCTTGAGTGGGTTAGAGAAATAAAGCTGTTTGTCATGATCGAAACTTCAGCATTGCCTTGAGCAGGCTAAGTCTCGTACTATCTGGCAATTGGCGGAAACGGGCCAGGTTACTGCCCAGTGGCATGGCGCGTGCATCGAATGAGAGTAGTTTCCGGGGAGAGAGCGGGGATGTTTACGGGAAATCGCACACTTCGTCAGAGATTTTTTAATCAGATTCTGGTCTTCGTTTCCTGCCTGCCGCTGGTCGCGACGAGCTGGGCCGCGAACATCACCGCGCACAACCCGAACAAGAAAACGCAGAAGATCAACGAAACCGCGCGCACACGGCGCCGCCTGCACCACCTGGCGCGCAGCCGGAGCGCGACCGCGCTGCATCCGGTATCGGCGTCGGTGCATCGCCGGCGCTATCACGAGCGCTTTTCCATGAGTTCATTTGTGTCGGACGACCTCACCGCCGGCGACCTGACCGGCGGCGAAGATCCGATCGTACGCCAGGCTGCGATTGACGCGCTGGGCAACATGAACGGCACGGTGGTCGCGATCGAGCCCACCAGCGGACGCGTGCTGGCCATGGTGAACCAGAAGCTGGCGCTCTCGAGCGGGGCGCAACCCTGCTCGACCATCAAGCTATCCGTCGCGCTGGCCGCATTGAACGAAGGGCTGGTTTCGAAAGACACTCCGGTGACGCTGGGCGCGCGTTATCGCATGAATCTGACCGAAGCGCTGGCGCACTCGAACAACGCTTACTTTGAGACGCTGGGCCGCAAGCTGGGCTTCGAGAAAGTCGCTTACTACGCTCATGAATACGGTCTGGGCGAACTGGCGGGCTATGACATTCCGGGCGAGCAGATGGGAACCTATCCCGAGGAAGTGATTCCGGCGAAGCTGGGCGGCGTGGGCAAGATGTGTTCGTTCGGCGAAGGCATTTCAATGACGCCGCTGCAACTCGGCGCCATGGTCGCGGCCATCGCCAACGGCGGAACGCTCTATTACCTGCAGCATCCGACCAACCCGGAGCAGGTGGCTGACTTTCAGCCGCGGATCAAGCGGCAGCTCGACATCGCGCCCCTGATTCCGGAAATTTCCGACGGCATGGCGGGAGCGGTGCAGTACGGCACCGCGCGCAGCGTGCGCCTGAACTTCAACGAAGAAGAAATCCTGGGTAAGACCGGCACTTGTTCACGCGCGGGCACGCGTTTCGGCTGGTTCGCTTCCTACGCCAACACAAGCGTAGGGCGGATCGTCGTGGTGGTATTCCTGGAAGGCGGACGTCCCACGTTTGGTCCCAAGGCTGCTGAGATTGCGGGCCGCATGTACCGCAACATGTACGACCACAACTTCTTCATCGCCGGCCCGGCCTATCCCGATGGCGCGCCGATGAAGGCGGTCACCACGCAGCAGTAGTTCTCACGAATTTCAGACAAAGCGAAACGCCCGGCCCCTCGTTACAAGAGGGCCGGGCGTTTTCATTTCCGAAGTAAAGGTTCAGTCTGCAGGGTTAACCCTGCCGCGGGCCCGTAGCTTCATCGCTTGCGATCACGCCGTCCTTGATGTGAATGACGCGATGCGCGTATTCGGCGATATCGCCTTCGTGGGTGACCAGAATAATGGTGTTGCCCTCGGACTGCAGGCGGTCGAACAACGCCATGATTTCAATGCCGGTCTGGGAGTCGAGGTTGCCGGTGGGTTCGTCGGCGAGGATGATCGAGGGCTTGTTAACCAGCGCGCGGGCGATGGCGACGCGCTGACGCTGTCCGCCGGAGAGTTCGTTGGGTTTGTGAGTCATGCGCGATTCCATGCCGACGGCGGCCAGCGCCGCCTTGGCGCGCTCGACGCGTTCTTCGGTGGGGACTCCGGCATAGATCAGCGGCAGTTCGACATTGTGCAGCGCGGTAGCGCGGGCCAGCAGGTTGAAAGTCTGGAAAACGAAGCCGATTTCCTTGTTGCGGATGCGGGCCAGTTCGTCGTCATCGAGTTCGCTGACCAGCTGGCTGTTGAGCCAATATTTGCCTTTCGACGGAGTGTCGAGGCAGCCGATCAGGTTCATCAGCGTGGACTTGCCCGATCCGGAAGGACCCATGATGGCGACGTATTCGTTGCGCTGGATGCGCAGGTTGACGCCGCGCAGCGCGTGCACCTGCTGCTCGGAACCCATGTCGTAGGTCTTCCAGAGGTCCTCGGCCGCGATCATGCACGACTCGGGCGGAGCCAGGGCGTTGGTGATGGGCATGCTGAGAACTTCGGCGGTAGCCATTTTCTTCTCCTGACCTTGGTCCGGTTCCACTGACCTCTCCGTTCGTTGTTCCGTCGTTCAGCAGGGATCAGGGGATTAGCGGCCGGGGCACAGAAGAAGCTACGTCGCCCATGGGCTTGAAGTTCCCTAAATCCTGTTCTCGGTAAACCTGACTGCCGTAAGACCTGATTTCCAGTTCCGGGGTCCGTGGCCCGACCCTTACAGGTGCGAGCACCACTGCCTTGGACGATACAGAACAAGGAAGGTTATGACGACTCGTCTTCCTTTTTCGGCTCGGAGTTATCAATTTTGACGCTGCTGCCCGGCTTGAGCGTGCGCAAAACTTTGTAACTGCCGGTGATGACCTCGTCGCCCTCTTTCAGGCCGTCCAGCACTTCAATGTCGGTGGTGCCGGTGATGCCGGTGGTGACCGGGACGAAGACGGCCTTCTTCTGCCGGATCACGAAAACGCCCTGCATTTCATCGTCTTTCTTGGCCTTGGCGGAAACCTCTTTGACCGTGGCGGGGGCGGCGGCGTGCACCGATCCCGGCGGGTTGTTCTGCGCGTCCATCTGCGCCTTGGTGCGGAGAGTAAGGGCCTGGATGGGAACCGAGAGCGCATTGGCGCGCGTGGCGGTGGTGATCTTGGCGGTGGTGGAAAGACCGGGCCGCAGATCGGACGGAGGATCTGTCAGAGTGACGACCACTTTGAAATCCTTGGCTTCTTCGCTGGCGGTGGCCTGCTGCGAAGTGGAAACGCCGCTGGAACGTACGATGGCGTTGTCGCCGATCTCGGATACCTTGCCGTGAAAGACTTTCTTCGGAATAGCGTCAATGGTGATTTCGGCGGGCTGGCCGAGATGAACGTTCACAATGTCGGTTTCATCCACCTTGACTTCGGCCGTGATGACCGACATGTCGGCGATCGTCATCAAGGTGCTGCCGAGAGCGTTCTGGATGCCGATGACCACGGATTCGCCCTCGCGGACCGGCAGGTTTGTAACCACGCCGTCATAGGGCGCGCTGTAGGTGGTTTTCTGCAGAACGTCAGAAACGCGGGTCAGGTTGGCGCGAGCCTGGGAAACATGACGGTCGGCGGATTCCTTTTGCGCTTTGGCCTGCGCCACGCGGGCCTGCGCCTGGGTGAGGCCGGCATCGGCGGTAGCCCAGGCATCCTTGCGGCTGTCGAAGTCGGACTTGGAAATCAGGCCATCCTGAAACAGGTGCTGGGCGCGGTCCCAATCGAGCTTGTTGCGGTCGTAGTCAGCCTGGGCGCGGAGCAGGTCGGCCTGCGAGGTTTTTAGGCCGGCATCGGCGGCGAGGGCGTCCGTCTCGGCGGCCTGCACCGCGGCCTGATTGGCGTTGAGATCGGCGGCCGACTGCACGTTGTCAATCTGCGCCAGCAGTTGGCCCTTCTTTACCCTGTCCCCTTCTCTGACATACAGGTGGGTGATCTTGCCGTAAGCGTTGGCGCCGATGTTGACGAAGGTCTTCGGCTTGATCTCGCCGGAAGCGCTGACCACGGTGGTCAAGTCTTCGCGCTGGACTTTTCCGGTCTGCACGGTGGCGACGTTCTTGCCGCTCTGGTGCACGGTGAAGGCGATGATCGCGACCAGCACGAGCAGGGCGACCAGGCCGATGACCGCTTTTTTCCAGGCTTTCATGTTCACATCGCTCTACTGATTTTGAGGCCTCGCCGATGCCGCAACTCTGGGCGCACTTTACCCTCCGCCTGGCGACTGCTCCCAGCAAAGGGTGGTTCTGGGGTGGAAGACCCGGTAATCCCCCGTTCACCCGACGGGGACACATCTGTTTCTACGATCCTGGCGGCGGGAAAGTTCCCGATCAGGAATGGGATGTGTGGACCCGAGTCCGATTGCCACGGAAGAAGTACAGCGACTGCCCCCGGAACGAAACATTATAGCTGCGAAAGATGTTTCGGGGATATGTTTGGTTCGGTGCCGTTAAGGGAGGACGTTTTGCTGGGATGCCCCCGGAGCGAGGTGAGCGGATTCATGAAAATCCCCACTTCTCCCAAAACCGGGGAGAAGTGGGGCACCCTCTGGTCGGTCGAGGTCGCTCCCGCGCGAGCTCGTTTTGCTGGGAGGTCCCTCGGCCCGCGAAGAAAAGCGCGGGCTCTCGGGATGAGCTCCGGAGCGAGGTGAGCGGATTCATGAAAATCCCCACTCAAGCCAAAAGCGGGCTTGAATGGGGCACCCTCGAATTTGTAGGACTCCCGTTTCCGCAGTGGGGTGAGCGGATTCATGAAAATCCCCACTCAAGCCAAAAGCGGGCTTGAATGGGGCACCCTCTGGTCGGTCGAGGTCGCTCCCGCGCGAGCCCGTTTTGCTGGGAGGTCCCTCGGCCCGCGAAGAAGTGCGCGGGCTCTCGGGATGCCCCCGGAAGGACATTACCCAGGTTCGGGCAAATCCGATTTATGCGCTCCGGGCAGGCAACTCGGACACACCCCAACAGGTTCTAAACAGTGAAGCTGTGCGAATCGGGTTTAATCTGTTCTCGGGACAAGACTTAACCTTGATTTCACGCCGATGGACAGCCTAAAATGAGGAGAAGTACGGTTCTCTGGCAGGAGTCCCTCTCATGTTCGGGCTAGCTTTGCAGCGTCGCTTTCTTGGAATTCTTTTAACTGGTTTGAGTCTGGTGGCCGTGGGTGCCTTTGCCCAGGACCAGACCACCAGCCCGCCTGCGTCCCAACCTTCCGTGGCGCAGAGCGCTACCCCGGCGGCAACCGCGCCGGCGGATGCTCAAGCTGCCGAAGTCCAAGCCAAAGACAGCTCCGAAAAAGCCGCGCCGGAAGGCCAGTCTGCAGCCACGAGCGCGAACGCGCAGACGAACCCCGATCCGCTGAAGCGCCCGATTGACGCCAAGAAGCGCAAGCAGCAGATGAAGGATTATTCCAAAGAAATCAAGGGGCCGTACAAGAAGTGGCTGGAAGAGGACGTGGTCTGGATCATCACCGACGAAGAGCGGGCCGCATTCAAGCAGCTTTCGAACGATGAGGAGCGCGACAACTTCATCGAAGCTTTCTGGCAGCGCCGCGACCCCACGCCGGACACGGAAGAGAACGAGTACAAGGAAGAGCACTACCAGCGCATCGCCTACGCCAACGAACACTTCGCGGCGGGCATTCCGGGCTGGAAGAGCGATCGCGGACGCATTTACATCATGTACGGCAAGCCGGACGAAATCGAGTCGCATCCGTCGGGTGGCACGTATGAGCGTCCGATTGAAGAAGGCGGGGGCGAGACTTCGACCTTCCCGTTCGAGCAGTGGCGCTATCGTTACCTCGAAGGCATCGGGCAGGAAGTGATCATCGAGTTTGTGGATACGTGCATGTGCGGCGAATATCACATGACGATTGACCGCTCGGAGAAGGACGCCCTGCTTTATACGCCGAACGCCGGCCTGACGCTCTACGAGCAGATGGGCATGGCGAGCAAGACGGCGCGCTTCCAGGGCGGCGGCCTGGAGCGGTTGGGCCTGGGCCCGCAGAGTTCGGAGCTTTCGACCAAGGAATTCGACCGACTGGATCAGTGGGCGAAGCTGCAGGCGGCGCCGCCGGTGAAGTTCAAGGATCTGGAAGAAGTCGTCAACCAGAAGATCATTCTGAATCCCATGCCGTTTGATGTGCGATCTGACTTCGTGAAGGTCACCAGCGATACGGTGCTGGTGCCGGTCACGATCCAGATGAAGAATCGCGACATCACGTTCGCCAACAAAGACGGCGTGGAGCGGGGCACGGTGAACATTTTCGCGCGGGTCTCGACGCTGACCGACAAGATCGTGCAGACCTTCGAAGACACGGTGCAAGTGGATGTGCCGGCGGAGTTGCTGCCGCGGACGGCGGAAAATTCGTCGGTGTACTGGAAGGCGCTGCCGTTGCGTCCGGGCCGCTACAAGCTGAGCATCGCGGTGAAGGACGTGAACGGAGACCGCAAGGGAGTGTGGGCGCGGAGCATCGTGGTACCGGAGTTCTCCGACGACAAGCTGGCCACCTCAAGTCTGATCGTGGCGGATCAGATGGAGCCGGTGCCGACGAAAGCGATCGGCACGGGAAGTTTTGTGATCGGCGCGATGAAGGTTCGTCCGCGGGTGGCGCCGAGCGACGGCAAGCCGGCGCTGTTCAAGCGCGACCGCGACCAGAAGCTGAATTTCTGGATGCAGGTCTATAACCTGGGCGTGGATGAGAAAACCCACAAGCCCTCGGCCACATTCGAATACAACATCATCAACATGGCGACCAACAAGGCGGTCGTGCAGAAAACAGAATCCACCGACACGATGGGGAACGTGGGCGATCAGATCACGTTGCAGAAGACTATTGCAGCGGCCAATCTGCAGCCCGGCGTGTACAAGATCCAGATCAAAGTGAATGACAATGTGTCGAAGCAGACCGTGGACCCTTCGGCCATGTTTGCCGTGGAATGAGTTTGGTTGAAAGTTGGACTTGGGCGAAGTTACTCCCTTGTTTTTCCCCCCGGGGGGGTGGGGCGGATTGAGACGGAGCGAATTGCGACTGCGCACACTGGGAATCTGGGCACTTGTGCTGGGCGTGGCCCTGCCGGCGTTTGCCGAAGAACGCTCGGGGGCGATTTCCGGATACGTGCGCAATCTGGCCGGAGAGCCGCAGATGGCGGCCACGGTGCAGATTCTCGGCTCTGCCGATCAGGTCCTTACCGTTTTTACCGACGGTTCCGGGCACTATAGCGCCAGCGGACTGCTGCCCGGCCTCTATACCCTTCGAGTCACTGCGCCGTCCTTCCTGCCGGCGCTGCGGGAGCGCATCGGCCTGCGCCCTGGCGTCACGCTGAACGTCAATATCACGCTCAATACGCTGCTCAACGTCATGCGGCTGGGACCGGTGCGCACGCCCACCGATGAAGACGACTGGAAGTGGACGCTGCGCTCAGTGGCGAACCGTCCGGTCATGCGGGTGGTGGATGATCCGCCGGTGATTGCCACGTCGGCGGCTCCGCTGGATGTGGGCGCGGAACCCGAGATCGGCCAGGAGAATCCCGGCCAGCCGAAACGCAGCGCGGATCTGAGCGGCGGGCTTTCGTTCCTGGCGGGTTCGGCGAATGGCGGATACGGAAGCAGCGAGGATATGAGCACCGGCTTCATCCTCGAGCGCTCGATGTTCGCCGATGGAGTGCTGGCTTTCAGCGGCAACGTGGGCGGAGAAGGCGGCGTGCCGGTCGGAGTGTTCCGCACCGGATATTCCAACCGCCTGCCCGACGGATCGCAGCCCACGGCAGAGTTGACGGTGCGGCGCTTTGCCCCGTCCGATCCGAATCTGCACAATGCCGCGCTGCAATCGCTCGCGTTTGCCGCGGGAGATGATTTCTCAGTCGGCGACGTGCTGGAACTGCGGTTTGGCAGCGAGTTGCAGACGATCGAATTTCTGGGGACGGTGAATGCGGTCCGGCCTTATGGATCGGCGGACCTGCATCTTTCGCCGAATACCGTGCTCGAGTATGCCTACACCAGTTCGCGACCAGATCCGTCGGCAGAGCGAGGATTTGACACCGCGCCGGGCGACCTGAGCGAATCGAATCCGCGGATCAGCGTGCTCGGCTACGCCACCAAGGTCGAGAAGGCTCATCATCAGGAAGTGAGTCTTTCGCACCGCATGGGCAGGAACAACCTGCAGTTGGCCGTGTTCTCTGACCGGGTGGGCGATCCAGCCCTGACCGGTATGGGCGCCGTGACCGGGGCGGGGGGGTACCTGTTGCCGGATGTGGCCTCAAGCACCTTCAACTATGCCGGCCGGAATCTGGATACTGGCGGCGTGCGGGTGGTGCTGCAGCGGCGCTTTACGGCCGATCTGAGCGCCACGCTCGATTACGCCTATGGCGGCGCGCTCGATCTGACCAAGCCGGACGTTCCGCTGGCGACAGCGCAGGAATTTCTCGGCACGCAGCGACGGCATGCGGTTGCGGCCAAGCTGGCAGGGACGATGCCTCGCACCCACACGCGTGTCATCGCTTCCTATCGCTGGGTGAATGGACCGTCTCTAACGCCGGTGGACATGTTCAACGCCTCGGCCGGGGAAGTGGAACCGTTCTTTAACGTGTTCATCCGGCAGCCGATCCCGACCATGGGCTTTACGTCGGGGCACGTGGAAGCCATCATTGACGTGCGCAATCTGCTGGCCCAGGGATATGTGCCGGTGCTGGCCCAGGATGGCCAGACGGTGTATCTGGTGCAGTCAGCGCGATCCATCCGGGCCGGGCTGGCATTCACGTTCTAAAGAAACTCTCCTGAAACGCGAGAACTCCGTGTCTCCCCGGCGGGATTTCCTGGTCAGGAGATCCCTCGGCCCGCGAAGAAAAGCGCGGGCTCTCGGGATGACCTCCTATCTTGGGCGACCGATCCTCCGAAGCAGAAACTTCCCGAATTGATTTTCTGCAGCGCTCCATCCATTAATTGCGTGACCAGGATTACCGACTGGAGCAGGGCTTTGTGTCATGCTGGTAAATCTGTCCTTCTATCGGGGTGGTTACCGCGGTTTGTTGCATCCCGTGGTACTGCCTGCAACGTATTGAAAATGCTGAGATATAATCCGGGTTTGGCTATAGGCAAGGCAGAAGCAGTGGCAAGCAAATTTTGTGCGTGGAGAAGCGAACGATGAGACAACGTGGGCTGGCATTCCTGACCTTTATCCTGATCCTTGTGATGGCCGCAGCCACGCTGCAGGCCCAAACCTTTCGCGGGACGATCCTGGGCACGGTGAGTGACGCCTCGGGAGCTGTGATTGCGGGGGCCAAGGTGACGGTCAAGAACAACGGGACCGGCCTCGAGCGCACCACGAACACCAGCGCCGACGGCAGCTACTCCATTCCAGAGCTGCCGAACGGGGCCTACACAGTGACCGTCACCCAGGCCGGGTTTCAGACGTTTGTGGCAACCAGCGTCACCGTGGATGTGGCCTCGGAACGCCGTGTGGACGCCGCCATGAAGCCGGGCGAAGTGGCCACCAAGGTGGAGGTATCGGCCGATCAGCTGCCGCTGGTGGAGACGACCTCCAACGACCTGGGCGGCGTGCTGACGCAGGAGACGGTCAAGGACCTACCCATTAACGGCCGCGACTACACCAAACTGATCTTCCTGAATCCGGGCGTGTCCGGCTCGCCGGACCAGATTTCGGATTCTCCCGGATCCTACGGCGAATTCAGCATGAACGGAGCCCGCGGCCGGTCGAACAATTACCTGCTCGACGGCACTGACATGAATGACGGCTACCGGAACGATCCGGCCATCAACCAGGCGGGCGTATTCGGCACGCCCTCGGCCATCCTGCCGATTGACGCCGTTTCCGACATGCGCGTGCTCTCGAACTTCGAGCCGGAGTACGGACGCAACGGCGGAGCCATCGTCAACATCGTGACCAAGAGCGGCACCAACAAGATACACGGCGGCTTTTTCGAGTACTTCCGCAACGACGCGCTGGATGCGCGCAACTATTTCGATCCCAGCTCCGCTCCCAAAGCGCCCTTCCACAATAACCAGTTCGGCGGCTCGATCGGTGGACCGATCGTCAAAGACAGGACGTTCTTCTTCCTGGACTACGAAGGGCAGCGGGAAAACGTGGGCGTGGTGACGGCGGCTTGCGTGCCGACTCCGTCGCTGATCACATCAGCCACGAATAACATCATTACCGGCGGCGGGTCGGTCAGTTCGGTAGGCTCGGCACTGGTGAATTTCTTTCCGCATAATCCGGGTAACTACATCGCGAACACGTATTCGTGGGAGACGACCAACGCCGCGGGCGACACGATCGAAGGCTGCTTCAACACTCCGACGCTGCAGAGCAACACAGCATACACATCCGACTACACGGCGATCGCCCCCTCGTTCAACAACCTGAGCAGCGTGATCGCAAAGATTGACCACTCCTTCAACACGACTAACAACATCAGCGGGCGCTACTTCTTCGGCGACAGCACGCAGCAGTTTCCGCTGGCGTTGAACGCGACCGGCGGAGAGTTGCCGGGCTATGACACAGTCACGCCGACGCGTGTGCAGCTGGTTTCGATTTCGTATGTGCGAGTCTTGTCGGGCACGAAAGTCAATGAGCTGCGGTACGGCTGGAACCGCTTTGCCGAGGGTTTCTTTCCCCAAGACGCCAGCTTTAATCCCGCCACGATCGGACTGTGCAACGTGCCATCTACGTTCTCGAGCTGCAATTCGTCGGGACTGCCCATCCTTCTTCTGGGCCCGACGCCAACGGGCAGTTCGGCGTTCTTTTCGCAAATCGGCGCAACCTCGGGCGATCCGCGGCACCGCGTGGACTCCAACAACCAGCTGATTGACAGTTTCTCCTGGAAGGCGAACCGTCACGACATCAAGTTCGGCGGAGAATACCGCAGAACCAGCATTGAACAATACCTGGACAAGTACTCGCGCGGACGGTTGCGTTTCGGACTGCTAGAAGACCTGCTTCAGATGATTCCTTCCACCAGCAACTACGGCACGTTCGACTATACCGGCAATACACTGCGGCATACCTACGAGAATGGCTTCGGGTTCTACGCCCAGGATGCGTTCCACGTCACGCCGCGAGTGGTTTTGAACTACGGCATGCGTTGGGATTATTACGGCGTGGTCGCCGAGAGGAACCACCTGTTCTCTGATTTCCTTCCGTCCACCGGCGCTCTGGAGCAGGTCGGACCCGGCGGATTGCCGAATCTCTATAACCCGGACAAGAAGGACTTCTCGCCCCGCGTCAGCATGGTGTGGGATGTGACGGGGAAGGGCAGGACGGTCATCCGGGCCGGCTATGGACTGTTCTTTGACTCGTTCTCGCAGGACATGATGCTCGGCCACCTGCCGTATCCGACGTTCTTCGCGCCTGGACCGGCCTACAACAACATCGGTCCGGATCCGATCCAGATGGCAAACCTGAACCCGAACGCGGTGAACGCAAACGGGGTATATCAGACTGGCGTGCCGCTCTACGGGACGCCGGGCTGCAGCGTGGAGTGCGACATTTTTTCCTTCGACCGCAACATCCGGACGCCTTACATGGAGAACTTCAACCTGAACATTCAGCACCAGTTCTCCAATAGCGTCGTGGCCCAGGTGGGCTATGTGGGATCGCAGGGGCACCGGCTGTTCCGCTTCTTCGACCTCAACCAGCCGAGCCAGACGGCAATCTGGAGCGCGGACTGCCTCGGTGCAACTCCGGTTCCAGCCAGCGGCATTCAGGCGTGCCCATCGGGCAAAGTCCAGGATTTCGGTGTGCCACGCAACTATGGGTACCCGGGGGGCGCGAGTTACATTTTCCAGGAGAACTCGACCGGCGCTTCCAACTACAACTCGCTGCAGACCAGCCTGAAAATCACCAACTACCACGGCTTCAATTCGGTGGTGAACTACGTGTGGTCGAAGTCGCTGGATAATTCGAGCGACGGCGAAGACTTCATCCCCAACGCCGCGCAGCCGCAGAACAGCACGAACCCCGAAGCGGAACGCGGGCCTTCGAGCTTCAATCTCACGAACCGATTTGTGTGGGTCCTCGGTTACGACTTGCCTTCGCACGGCGGCAGCATGGCCAAGCTGAAGGACGGATGGGGCTTCCAGAGTTCGGCGAATGTGCAGAGCGGACAGCCCTTCACGCTGAACTACAACGCGGAAGACGACTACAGCGGCGGCGGCGACGGCTACGATCGCCCGGATGTGGTGGGCCCGATTGTCTATGACAAGCGCAACCCCTCCAACTTCCTGCATCTGAGTTCGTTCGCCATGCCCTGCACCACGAGTGTGGCGCCAGCCGGCGCGCCAGTTCAGACGCTCACAGGCTTCGCTTCGGACTGCATTCCGGGCACGCGGCACTATGGGACTCTGGGCCGTAATGCCCTTAGCGGCCCGACCTACAAGCAGTGGGATTTTGCCATCTACAAGAACACAGCAATCACGGAGCGGCTGAACATGCAGCTGCGGGCGGACTTCTTCAACATCCTCAACCACCCGAACTTTGCCAACCCGATTCTGCCGGCGTTTATTGCGGATCCGGCTGCGAATATCAGCACGGTGTGCGGATGCGGATTTGTTCCGAACGCTACCGGCAGCCAGGAAGTCGGCAACGGCGCCTACCAGATTACGGCCACCGGCGACGTGGGCATCGGCAATCCGTTCCTGGGAGGCGGCGCGCCGCGCGGCATCCAGGTGGCGGCGAAGTTCACGTTCTAAAACTTGGGGTCTCAATCCCGAGCCCCTGCCGGAAGCGGCCGGGGCTTTTATTTTGGGCCGCATCTCTTTCGAGGGGTAATTTCTTCGAGCCGCATCTCCGAAGGCTTTCTGAAATGCAGGCCGGCAGCGAGCGCCTGCGGGTCTACGTCGTTCGTCACCTCTGCGGCCCGTTACTGCGATGTTACCCTCTGACTAGTTTCACCTCCCCTCAATAAGCTCTGTTCCGGAGATCCCGTATGCGTCTCGAAGTGTCTCGAAAGTGGTTGGCCGCACTGGCGGCCGGGTTATTTTTCGCCGTTCCGCTGTCGGCGCACCATCTCAAGCCGGGCAGCACCGGCACGCTGCCGGTCACGACGGCTTCGCCGCGGGCGCGCGAGCTCTACGAAAAAGGCATGGCGGACTACGAGAATCTCTATCTGGAGCGCTGCAACGAGGAATGGCGGGAGGCGGTGAAAGAGGATCCGAAACTGGCGGTGGCGTGGGCATGGATCGCCTTCAACAGCGGCAATCCGCAGGAGGTGAGTGATGCGCGGGCCAAGGCCAAGGCGCTGGCTCCGGATCTGCCCGCGGGCGAGCAGTTGATGGTGAACTGGATCGTTCGGGTGCAGGAGGGCGACTATCTGGGCGGGATCACGGCGATGAACGACCTGCTCGAGATGTATCCCAGGGACAAACATCTGCTTTATCTTGCCGGGAACTGGCTGATGGGCGAAAACGGAAACGATCAGGCGCAGCATTATTTTGAAAAGGCGCTGGCGATTGACAAGAATTTTCCTGCCGCGCTGAATGACCTGGCCTACATCTATGCGCGCAAGCGGCAGTTTGACAAGGCGTTCCCGGCCATGGACCGCTACGTGGCGCTGCTGCCGAAGGAGCCGAATCCGCAGGACTCCTACGGCGAACTA
>Ga0209167_10000538_pt1 | contig 26644 bp, 22 predicted proteins | sample Coa_R1_9_FD_187154 | JGI IMG/M metagenome (GOLD analysis project Ga0209167, IMG submission 187154) | Surface soil microbial communities from Centralia Pennsylvania, which are recovering from an underground coalmine fire - Coalmine... | ecosystem: Environmental > Terrestrial > Soil >...
GGTGGTACAACCCGCATCGCCGCCACTCCGCGCTCGACTATCTTTCACCGATCAACTACGAAAGGATTCAACAAAGCAGGACTTTAACCACTAGCCCAATACCGTCTACCGAACCGGGGTAACTCCACTCCAGGCACATGCCTTGGTGCGACAAGGTCTCGCCGACGGGGGTTACCGGTACGCCCTGATGAGCTTTTCGAAAGACCGTGACGCCTCGCCGCGGCGTCGAATTTCCGCCTGAACAGCCCGGGGCGTCCGTCAGCCGAGGGACAACCGGGCAGATTCTGTAGCAACCCGGGTTGCATCAGGGAGCGCTTCTCAATGCGCCACTTTAAAGGCGAACTGACTCTAATACCCCAAAGAAACGTGCAGTTCGTCTTTGGATTTGCTAATCGAGGCACCGATGCCGACCCCAATTGGCTTGCCGTGAGGTTATTTGCCACGCGCGACAGCTAGCGTAATGGCGCCAGTCGTTGTGCAGGAAACCAACCCGAAGCGCCGCGCCGCCTGATCTCGTTTACATACCTATTGCGGTGACCTCTCTCCGCGCCACATTTCGCACAAGGACGCATCAACGCATTTCCACAACGTGTGCAGAAATTATTTTTCGCAGGATTCTCGTTGCCGCACTTCAAACAGTGCATACGTTAGCTGTTTCGCTTGGCTGGACAATTCAGCAGCCGCTCGGATGCCTTGACGGCCAATCAGCCTTAGAAGGTTTTCAAGTATTCAACCAAATCGGCCTTCTCCTGGGGGGGCAAATCTGTACCATACGCATGGCCAAAATTACCATTGCCTGGAAGGCTCGTATCGTACCTGGAGCCTTCACGCACAGCGTCGGGGCCCTGGCTCTGGAATCCTACTTTCTCGGGATCGTAAACGTCGTAACCGCGATAGAACAATTTTGGCCTGAGCGGCGGAGGTTCCAGCAGATCCCGCAAGCTTGGCACCGAGCCATTATGCAGATAGGGCGCCCTCAGCCACAGTCCGTCCAGCGGCACCGCGACATAGCCATTGGTTTTGCGAAAACCCCTAAAGCGCCAAGGGTAATCCTTGGCGAACTTGTTGTAAGTGGCTGCAGCTCTTTTTGTCCACATGTCCAGGCGGTGGCGGTCGGTGCCGATCTCATCGATGGGAATAACTTTACCAGTACGACCCTGCCCGGGATCATGACAAGATGCGCAGCGGTCGTTAAAGCTGCGCCTGCCTCGAGCGGCGGAGGTTTGGTCGATCGGAAACGGATATTTGGGCGGCGGAAGATTCATTAGCCATCGTCGAATCTTCGCCAATCCCTTCAGATTTACCGACTGCTCGGTGGCTCCATCACCGATTGCCGAGCTCAGAAATACATCGCGAAGGACCGTATTCAAACCATCCCAATGGTATGCATCGCCAGCGTGTGCACGCAGATTCCAAATCGGCGCCATGTCGGAATTGCCGATGGTGTTATCGATCGGCAGCTTGAGCGTTCCAAACTTCACCGGGTTGAAGGGATCGATTCTGCCTCTTCCCCACTTGGGCCGATCGTTCCACCATTCATTCGCCGCCCGCTGCTGGAGCAGAGCCTTACGGGTTTGAGGAATGATTAGAAAGCGATAGAGTTCCGTGTCGAGAAAAGAAAGCTGATGTATCGGCCTTATCTGCGCTAGGACATTGGCCGAGTTAAACCTGGGATCGTTCGCGCAGTCAAATAGAAATCTCAGATAGCGCTGCGCATCGAACTGATGCGCGGGGCCGCCGAGAACTATAGTCGGCTTCTCGTCAACTCTCGTGCGAAATGTAGCTGTGTGGCAAAGTGCGCAGTTGATGCCGACTCGCGGGAAGCCGATGGTCTTCCTGGTGAAACCGATCGGCATCTCGTGACCCTCTTCCCCAGCAACGCCAAGGGACAGATAGCCGCCGGGACCGGGTAGATATTCGGGGAACATCCGCGGCAGCACCAGCCAGATCCAATACGGCAAGCCATTAGCCGCTTCGGTACCGATGGAGCCGTACTTGAACTGCTCCTCCGCGGACCGGCTTATGTCCGGCTCGACCCGGAACAGCTTGTACCAACCACTCAAGATCGCCAGCGCAATACCTAGTGCCGCGACACCGGCTGCAATGGGTATTCTTTTTGACCGAATTGTTCCGACGATTTTCATCTGCAAAGTCTCATTCTGCTCTTGTTAAGGCCACCAGAGCAATCCACTTCTGACGTCAATCGCGAGCCGGCTGGAATCAAGCTCAAGAGGACTACCTGAGGAATGGCGAACGCCGCATCGAAGAGTCCAATGAGGCGGTAGCTACCCATATGTGCGAAGAAGAACGCCACACTGGCCGAGCGAGCGCCAATCGCGAGCCAGGCGTTGGCGCGGAAGTGGATCGGATCGAAAGCGGTGGAGATGTAGAAGAAGCTGAGCAGAATCAAAAGCATCGACACGAATCGGGGCCGCAGGGTCGGAGACGCCGGCGCCAGTCGTATAATAGCTAGTAACATACTGGTTGCCGCAAAACCGGCTGGAGCAAGCAGTATGTTAGCCACAATACCTGTACAAGCGATGAGGCGGGCCAATAGTAGCTTTTAATATTTTCTTTAATAATCTCCTGCGAAAGCGCGGCGCCCGACGGCTGGGCGATTGAATAAGCGCCGATAATGAGCATATGCTGCCCGACGTATCGACCGAGGCTACGGGCGCCAGATGGCGAGCGGCAATGTCCCGCTTCACGTGCGCTTAAAGGCTCTTCATATATTCTACTATAGCGTCCTTTGCTTCTGGGGAGAGGTCAGTTCCGTACAGGTGGCCGGAATTGCTATTGCCCGGCAAAGTCGTGTCGAATTCTGAGCATGCGTGGCACTTTTCCTTGGGCACGTTTGAAATGAAGCCAACCTTGGTATGGTCGAGGAGATCGTAACCCCGCATAAATCTGGTAGGTCGATTCTCGGGTATCTCGAGCAGATCCCGCAAGGTAGGGACCGAGCCGTTGTGCAGATATGGCGCCCGCGCCCAAATTCCATCTAGCGGCTGATTGGCATAGCCGTTGGTCTTGCGGAAGTGAGAAAAATGGTATGGCGAATCCGGATACAGCGAGCTTTGATTCACGGCCAGCATAAAAGTATATGAATTGAGGCGGTATGGATCCGTGCCTATATCCACTAACGGAGTGACTGCGCCAGTCGCTGACCCTCCGAAAGCGTGGCAGCTCGCGCAATGCGCCTCATACAGGACCCGCCCCCGCGCCGCCTCGGTGGGGTTGATCTCGCCCGGATACGAGGGATACCTCGGAGGTGGGAGTGTCCAGATCCAGTCGCGAATCAGCTTGAGACGGTTGTGATCAACGGTCACCGGCGTGACCCCGGCGCCGAGCGCCGCACTCAGGTTACGTTCATCGACGGAATCGTTGTTTCCGTCCCAGTGCAGGTGCATATGTTCGCGCGGCTGCTGATTCCAGATGGATGGGAAATTGGCGGCTCCTATCAGCTCGTGCGCCGGAAGCTGCTCCAGCCTCCAGTTGAACTGAAGCCCTTTATAAGGATCGAAGGTATCAACCCGCCCTCGACCCCAACTGGTCACTGACGGTCCGAGGAGAATTCCGAGCCGGCCTCTCAAGCGCATACTATTTTCCCGGATAAGCCCTACGATCATCGTTCTGTAGAGGATCCGGTCAAAGAGACTCAACTTGCCGCCAGCGCGCTTGATCCGCGCCAGGATATTGCCTGCGGTAAATCGCTCATCCAAGGTGCAGTCCAGTTGAAAGCGAAAAAAAGACTGAAGATCAAGTTGATGAGCAGGCATGCCAAGCACGATATGGATGACGCCATCCGGCGAATTCCGAAACGTGCCCGTGTGGCATAGCGCACAATTGAACCCCAACTGATCGAAACCCAACCGCCTGCGTCGGGACACACCGATTGGCAAGTCCTTGTGTTTTTCGTAGATTAGCCCAAGCGAGGCATAACCGCCGGGAAGCCTGTCTCGGCAAATGTCGGGCATCGTTTTGAAAATCCAGTAGGGCGGCAGTAAGCCCCCGACCGGCGCCAGCACGCTTCCCCCCGGCTCACTCCCGATTGACCCGTACTTGAATTGTTCGCGAATGTCTCCATAGTCAACCGGACGATCGACCGTAAAGTGTCGTACTAGCCTGGCCACCAACAACAGCACCGCCACCGCGACCAGCAATATCGTGATGCGCCTCCGGAAGCGCGATTGATAGAGGTCAACTGGGCTCTCGCGCACCCGGTCAGTAATGGTCTCCTTCAGCGTAATCGTCTGTTTCTTTTCGCTGATCACTGGAAGCCTCTCGCCGCCGAAACGCCCTGCTGCGGGTTGCCGACGGCGCTTTGGCGCGTTGTCGGTAATATTGCGAAGCGGACCAATGCTATTCCTGAAATACGGTCATCACTTCGCCAATCATCGCGTCCTGGTTGCCGTCGTAGCGCCTCACATCGTAACAGCCCAGCGGGTTAGCGATAGAATTGATGAGGCAACGGTTGCAAAATGAGCATGGCCGGTCGGGCAGATCTTTCCCCGCGGCAATGCTCTGAACGAGATCGTTATTGGCTATAAGCGGTCTTGCAATAGCCACCGCGTCACAGTAGCCGCCGCGGATAACCTCACGGATCAGTTGAGCATTCTGGTAACCGCCCGTATTGAGTACCGGGATTCCGACTGCGCGTTTGATTGCCTTGGATTGCTCGGCGCTGACGCCCTCGATCGGGTGCAGCTTTTTGGTGCGGTTCCACAGGTGCAAAAAGATTGGCCGTAAAAGCTTGAAATGAAAAATCGTGTAGTTGAGGTACGCGCGTACCCCGCTGGGAAGGACCACGCCGTACCACCAATTTATTTCGTCAATTGGAAATCCGCCCGGCGGCACCAGTGGATGCGGAAAGATGCTTCCAACCGAGACATGGATGGCGTCGGCGCCGGCCTCTTCGACCCACTTGCAGACCCGGACGGATTCGTCGAGTGAGTTACCGGGCTTTTCCCACGGATAAAGGGCGTTGTTATAATCGAGCGCGTTCGTCTTAACCTGCAGGTGAAAGTCCGCGCCGACCTCCTTACGAATCGCCCGGATGACTTCGAGCAAGAAGCGCGCGCGGTTTTCCAGCGAACCGCCATATTCATCTCTGCGATCGTTAATGGCCGAGCTCAGGAATTGCGTGAAGAGATAGCCGTGCGCTGCGTGAAGCTCGACCCCGTCAAGCCCGGCCTCACGGGCGCGCCGTGCCCCGTCGGCGAAGTAGCGGACTACTTGCCTGATCTCGGCAATGCTCATCGCCCGGCACAGTAGCCCGTGAAACGAATCCTTCCTGCTAGTTGAGGACAACCCCTTCTTGAGGAAGTTCTCCACTCCCGGCACGTCGCGCTGCCGTCCGGAGTGACTCAGCTGAACAATAAACTTGCAATCGAACCCGTGAACTTTGTCACCGACCTCGCGCCAAAATGGGATTGACCGGTCGTCTGCGATCATGGCGTAGTTAGGCATGATTCGGCCTTCAAGATGGACCGGTACAAAGGAGGAAATTATGGCGCCTACTCCACCGCGCGCGAACTTCGCCTCCCAATTGATTCGCGTCTGAGTTCCCGAGCCGTCATAGTTATCCCAGCGGCCTGAAATAGATGAGCGAAAAATACGATTCTTCACCTGGAGGTTGCGAAACCTCAGCGGCTGCAAAATGATGTCATTCTCCACGCGGGTCACCTCACTGGCTGTCACGTGCGACCCGCCATACTTGGGCGAGGAAAGAGGGTACGAAGGCGTGCGCTGGGCATTGATTCCAACGGCCCGCGGCAAAGGCCGCGCCACGATCGGCGCTCTGCTGCCTGAGAGACTCGACAGGTATCAGAATGAGCGAGCGGCTCTGTAATTGAAGATGTCGCCCTTGGACGCGATCCCTTGCTTCGCGTATGATCCGTGCGGGCGCCCGCAGCGTCTGTGCAACGGCCTCTTCCGGTGACAAGTGATGTAATTGATCGCTACCGGACGCGAGCTGCTGCATGAGGATAACCGACTCTATGATCCCGTGAAGGGCGATTCCGATTGCGTGGGCACAAGAGGCATTGCCGCGCGCGTCTTGCGTCACCAGGTCGAGCGCCGCCTGGAAACGTCCGCTGCGTTTCAGCAATAGTGATTTTATTGGGCCCGCGGAGAGCCACGTGGACAGCGTCACCGCGGCTGCATACGAATCGTCGGTGGCGCGATAGTCGGGGAAAAAGAGACGGCCAATTGCCTGCTGAACTATTACTCCCACAGACGCTCCCGGTAGCCGGTCGCAAACAAAGGCGGCGAGATCTGAGATTTCCGGCTCAAGGCGCTGCAGGAGATTCGCACTGCGGGATAAAGCCTCCTCGAGTCCGCTCTGTCGTTCCGCGCGAAGAGCGTCCAGGCGAGCGGCAAAAGCCGGCCAGGGCTGACCGTCCGGCGTGGTGAAGGGCGCCAATTTCGCGGCGATCAGGCGGTTGATCAACCTGCCGCGCCCCGAGAGGGGACGGTCCACGCCGGCTGCTTCGTCCACCTCGGCGGCTTCCGCCGCGCTCCTGACAATGACTAGTCTCAAAAGACCCGGAATATTGATGCTTCTCGCCACGTCGTGGTTTCTCTCTAAAGCTTGTTCCAGGGCCCGAAAGGATTCGGGATGCTGTCCAGCGCTTGAGCGAGCTCCGGAACGTGCCGGAGCAGAACGGACTTCATCGTATTGTTGTTAATCCAGTCCATTCCAAGTTGAGTGTAGATTTCAGGCCGGTAATCGACGGTATAAAAGCGGTCGGCGTTTAGACGCCGGGAGGCCATCAGGATAAAAATCCGAAACGCAGTGTCGCTGAACCCAAAGCCCTGCGGGAGATCCTCAGACAAGAGGCCGACCAGAAGGTCGATGCGATCCACGTTCTGGTATATATCGCGGAGCTTTGCCGCCATTCCCGGGATGCTTGTGACCTCTTCGAAGTTCTTGACGCGCGGCTTGCCGACCAGCTCACGAAATCGATTGTAGCGGGGCACGCCCCGCTCCCTGTCGCGCATGATGTCGATCGCCGCCATGTCCATTAGAGGCTCCCCGACTTTTTGCAGGCTCCGGAGAAAGTCAGGATAATTGCCGACGGTGATAGCTCCGGGATTTGCAGTGCCAAACGAATACAACAGATCCGCGAACCCATGCTTGAGCATGACATCACGCGTCGAAGGCCCCTGCACTTTGATGAAATCATAAGTTTCTTCGCTGACGTCTGGCTTCAGGGAACGGACGACTAGCTCATCCGGGATAAGCGGATGCAATCGGTAAACTGAGACAAACTCTTCGGTCATTGCGTACGGAGAACTGTGATATGCGGTGGCCGATCCGGGAATGCCGTGGACAGTCTCATTATCTTCGCCAAGCACTGCGCGCAGGACTCGCGACGAGATGCCCCTCCAATTGGCGTTCATGGCAAATTCGAGAGTGGGGTGAGCAAGGACTCCGGGCGTCCATTCGACCGTATGAATTTTTGCCATCAACGCCGCGTTGACGAGACGCGCATGTTGGAAAAGCTCCTCATCGTTCCATGCCGGATAATGTTCTTTGAGCGCCGCGCAGATCGCATTATGCTCGCGTGAAAACAGATTGTGCAGCAGGCTCAGACCGATCCACCAGTTGTCGTTGAAGCCCGTGAGGTCGTGCCCCGGCGCCGCCGGGTCATCGGGCAACAGCCCGTCGGGTCCCAGATTAAGCCTCCCGTCGTCGCGCGAGCGAAGCTGATTCTGGATCTTTTGATCGCTCCCATAAATCTGAGCGCCGTCCCACCAATGAGACTGATGATTTCTGAAGGTCGGGGTAGCGCCGAGCCACGGTTCCCGTGGCGATGTATCCGGCGGAGTGCGGCGAATTCGCATCACGCCATCGTGTGCATCTGGCCAATCGTCATTGGGCGACAACGGGATCTCGAACGCGTTCTCGGCCGTCGCAGGTTTGCCATGAAAGAGCCAGTCGTGCGTTTCGAACTGGATCCAGGCCGCCGCGAGAAGATTTAGCGTGGTCGCGGGCTTGAACTTGTCACGTCTGAGGATCTCGTTTGAGATCACGCGCGGGCTCGGATCGAGTAGCTCAGCCTGCGAATCCGGCGTCGCCTCCGCCAGCGGCACGTTTCGCCCAAATCGCACTCCTGCCATCCCCATTCTGGGATGGACCAGACTGTTGTACGAGCCGTCCGCGGAGCGCCAACGCTCATTGCCGGCGCGCCATGATGGAGCCTCTGAGGGCCCGTAGCCGGTATGGTGCAGGTTTTGCTCGCGAAGCCGCTCGCGAAACGCCTCCAGATTGTATCCACCAATGAGTGTCGGTAATCGATGCCACGGCACGATCAGATTGATCAGGTAGTAAATCCCACCCATCATCCGTTGAAAAAATGATCGCCGAAACTCGAAATCCTTTTCCCGTGCCGGCATCTTCTATCCACCGCCTCGATTATTAACTACAACGTTCTTTGCGCGAGTCGATACTGACTACTACAATATGCGCCGCATATCGCGCCACAGACGCACATTGCTCTAGTACATTCTCCCTTCAACTGCTACCATGAGCGCCACCCGGATTGGCCTTTTTTTGGTAGATGTCCAGTTCGTCGAGCAGGGTTTTAGCGTCTTTGAGATTGGCGGTATCGAAGCCCTCGGTGAACCAGTGGTATATCGCTGCGAGTCTCGTCCGCGCCTCGTCGCGATTACCCTGACGTTCGAGCAGCCGCGCCAGGCTCGTCGTCGCGCGCAACTCGAGAGATTTGGCGCTTTGCTTTCGCGCCAGCGCAATCGCCCGCTCGAAGCACTCCTCAGCTTCAGGCATCTTGGAATTGTTCTGCGCTAGTAGTAATTCCCCTTTGAGCCGATGCATCTCGACCTCGTAGATCCGCAGTTCGAGTTTATTGACGATCGTAAACGCTTCCTCCAAGGCGCTTAGCCCGTCATCGAGGCGACCCGCTGCCAGGCACGCCTCGGCCAGCAAGGCGAGCGTATACGGCCGCGCCAGTTCCGCCCCGATCGTGCGCAGCAGGTTCAGGCTTTCCTGGATCCGCGTAATGCCCTCCGCGTCGCGGCCCTGCGCTGCGGTCGCCCAACCGCGCAGACCGTTTGCAAAGGCCAGGAAGAGGGTAAAGTGCTGCTCCGCGGAGAGTGCGAACGAGTTCTCGGCGAGCTCTTGAGTTACGCGCGGGTCCCCCCGATATTGCCACAGCACGCCAACGAAATACTCAGCCCAGGCGGAACTGATGTGATGGGACAGCTTTTGCGCCAGGGCGAACGTTTCATTGGCTCGCTTGAGCGCGCGGTCTGCGTAACCTAGATGCCATTGCACCCAAGCCATGTAGGACAGGAAGGCGACTCCGGAATCGACCCCGCCATAGAGGAAGCCGAGCGGCTCATCGTGCTCAGGATCATAGATCGAGATCGCTGCTGCAAGATGTTCTCCGGCCGCGGTGAACTTCCCCATAAAAAATGCCGTCTGTCCCACAGCGTATTCGGCGAACATCAACAGCTTGCGATCTGACAACTGTTGCGCGCGCCGCACAAGTTGTTCGGCTCGCTCGGCGGCCTTATGCAGCTCGCCGCGAACTAAATACATGGACCATAATCCAAAGAGGACCGGTGAAATTTCCGGCGGATCGCCGAACCGTTCACAAAGCTCCCGCGCCCGCGCGAAGGCCCGCTCCACTTCCGGCGCAGCGTAGCCTCTCACCGCAATTATCGCCGGGCCCAACGACAACTGCAGCTCGAACTCGCGGCGATCCCGCTCGCCGTCCTCCGGCAATGTTCCGAGCAACTCGAGCGCCTCGCCGTAGTGGCGCGCTGCTTCGACCATCGCGCTGCGCCCGACCGCACGGCCACCCGCGCTTTGCCATGCCGTTATGGCCGGGTCGATTGCTCCTGCCTCCGTCCAATGGCGCGCAATCATTTCCGGTTGCGTTTCTTTGATCGCCGGGAACTTCTCCTCGATCGTGCGCGCGACATTCAGATGCAATTCCTTGCGATGGCTCTTGAGCAGCGCTTCGTACGCGGCGTCGCGGATCAGCGCGTGCTTGAACTGGTAGGTCGCTTCCGGGGCGATGCCACGCACGTAGAGCAGTTCCGCCCCGGTGAGACTGCGCAGCGCGCGATGCAGGTCCGCTTCCCCCATCGGATGGACGGCATGTAACAATTCGTAGGAAAAATCGCTGCCGATAACCGCCCCAATCTGGATGACCTCTTTGGCCGGCCCCAGCCGATCCAGCCGTGCCATCAACGAGTCGTGTAGGGTCGCCGGGATCTCACGAATCGCCTGGTCGCTGCCATTTTCGAGCACCGCCCGCGTCAATTCCTCGACGAACAGCGGCACCCCGCCCGTCCGCTCAACCACGGCCGCGATCGTCTCGTCGGACAGCGACTTGCGGGCCGCCACTTCCCCCACCATCGCGCGCACGTTGCCCGCGCTCAGCCGGTCGAGCGTCATTTGCATATGATGGGCGCGTTGCGGCCACGATGCGTGAAACTCCGGACGCGCCGTGTACAAGAGCATGAGGCGTCCGGTTGCGCCTTGTTCGGCCAGCAGCTGGATCAGCTCGAGCGTTGATGGATCGACCCAGTGCAAGTCCTCGATTGCGATCACCAGCGGCTGCACGCGGGCCGCACCGAGCACCCATTCGACCAGCGTTGCCAACAAGCGGCGGCGCCGTTGCTCCGGTGACAGCGTCGCCGGCGGATACTCCGCCGGCAGCGGCAGATTAAGCAACGGTGCAATCAGCGGTATGGCCTCCTCGGGCTTAAGTCCCGCCAGCTTCAATCGGGATGAGAGTTGCGCGAGCTGGTCATCCTGTGGGGCGTCCTCTAAGGCGCCGCCCTCACTCATTAGCTCTTCGCGCAGGCTCGCCTGGTGTCCAAGAAATTGCCCCAGCATCTCGGTAACTGGATAGAAGGGAGTGTTCTGGAAAAAGGCGCCACCGCCTGCTTCGAACCAGATGTGAGGCGTCCCGGCGATTTCCTCATGAAAACGCTGCAGCAGGCGTGATTTGCCGATCCCGGCCTCACCGATAATCAGCGCCACCTGGCCTTCGCCTTCGATCACGCGCTCCCAACGATTCAGCAACGAGCGCAGTTCGTCTTCCCGCCCAACGAACGGCGTCAGGCCGCCTGCCGCGGCCACGGCTTCGAACCGCCCGCGCATCCCGCTGGGGCGGATGACGCGATAGAGCTGGACCGGCCGCGCGATTCCCTTGAGGGTGTGCGCACCAAGATCTTCGACCACAAACAAACCCGAGACGAGCCGCTGCGTCGCCTCGGTCAACGCCACCGTGCCGGGCTCCGCCGCCATCTCCACCCGCGCGGCGACGTTAGCCGCATCGCCGAAGGCGTCGACCTCCTTGCCCGCGCCCGCCCCTACCACCACCCGGCCCGAATTAATGCCAATCCGGACCGCCAAGTTCACCCGTCCCGGCTGCTTATTGAGCTCCGCGATTCCTTCGACGATCGCGAGGCCCGCGCGGGCCCCACGCTCAGCGTCATTATCGTGGGCGACCGGGTAACCGAAGAATGCCATGATCCCGTCGCCCACATATCTTCTGACGTCACCGCCAAAGCGCGTGATCGCTTCGGCCGACACGCGCTGGTAAGCCGCCACCATCTCGTGCCATTCCTCGGGATCGAGCTGCGCCGCCAGCGTGGTCGAGCCGACGAGATCGCAGAAAAGAATCGTCAGATGCCGCCGCTCACCGGCGACGTGGACAAGCGGCGTCTCTGTGATTGAAGAACCGAGCGGTGCGCTCAGCTCGGCGCCGCATTCGCCGCAGAACTTTTCCGCCGGTTGGTTCTCAGCGCGACACGACGGGCAGCGGACGTTCAGGGCTGCGCTGCATTCTGCACAAAACTTTCGCCCCTCGCGGTTTTCTGCCGTGCACTTCGCGCAGCGCATCCTATCCTCCCAACTCGTCGAGCAGGGCCTTGGCGTCCTTCAAATCGGCGGTGTCGAAGCCCTCCGTGAACCAGTTGTAGATGGCCGCGAGTCTGGTGCGCGCTTCGCCGCGACGGCCCTGCTTGGCGAGCAGCCGCGCGAGGCTCGTCGTCGCCCGCAACTCGTAGGACTTGGAACTCTGACTGAGCGCAATCTGAATTGATCGCTCAAAGCAGTCACTTGCGTCTGCATTAGAGCCATCCTTTCTCAACAGCAACTCGCCTTTGAGCCGGTGGGTCTCCCCCTCATTAAGACAGTCTTCGTGCTCATCTGCGAAAGCAAACGCTTCGGTCACAGCGGTCAAACCTTCTTCGATGCAACCTGCCAATGTGTACGCATCAGCCGCCAGATTCAGATAATGCGGCCACCCCAGTTCCGACCCGGTCGCGCGAATCGCGGCTCGAGCCTCCTGCATTTGCATAATCCCGTTTTCGTAATGTCCTAGATTGGCCATCGCCCATCCGCGCTGCAAACTTGTCAGAGCCAATTGCGCGGCAAAGCCATGCTCAGCCGAGACCGCGATGGCACTCTCCGCGGTCTCACGAGCCACGAGTACTTCCCGCCGAAATTGACTAACGATCCCGAAGAAGAACTTCGCAAAAGCCAGTGTGTGAGGATGCGATAGCTCTTGAGCCAACGCGAGAGCTTCATTGCCTGTCTTGAGGGCTTGATCCGGATAGCCGAGATACCAAAGCGTCTCAGCGGTATATGACAAAGCAGCTACACCGAGATCAATCCCAAATAGAAATGCGAGCGCGCGATGGCGTTCTCCATCGTACAAGGAGAATGCCATTTCAAAATGATTTGCCGCGCGAGCCAACTCTCCCTTCTGGATCGAGGCCTGCCCCAAGGCTTGGTGAGCTAGCAGTAAGAGCGTTGGATCACGCGCTCTCTGTGCTCGCTGCAAAAGCTGTTCGGCAAGCTCATGAGCCGTTCGCAACTCTGCGCGCAACAAGTAAAAAGCGTACAATCCAAACAGCACTGAGAAATACTCCGGGGGATTACCCAGCCGGTCACAAATCTCCCGCGCGCGGATATAAACACGCTCCACTTCCAGCGCGCCCCAGCCTTCGATAGCGATTACCGCTGGCCCAATGGCCAACTGGAGGGCCAATTCCCGTTGGATGCGTGCGGAACTTTCCGGGAGCGTCCGCAGCAGAGTTATCGCCGCATTGAGACCGCTGATCGCGTCCGTATGCGCGGAGCGTTGTAACGCTTGTTGGCCGGCGCGGCCGAGGTATTCAATTGCCTTGTCGGGGTTGTCGCTATGACTGTAGTGATGCGCCAACTGAGTCAGATGATCGTCGAGTTGATTAGCGAAGATCGATTCGAGCGCGTGGCCGGCACGCTCGTGCAATTGCTTGCGCCGCTCAATGAGTAATGAGTTATAGGCGACTTCCTGGGTTAGGGCATGCTTGAAGACATACTCGACATCGGAGTCGGCGGGCTGCTCGTAGATAAACTCGCCCGCCTGCAGATCGGCGAGCATCTGTTCCAGTTGGGTATCCGCTTGCGACGCAACTTGCCTTAACAGGCCGAGCGACGATTCCCGCCCGATCACCGCGAGCGTCTGCAGTAATTGTTTATGCTCAGTCGGTTGCCGATCGATGCGCGACGCGAGCATCCCCTGCACGGTCGGCGGCAAGCGCAGCTGCGAGAGCGAGCGCGTTACCTTCACTGCGCCGTTGCGCACCAGCGCGCCCTCGTCGAACAGCGCCTGCACGATCTCTTCGATGAAGAAGGGATTGCCGCCGGTGCGCTCGGTGATTAAGCGCTTGAGCGGATTGAGTTCGACGGCCTCACCGAGCAATGCCGCCAGCATCGCCGCCCCGTCCGCATCGCCCAGCGGGTCCAGCCGGAACTGCGAATAGTAACTCTTGTTGGTCCATTCGTGGTGATACTCGGGGCGATAGTTGACCAGCAGCAAGATGCGCGCGTTGACGATACTGTTCGCCAGAAGATCGAGCAGGGCCTGCGTCTGCGCGTCAATCCAGTGGAGGTCCTCGAAGATCACGACGACCGGCTGCTTGAGGCTCTCGCTGAGCACGATGCGCTTGAGCGCCTCGAGCGTCCGCTGGCGCTTGATCTGCGGGTCCATCTGGGCGAGCGGATCGGGACCCTCGACGATCCCGAGCAGACCGAACAGATATGGGGTCGTGTCATCCAGCGCCGGGTCCAACGCGGTGAGTGCCGCACGAAGCTTCGCGCGGCGAGTGGCCGCGTCGTCACTGTCCTCGATACGGAAGTAGCCGCGCAGCAGTTCAAGCACCGGCAGCCACGCCGAGGCCTTGCCGTGCGAGACCGAATAGGCTTCGAGGACTTTGCAGGTCGATGGGATCGCCGCCTTGAACTCGTGAAACAATCGCGACTTGCCGGTGCCCGCCTCCGCCATCACCGCTACTACCTGGCCCTGTCCATTGATCGCGAGTTCGAGCGCGCGCTGCGTCTGCGCGAGTTCGCGCTCGCGCCCGACGAAGCGCGTCAGCCCGCGCCGCGCCGCCAACTGAAAATGCGATCGCAGCGCGCCGAGCCCGAGCACTTCGTAAACTTCGATCGGCGCGCTGAGCCCCTTGACCGTCATCGGTCCCAACCCGCGCAACTCGAAATAGCCCTCGCAGAGTCGGCGCGTGTAGTCGCTGGCTGCGATCGAGCCCGCCGGCGCAAGCGATTCCAGCCGCGCCGCGAGATTGGCCGTGTGCCCCACCAGCCGGTATTCGAGCTTGCCGCCGGTCTCCACCGAGTAGGCGACCACCTCGCCGGTGTGAACGCCGACGCGGGCTTCGAGCGCTTGCAGCCCTTTCGTGGCGCGGCGATTGCCCTCGGCGCGCAACTCCTGCTGCATCGCGAGCGCGGCATAGAGCGCCCGCTGCGGATGGTCCTCATAGGCCGCCGGCGCGCCGAACAGGGCGAAGATGCCGTCGCCGGTCGAGCGCGCGATGTAACCCTCGTAGCGGCGGACCGCCTCCGCCATGATCCGCAGCGCCGGCGCCACGATCGCGTGCGCGGCCTCCGGGTCGAGCGCCTCCATCAGCGCCGTCACGATCTTCCGCTCGCCCTCCGGTGCTGCCGAATCGTCAGCCTCTTGCGTATCCCGATTGTCGCGAGCCGATACTGCTGCTTGAAGCGAACTTGTCGGGCCTAAGGCCCCCTGATCAGCGAGCGAGTTGCCGCAATCTTCACAAAACGCCGACGTCGGTGTGTTTATCGCCCCACATTTCGGGCAGCTAATCGATAGTGAGCTGCCGCACGCGGCGCAGAACCTTCTGGCCGTCGTACTTTTATTCCCACATTTCGCGCAACGCACCGTTTTGTCCCTACGAGGAAGCCATCGGCCGTTCTTCTGACTTTCGATCTCTTATAGCTGCCGGTGTTACGCATTGCTAGCAAGCCGCGAACGGACGACCGCGACAGGTGAAGCCCTGCCTATTAGCAAACTGCGCCCGCACGACGGTTTCTCGGCCCGCTTCACTGCTCATTGCGGCTGTGCGATGAAAATGAGGAAGACTGTTGATCCCCTAGTCATACACTCGAATAATTAATCGAATATGTCTCCGCAAGACTGCCGACTCAATTTTCGCCGATATCTCGAGTTGCTTTCCAGCCGGCTGGCGGAATCGGCGCCATCCCGGATTCAGCTCCTCGCCGGGCCGCGTCAGGTCGGCAAGACGACGTTGCTTCTTGAATTTCTGGAGCGGTTCAGCGGGAAGGCCTTCTATGCTGCCGCAGATGGACCGGATGCCGCCTTACCAGGTTTCTGGGAATGACGGTGGGTCCGCGATGAAGAAGTCGCGAGAGCACAAGACCGTGCCATTATTTTGTTGGACGAGGCGCATCTGCTAACCGACTGGGCGGCCCGTCTCAAGAGGAAATGGGAGCGTCTTCGGCGTCGCAAAATGTCTGTGCAAATCGTCGCCACCGGCTCATCCGCGCTTCACCTCGGAGCGGGTTCCCGAGAAAGTCTCGCCGGCCGCTTCGAGCGAATTAAGCTCACGCACTGGTCGGCCTCGTCGCTGGCAGAGGTATTCCACATGTCGTCTCAGGACGCCGCGGATACGCTCGTACGAATGGGAGCATATCCGGGTGCGTTGGGCTATCGCGACGACCTGGCTCGCTGGTCTGCGTATGTGCGCGACGCCATCGTCGAACCCGCAATCGGTCGCGATCTCCTTGCGTTAGCGGCAGTACGAAGGCTGGCGCTGTTGCGTCAGGTCTTTGCCGTCTGCGCGTCGTCTCCGCCGCAGGTCCTGTCGTTGCAAAAGATCCATGGACAACTGCAGGACGCTGGGGCCCTGGAAACCATCGCCCACTACCTCGCGCTTCTTGAAGAGGCCTTCCTCGTCGCGCCCGTCACGAAATACTCTCCGAGACCCGCGCGCCGCCGTGCCGCTCCACCCAAGCTCGTGACGCTGAGTAACGCGTTCCTGGCCGTGATTGATCCGAGGGCAACTCCCGACACAGAGAGAGCCGGCGCGATTTGGCGCGTGGGTTGAGAATGCGTGTCTCGCTCATGCATGGAATGTGGGGCAGCAAGTGAGCTATTGGTGCGAGGAACCGCTCAAAGTTGATGCGGTTCTCGAAGGCTCCTGGGGCAAGTGGGCGATCGAAGTGAAGACCGCGACGGTCGGAAGCGCTGACCAGCGCGGCCTCGCTGAATTCGTGTTCCGCAATCGCGAATATCATCCGCTTGTGCTGCGCGATCAGCCGGCGGCGGTTGCCATCGAGCGGCTGGGGATACAAGCGATGCGTTGGCAAGACTTTCTTTTGGACGGGCCTCGGCCGCTCTAACGAACAGCAGCAGGCAGAAATTTTTGGCGCAAGAAACGGCCATCGTGTTGTGCAGCGATAAGGGGGCCATAAAGCCGGTGACGAAGACGGCTGGAAGAACTTGTCGATTGAAGCCATTTCGGAACAAGTCTCCATAGAAATTTTCATCTGCAAATTCCACGCGATCGATCTCGGCAAATTCAGCTACTTAACCGCCCTTTGAAAACATCGAGCTCACCGCGAATCTGCCTGGCCGTGTGGGAAATTGTGTCCCTCGGCGTCGCCCCGACGTCGAAGCCCGCAGCGTCAGCACGCTCCCGTATCTCATCAAACTCGGCTTTGACCCATGGCGACACACGCACGGCGATCGTTTTGGTCAACATGTCCTTGCGCTTCAGAACCTTCATGTTCTTACCTCCCGTACAATCACGTGATCCCGGAAGTCATGCGCGATGCAACCGACAGGATGGAGACAGTTTCAGATGCGGCGCAATGACGAAAAGAAGGTAGTTTGCAGCCCATGGCCGTCAAGTTGGCGGTCAAACGCAGCGAATCATTGACCCACCCACCAAAAAAGCTTTGTATTTGTTGGCGCGCCCCCTTAGCTCAGATGGATAGAGCACAGGATTCCTAATCCTGGGGCCGTGGGTTCGAATCCCGCAGGGGGCACCATCAATTCCTTCGTAATATCAAATACTTGCGCGGTTTCTCCGATCTCGGCCGATCCTCCGGAACGGTCCAAAGTGTCCAAAAAGTGTCCAAAATTTCCGGCCAGCGCCCTCGAGAGACGATGGACGGAGTCGCTTTGCGTGTTCGCAAACCAATGGCTGTAAACCTTGAGCGTGGTCTGCGGGCTTGAGTGTCCGAGGAGGTATTGAACCTCCGTGACGGGCGCACCAGCCATGATCAGCGCGGAGGCGAAGCTATGTCGGAGCGAGTGCATGTCGACGCGGCGGAGACCCGCGCGGCGCAACGCCCTGTAGAGCCCGTAACGGAGCACATTGCTTCGATGAGCCGGCAAGCCCGTCGGCGCCGGGAACACTAAATCAAGCTCACCTTTCAGACACTGCAGCTTCCAGACGCGCAGCGCGGAAAGAAGCTCGGGCGGGGCCGGAAGCGTTCGGATTCCTGACTTGGTCTTGGGCTCGTAAAAGCGCGGTCGCGCAGGACCTGTTTCGCCCTTCAACCTCGCCCAGGACAAGCTGCGTCGTACGAAAATTTTCCCGGCTTGCAGATCGATGTCGAACCAGCGGAGCGCAAGCAGTTCATCGTGACGCATCCCAGTAAGGGATGCGGTCAGGAAGAGAGTCTGATAGAAACCGGGCTCCCCGGCCGCGAGCAATCGCTGTAACTCTGCCGGACTCAACACTTCCTCCGCACGAACCGGACGGGTGGCATCTCGCGCCGGACGCGAACCGTCCTCAGCCAGTTCGGCGGTGGTTACGCGCAGTCGCTCGGCACTCGCCGCCGGATTGCTGGTCCAGTAATTCCGGCGTACCGCGAGCTTGAAAATCGCCGTCGCGGTCGTCAGAACCTTATTCACAGTTTGCGGGCTGAGGCCCGCGCGACGAAGCGTGTCGCGCAGTCTTTCGATCACGCTTACGTTGATCTGATCGAGCTTCAGTTTTCCGATGTGCGGGATCAGATGGCGATCGATGTGCGACTGCCACTGAGCCTGCGTTGACGGGCGATGTTCACGCTTGGCGACGAACCATTCCTGAGCAACTTGGCAAAACGGCGGCACCTCTTTGGCGGTTATGAAATTGCCGTGATTGATTTGTCTGCGAAAGTCCGAGAGCGCATTTTCCGCTTCCTTGCGCGTGTCGAAGGTGGCGCGATGCCTGGCCCCAGTTTGATCGCGAAAATCGACGCGCCAGCGGCCTTGGTCACTCTTCCTGATGCACCCCATACCTCAATGCTCCTTCAGCCTGACCTGTCGCTCGGCGGCGATTTTCTTGAGGAGTCTGACAGTGGGTTCGGAGATTGCCATTTCACCGCGCTCCCAGCGAGCTACAGAATTGGACGTTACGCCGACGGCATCGGCCAGTGCGACTTGCGTCCAACCAAGCTGCTGTCTAAGCACGCGAATTTCCTTGCCGGTCATGACTATACGCAGCGTATAGCAAGACCGGAAAGAAGTCAAGCGGCTTGGCTGGCGCGCTCCGCGAGAAAGCGCTCGACTTCTTCGAGCCTGAAGCGAACGTAGTGACCGAGTTTGAAGGATGGCAAGTTGCCGAGGCGCGCCTGTTCTCTGACCCACGTTTCTGGAACGCTGAGCAGCTTCGCGAGCTCCGCCGCACTCAGAAGTGCACTGCCGGTGTTCCTGGCGCCGCCGTTCGCGACTCGCTGGCTTAGCATTAGCGCGAGCAGCGCGCCTTCGAGTGTTTTCAGCGACGCGACACGCGACGCAACTCGCGTTATAAGTTCGGGCACAGATTCGAGGACCAATCCTCTTGTGCGCGACGGATCAGCGAGCAGTTCCTCGATCGTTATGGGCGACAGTGACGCCCGCGGCGTTACTGGATGCGGCGCTTGATACGACATAGATTACTCCCGCATTCGCAAGCACCTCACAACCGCATACTCATCCGAAGCGTAATTGAGCAACGACAATGCCGCGTTTCGATTCTGTGTGAGACGCAGCCTTTCATGTTGGGGCGGTACTGATGTGCGCCCTTGCGGGCCGATTCGGCGATCAAACGGCCAAAAGACAAGTGTGCATGTGCAATCTTTGCACACAGCGTCGTAAGTGCCCGATAAGATTTAGACATTCGCCTCGTTCGCGAGATTAGTGCGCAAACTTTGTACACAGCGGCCGTCGTGCGGCGGAATAGTCTGGCTGCTCAACTGCAGCCTGGGTGCAGAGTTGAGCGACCGAGAAAGCGGCTATGCTGCGCGACGTCGGAGATGGCACGCGGCAAACTTCATCTGGTTGCCGCACGTCCTTTGGCTGCACCGGCCTCGTCTGTGATTTCTGGTGGTGTCGAAGAAATAAAGGCCGCAGGCGGGATTCGCACGGCGTTTCAGCCGCGACCAGTCGCGGTGACAGAAACGATGTAGATCATGAAGTCAGTTTTAATGCCGGGTAAACACAGGAGAGGTCATCAACGCTTAGAGTAGCTAAGGCTACTATTAAGGTTTTGTTAACAGCACGTTGTAACCAAGAAGCGATCCGTTGACAGGTTATCCACAGCCCGACTAAGTTCCACGAACGGGTTGGCGGCGGTGGTTGTGATTTTTAAGACCTCGCGAGCGAACATTGGTTGGTCGATCGCTAGCGATACGCCGGGCCATACGCCTGATCGAAGAAGCCGCTCCCACGAGCGCGCCAGTGTTCATCACTGGCGAGAGCGGTACGGGGAAAGAACTAGCCGCGGTCACCATTCACGAAAAGTCACCCCGCCACAATCGACCCTATGTGGCAATCAATTGCGCGGCTGTTCCTGAAAGTCTGATCGAAAGCGAATTATTCGGTCACGAACGCGGCGCCTTTACTGGCGCGGATCGCCGTCGTGAAGGCTGCTTCGAGCGGGCGAACGGCGGAACCCTCCTCCTCGATGAGATCACGGAAATGCGACCGGCGATGCAGGCCAAACTTCTTCGCGTTCTCGAAGAGCAGAGAATCCTCCGGCTCGGCGCGAGCAGAGAGTTGCCGATCGACGTGCGGGTCATCGCAGCCTCCAATCGTCCTCTGAATCAAGCGATTCACGAAGGGCGATTACGCGAGGACCTGTATTACCGTCTGAACGTCTTCACGGTCGAGTTGCCTGCGCTCCGCGATCGGCTCGACGATCTGGCGCCGCTAGTCGAGCACTTCATCGAACATTTCAACCGCGAACACAACAAGACCGTTCAAGGACTCGGTGAAGACTGCCTCGATGCCCTCAGATCGCATACCTGGCCTGGCAACGTGCGAGAGTTACGCAACGTTATCCAGCGCGCGGTGCTCAAGTGCCGCTCATCCTGGCTCTCGGCGGCAGACCTGCCGCCTGAGTCTGCTGCGCCACACCGCGGACCAGAAGCACAATTTATGGTTCGGCTCGGCTCGTCGAGGTACGAAGTCGAACGCGAGCTAATCGTCCGGACCGTGGCCTATGCAGGGGGAAACAAAGCGCGAGCATCAGATATCCTCGGAATGAGCCGGCGGAATCTCTACAACCGGCTCGAGCGGTACAGCGTGCACGAAACGAACGGTCACTCGAACGGACCTCCGTACCGCAACGGCCGCAACAGCTTAACCTGAAGACCGGGTTTTGCCGCGCGTCGTGCAGGCCTCGTATCATCAAACGAATCGCCGTCGGAACAACCTTTTACCCTGCCGCCATTTCTGCACATTGGTAGAGAACGCTGCTGATCTGCATGCGCCAATCTGATACTTAAACCGTATGGGGTGGTGAGGCGTTGATGGACACGCTCATTCTGAATTGTTTCCCGGTCGAACTTTCACCTACAGCCCTGACTTTGCCTTTCAGAGAATACGAAAGCTGGGACGAGTCTCGAGAGGCTTTGAACGAAGAATTCAGAACTTACTCAACCTACCGACATCCAACGGAAGACGGCCACATTCGACTCCTGTTCTTCAACGGACCTGATCATTCCGATTCGGCAGACTTGGCAGAAGTAGACCTCGGCCGATATGCAAATCTCGCCAGCCGCCTGATTGAGCGATCTCTTAATTGTCACTTCCGGTCGCTGGGGATGGAAGTCGCCTCCGACTCTTTTGGATCGACAGCACTACGCCGACAACCTGACGTCTCGCGAAACGGAATCGATTTGCACACCGGAATTGCGTTTCAGGCTAGACGACCTTTTCGTGACGAGCCTTATGTCTTCTTGCTTTCGGCACAGTGGGAGGCGCGAGCGCTCTTCAAAGAGAGTCTTTCGGCTCAAGAACCAATCGTCCAAAATCTTTCTGTTGGCCTGCCAGTACTCTATAGACCCACTACAGAACCGCCAACAGATTTGCTTCAATTCCGCGGTCGCTACATAGGCCACGTCCGAGAACTCCTCGCGTCACATGAAGCTTCCGTCTATTGCCGAGATCATCAACTAAGAACCTTGCCGCTTGATGTTCTCTTTCTGGAGGCATCTTCGGAGTGCATCAGAACATACGAACACGCCCTTGGAATCAGAGATCAGAAGTATTCAATATGGCGCGCTATTCAAGAGCTCAGTCTAGTACTCACCCCAGCTGGTAGGCGTAACGCGGCAGTATTACGTGATCGCCTCCATAGCATTAGAGCGTTCTTGAGCGGCAGTTCGCAAGACAGTCTCGTCGTCCCAATGGATACGTATCAGCCTGGTACTGTAACTGTTGGACTGATACCACTTCGCGCTCAGTCGGATCCCTCATGATAAGGGCCTACACACTTCCGCCGGTCAGATTCTCCTTTCGGGGCGATCAGACCCGCACAGATAAGCTTAGAGGCTTACAAGAGCTCGGGCCATATCAACAACTGCCCATTACACGACCTCTACGCTTTGGCTTCGTGTTTCCGACTGAATTCCGCGATCATGCGAACACACTTTATCTGGCCCTCAAGAATGGGATTGGCTACTTCAAAGGTGTCGAAACGGTCTTTCGCCTTCGCTTGAATAAGGATTCGGTCTTTCCGATCAGTGGCTTTTCTCTAGGGACCGGGCACCGCCCATCTGAGATAGCACACGCATATACGGACGCAATACTTTCTTGGAGTGCGAAGAATGCTCCGGATCAGCCCGACTTATTTTTTGTGATTCATCCCAAGACGCAACGCTTCGAGACCGGCACTGCCTACTACGAGTGCAAGGCACTCCTCTTACAGGAGGGAATACTGTCTCAGAGCGTTACCCAAGAACTGATAGATGACAGGTCGCAGTTCGACTGGTCTGCTGCGAACATCGCCCTCGGAGCATTCGCAAAACTAGGTGGCGTCCCCTGGGTAGTTGCTGGAGACGAGTCCGAAGGCGATCTCGTGATAGGAGTGGGTCGTTCAAACACTTTCGATCCAGTCACCAGACAGAACACGCAATATATCGCGTTCACGGCCTGCTTCTCTGCGAGAGGTGCGTTCAAGTTTGTTTCCTTAGCTGAAGTTGCCAGATCGCGCGATGAATATCTAAAGCGACTCGCAACAGTAGTCGACACCTCTCTGGAGAAAGCCGAACACGTTGGCAGAAATGTAACTTCTCTCACTCTTCATGTTCCAAGGGAGATGGGTCGGGAAGAAAGCGACATCATTCGCGATGCAGTTCAGAGGCGCTCCAAGACTCAATCTGTTGGCGTGGTTCTGGCCAAAGTGACTGACGAGTCTACCTTCATGGCAGTTGATGAGCAGTTTGCTGACGGTGTTCCGCGGCGGGGAACTGTGATTCAGGTCAGTGACAGAGATTATGTGTTGTACACAGAAGGTCGCGATGAAAAAGAACAGTGGAGAACGCGCGCTCCAGGCGCAGTACGGGTTACGCCGCAACGAAGCTTGCTGTCGAGGCTCCAAGCATCGAGGTTGCTGCGGCAAGTTAATGATCTGAGCCAAGTGAATTGGCGTGGATTCAATGCTCGCTCTAGGCCCATCTCGGTAGCGTATGGGCATCTGATCGCCCGGATTCTCAGTCATGTTCCCCCAGCAACCGTCCATAGTCTGTACCAACAGAGAGCGCGAGAAATTCTGGAGGAACGGATGTGGTTCCTTTAACCAGTCCGAGTCGCATAGCAATACTTGCTGGGGCCGGACTGGCGAAGGATGCTGGCCTGCCCAGTTCTGTAGAACTTGCGGAACGGTTGAAGACAAGCCTTCTTCAGGAGTCGCAGAATACCTTACGCGGGTCGAAAGTAGACTACGATCGGAACCGCGCTAAACTTCTTCTTTCAGCATTCTATTTCTTGGATGGCGGCATTCGGTTTCAGGAGGGCGTACTAGATCGGGATCCGGGCTTTCGCGTAAATATCGAGCAAATCGGGGTCGCGGCACTCGAACTTCAACAAAGACTAGGCAATCCCTTGGCGCCGTACGCGTCGGGCTGGCATCGAAGAATCGAGGAGTTAGAAAGAGTTCAACCTGACATCTTTTCGGTGTTCGTGGATTTCATTTATTCCAAGTTGCAAGAATGGCTCACAATAGACAAGGAAGCCTCAGTATCATACTTAACAAGGCTGGGCGATATTTCTGATCTTGCCTCGGGCGTGGACATATTTTCTCTGAATTATGACCTTTGCATCGAAAAGGCTCTGACTGATTTCGGGGAAACTTTTATTAATGGCTTTACGATCGAGGATGGTTGGCAACCGAACCTTTACGAGTCAGATACGAAGATCCGGCTATTCAAGCTGCACGGATCGTTAGATTGGGCTGACGATCGCATCTACGGCGTATGCTCTCTCGAGTATCCGACGCATAATAGAAAAGAGGACATAGTAAACGACAACCTACGACCTTTGCTCATCTTCGGAACAGCGCATAAGCTCTCGCCGAAGGAGCCCTTTCTTAGCCTAGCTTATTTCTTCTCTCAGTCTATACTTAAGACTCCGATTTTGATCGTGATTGGCTATAGCTTTGGGGACGAATATGTTAATCGGATAGTCGAGCAAGGTTTGATGAAAAATCCGAAGCTAAGGATGATTGTCGTGTCACCCGACGCTTCGGAATTGATTCGCGGTCAGCCATTTCTTGACGGACAGCCAAGGGTAAGTATGATTCCATCCACGGCAAAACACGCACTCAACGAGAACCTGGTGCGAACCGAAATCGCGCAGTTGCTGAAGGAAGCAGCCCAAGAAGAGCCGTTTAAATAACCGCGCTTTGCGCATGACGGGACCGGGAAACAAAACGGGAATGCACGCGCGGGAAAAGATTCAGGCACAACATGTTGTTCTCGCAATGATGGTCGAAGGCGTGGTGCGATTAGCCGGGGCCAAGAAGGGCGGAACCGGGATCGGGATAACCGCATGGCTGCAGCAGGGGGACACCAGGTGTGACCAATTCCAGCTTCGGTCGGAAGATGAAGTAGAGGATTTCGCCCTACGAAAGAACCTTTGGGCCGGTCATGTCCTCGACCGTGGCTATGCTCCGGTCATCCCCGATTACATGACGGCGAATCATTTCAATTAGTAGATGGGTTTTTCGTCCATCTTTGGGGCCACGGGTTGAAGGTGCTCGATTTCGACGCCTTACAGCCGGGACCGCGGCAGACCATCGTCGGAAGGCTAGATAGGGATGGCATCGTATACCTAGCGGGTGAACGCTCGGCCCGAAGCCTTATAGGTTCTGCATTTAGCCTTCGGGCGAAGTCCAACGACGTTGAATGCTGCGAATTTATCGCATCCGAACAAGAAGCCTGCGCGTTTGCCGTCGACAGGAAGCCACCCCAAGGGGCGACCCGCACCTCGGCCATAAGGCCGCTCAAAGGGATCTCGATGGCTGTTTGCTCTATCGACTTAGAAACGGAATGCGTGCGGTTCAAGGAAAGATGAGCCCTGTGCTCGGTCAGAGATTCGGCTCTTAAAGGAGTGCCACTGTGAAGGTCCTCATTCTCGGTGCCGGAGCATCGCGGGCCGCTGGCTATCCACTTGCCTCTGAACTCATGAGTACCATCGAGCGGGACGCGGTTGACTCGAAAAGCCTTCAGCTCGCGGACGCCTGGAACAGATGGCTATCGATCAAGAATGCCGCGCCACCCGAGCTGCGGATTCTGTTAGACCATCCTAATCCGGAAGTGACGCTTTCTTTTCTCGACCTCTGCCTGATGTGCTTCAAGGACGGCGGAATTGAAAGATTCAAGAAGGAGCGTATAGACGAGGCTGTTACCGCGTCCCTCTCTGAAAACGAAATCCCGCACGATCTCTATCTCTCGGCCGCACATGCTTGGCTCGACAGGGCCGGGACAGCGGTGCTCCGGCTGGTCGATTCGTTGAGCGAATACCTTGAGTTCAAGCAACACGCCGACGTCGAATCGTCGGAGTCTCGTGGTTATCTTCGCGATCTCTTCAGCAGTTTATCGAAAGGAGACGCTATAATCACGCTGAACTGGGATGCCGCGGCGGATCGAAGTCTTTTCGAGATCAATCGCTGGAGTCCGCGAGACGGTTATGGTTTCGAGAAACGGCTGGTTCCAGAGTTCTCTTTGAATCCGGCGAACCTGTCCGCCCGGATCATGGCTCCTTCAGAGATCACACTTCTCAAGCTCCACGGCTCCGTCGGATGGCGTACTCGGGACGAGAGGCACCTCGCATTCGATGGAGATTTTCTTCAAACATTGCTGTCGGACGACATGGCCGAGGTCATCCAAGACACGGACGCCGCGCACTGCCAGGACGGCAGGCCCCTGATAGTGCATCCGTCATACCTGAAGAGTGCGCAAAATAAATTTCTTCGCGAGATATGGCGGCAGGCTGACCTTGCCATCCGCTCGGCTAACGCTGTAGAAATCTGGGGCTACAGTTTGCCGGAAAGCGACATTGCGGTATCCCTGCTTCTCGCACCGTTACGGTGGCGCGCTGCTGTCGGCGAAGTAACAATTCACGTCCACAATCCGACTGGCAGCGATCTGGATCGGTACCGATCCTTCTTTGATGGACACGCCATTCTGAATAAGCAGCCACTCGGATGATGGCTGTGGAATTCCCTATCTGTCGAAGTTTCTTTGAGCCTTTCTCTGATACAACGGCGCCCGAGCGAAAGCTCGGGCGCCGCGCGCAGCCTAGTCGGCGCATGTGCGATCGAGTATGTAATCGACCGCATGCTGTGCCTGGGCTGCGGCGTGGATCAAAAGCTTGCGATCATCGCGAAGCTTCTTCAGCCAGCCGGCAACGTAAGCGGCCTGATTGCCGATGACCGCGTTTGAGATTCCGGCTTCGGCACAGAGGAATGCGGCTCCCATTTCGGCATTGGGTCGGGAGGGTGATGCCTCTGGCGAGGACATCCCTCTCCCGCCCACCGAACCGGACGTGATAGTTTCCCATCATCCGGCTCTCCGCACTCGCAT
>Ga0209167_10000539_pt1 | contig 26631 bp, 23 predicted proteins | sample Coa_R1_9_FD_187154 | JGI IMG/M metagenome (GOLD analysis project Ga0209167, IMG submission 187154) | Surface soil microbial communities from Centralia Pennsylvania, which are recovering from an underground coalmine fire - Coalmine... | ecosystem: Environmental > Terrestrial > Soil >...
CGATGCCGGCATCGTGATGAGACACTTTCACGAAACATCCAAGCCTACGGCTGTGCTCTGCCATGGCCCCATTTCACTTCTCTCGGCTCTACCGAATTCGACGGAGTTCGTCGCGGCGCTGGCGGCGGGCGATACCGCTCGAGCGCAAGAAAAAGCGAAGGGTTGGATCTATGCTGGGTATAAGATGACTATCTTTTCGACAGCGGAAGAGCAGCAGCGGGAGCCGCTCGAGATTGAGGGTAAAGTTCTCTTCTACCCGGACTTCGCCTTGCGTACGGCGGGCGGTGACGTAAGTGTGCTCGCACCATGGAAGAGCTACGTCGTTCAGGATCGCGAGCTGATCTCAGGTCAGAATCCGTTCTCTGATCAAGCGGTTCTGGATCTTCTTCTGCCCGCACTTAACAGGGCAAGGGCAGCTGCCTGAGATTGGCGGCGACGCTCTCTTTTAGCCCGGATTTCGCCTCGCATCCGGCGCGAGGCGGTGAGCTCGGCTTTATTGATCAATATGACGGTCGCACCCTGACCGGCGCGGTTGCGGCGGCGGATGTTGCCAGTAGAAGCGCATTCGGTTTCGTTGTGAACGGCGGGGGAAAAGGTTGATATTCTACGACCCGAGTGGCAGTCGTTTCAGAAGGCTCACCTTCAGACCATCGGCGAGCGCTAGGTAACAGGCGCATGCGATCATGATCGTGAAGACTAGTTGTGGTCGAATGGCTTCCATCAAAATGCCGCGAGTTGCAAGAATACTCACGACCGCAATATCGGCCACGGAACTTAGGAGCAACCACTTGCCGGGCCTGGAATTCCAGAAATGCCCTCGCTCACGAACCAGGTAGACCATGCCCTGACCGGTGAAAACGAGCGTAATAAAGACCAGGGTTTGCACCTGGGCCAGCGGCAGTTGCAGCCAATCACGCCCTGCGAGCAGGACCCCGAACGAGAATATGAGTGCCAAACCTCCCAGCGTCAGACTGATCACGGCAAGTGACCGGATGTGCCAACGGTCTGGTTGTTGCGAATAGGACACGGTATCGGTTGCAATCGACATGGTCACAAAATCATTTGTGAACAGCAGAAGAACGATAAGTAGCGGGGTAATAACGAAGCTCCCGGTCAGCATTACACCGACGCTCAACAGCAAGACGATTTCGACGGTTTTGATGATTTTATTCAGCGTGTAGGTCAGCATGCGCTGGTAGATGCGGCGGCTCGACTTTACTGCAGCGAGGATGTCCGTCAGGCCGGGATTCGTAAGCACGATACTCGCTGCGGCTTTCGCAACATCCGCGGCATTTGCTACGGCGATTCCAACCTCCGCCTGCTTCAAGGCAGGGGCATCGTTCACGCCGTCTCCAGTCATTCCCGTGACCACACCGGCTCGTTGCAGGGCCTGGACTATGTGAAACTTGTCTTCTGGATATACGCCTGCGAAAACGTCGCTTTGCAGCACCTCGGCTGCGGCCTCTTTTGCGAGATCTTTGGGTTGGACGGCGCGGCCTCCGATTCCAACTCGGGTGGCAACGGCGCGGGCCGTGGGCAAGGTGTCGCCGGTAATCATAATCACGCGCACTCCCAGATCGTGCAGACTATGAATGAGATCCTTCGAGTCAGTCCTCGGCGGATCTTCCAGCGCCACTAATCCCACAAAGCGCAAATCATCCTCTGCTCCGGCGGCAACCCCGAGCACACGGTATCCCCGAGCGGCCATGCTTTCCACATCCGCCGCATAATCGACAGCAGTTTTTGTGCGGCGGGCCACCGCATCCGGCGCACCCTTAATGGCAAGCAACCGGTCCGCGCCGTGACTGAAGCTTGCTTCGGAAAGCTTGGTGATGGGTTCAAATGGAATCAGTTCGACTCTTTTCCAACCCGCCATGTCAATCTTGCGATTGTTGCCTGCGGCCAGGATGGCCAGATCGATTGGGTCCTGACTGGCGACGTCACTTGCCAGCATCCCAAAGCGCAGAAGATCATTTTCTTCATAGGGTGTGTACGGCCGGAGGGCGGTGACTGCCAGACGGTTTTGTGTGATGGTGCCGGTTTTGTCGCTGCATAAGACTTCCATCGCAGCAGCTTCCTCAATGGCGGAGAGCCTGGTTACGAGCACTCCGCCGCCAGCAAGTTCCATCGATCCAAGCGCTGTTGCCAGCGTGAAAGTCGCCGGAAGGGCCACCGGAACTGAAGCCACCAGCAACATGAGGGCAAACGGCAGCATTTCCATCATGGGGAAATCCGCGAGCCAGGAATAGAGAAGAAGGATGAGCGCAAGGGAGCCATCCAGCACGACTAGATATTTGACGATAGTGAAAATAATCGTCTGGAGTTGGCTTACAGTTGTCGCTGTGCGTACCAGTTCGGCCGTCTTGCCAAAGTAGGTGCGCGGGCCCGTAGCAGTGACCTCGCCACTTGCTTCCCCACGGATGACCACTGATCCGGCAAATGCAATTTGACCGGCTCCTGCTTCGAGAGGCAAAGACTCACCCGTGAGGGTTGATTGATCGACTTGGATATGTCCGTCCTGGAGCCGCACATCGGCTGGCACGACGTCTCCCATCCGGACGTGAATGAAATCGCCCGGGACCAGCTCTGCGGCGGGCAGCAATTGCCATTGGCCGTCGCGCAGCACACGAGTTGTTACTGGCAGGCGTTTGCGAAGGAGGGACAGTGCGTTCTGGGCCTTGCTCTCCTGTAAGAAACCAAGAGCGGCGTTAAAAACGAGCAGAAAGCCAATGATGATCGCTTCAGGACGCTTCCTTAAGAACAGCTCTAATGCGATCGTGGCTTCAAGCATCCAGGGCACAGGCGCCCAGAACTTTTTGGCGATTGCGAGAAAAAGATGAGGCTTCGCGTCCTCCACGGCATTGGGGCCGTAATGGCGCAACCGGCTCTCGGCCTCCTGGTGGGTCAGGCCTTCGGCCGGAACGTTACGGTTTACTTCCACATCCATGGTGAATTGCTATTCGAGTACGCGTTCAGGTACTGAGAATCTCTAAGCGTCAACGGGGGGTCCGCTGCGTTTTGCTGGGATGGAAAACAATCCGACGCTGCCTGCGATCGCGAAGATCCCACCGTAATAGAACACAGCAGCGTGACTGACATGGTCCCACAACAAACCAGCGACGACGCTTGCGACCAATCCCAGAAGTCCGACGACCGTGCTGTACCAGCCTACGGCGCTGGCGCGCAGTCGGTCTGGCACAAAGTCCGAAGCAAGCGCTTTGCCGACCGACCGAAAAATCCCCTGAAACAATCCGTAGAAGACAAAGAAGCCGGCGATTACTGCCACGCTTTTGGTGCGGGCAAAGCCAAGATACGCGACGAAAAAGATCACGAAAGACGCCAATAAAATGTTTCTTCTGCCCCATCGATCGGAAAGAGAACCTGCCGGATATGAAATCAGCGCGGCCATCAGATTGAAACCCGCATAAATCAGGATGGTGACCGCAAACGAAGCGCCGACGCTCTTTGTTTGCAGAATCAAGAATGAATTGCTTGAGTTACCGATCTCAAAGGTCGCAATCACCGACAGATATTTCCAATACTCGACTGGGAATTCTCGCAACCTGACATCGATTGTAGACTTTGCAGCAACCGGTACTGGCCGTTCGCGAACCAACAGCACCATTAGGAATGCAAGCAGGCCCGGAACGATTGCGACAAAGAATATCCATCGAATTTTGAAATGGAAGAAAAGCACAAGCAGAACGGCTAACACTGGACCCAAGCAAGCGCCCAGATTGTCACCAATACCCTCGAGGCCAAAGCCTCGCCCCCTGTTTTCGTCGGAGACGGAAGACGCGATAAGGGCATCGCGCGGTGCGGAACGAAAGCCGGCCCCGAAGCGGTCCAGAAAACGGCCGCCCAGGACGCCTGACCATGCCGTGGCCATTCCCATCAGAGGCTTGCCCAGGGCGGACACAAAGTAGCCGACAAGTGCCAGAGGTTTTCTTTTCTGGAGCTTGTCCGAGAGCCAGCCCGAGAAACCCTGAACGACATTTTGTGTTGCTTCTGCTATACCTTCCACCCCGCCGACTATACTTCCGCTTGCATGCAGCACTTGAGTGAGGAAAATCGGCAAGATAGGGTAGAGCATCTCCGAAGAGATGTCGGCAAACAGACTTGCGAAAGCCAGCAGAACTGTATTCCTTGAAATGCCTGCGGCGTATCGCGTTCGCATCGCAACCATATCGGCGGGTGTCCCTAGGCACGCTGATACCGCAGGTAGAGATGTTCAGCCATTTGCTTGACACTAAGCAGTTGAAACCAGGGAGCACTGGCTGGCATGAACTCCATTCCTTGGACAATTCCGGGTCGAACTGGATCCGCCTTGCGACCGGCGATTTGTGGCGATAGCGTTAGAAAGAGCTCGTCCACAGCTTCCGCCGCTAGAAATTGTCCGAAAAGCGTAGGCCCGCCTTCGTGAAGCAGTCTTCGTACCCCAAAGTGCGTATACAGTAATCGCAAGATTTCCCCGGGAGCAATCGTACCTCTGCTCGAATCGAGAGCTTGTATCTGAACCGATGGCAATTTCGTAGCGCCTTCCCTCGCAAGGATATCGCTGCCGGCTGAGGTCGTGATGACCACCGTGCGGACTCCCGGCGTTCGGAATATCGCTCTCTCCAACTCCAATCTCCCACTGCCGCTAACCACCACGAGGAACGGGCATTCGGGTTGGTGCAGCACGTTTACCCGGTAATTCGCATACAAATGCTTCGCATCTGGGTACGTAGATTCAGGAATCCAAAGAGAGTCGGGGCTCACTTCGTGGAGCGTACCGGCGCCGACGATGACTGCATCAGCAGAAGCTCGCAACAAGCCCATAATGAAGCGGTCAGGAAGGTTAGAGCCACTAATGGTCGAGCCGTCCGCCTGACCCTTAACCTCGTAGCTGACAACCCCGTCAAGCGTGGAAACGAAATTCGCGATGACCAAAGGCCGGTCAGCGGGTGTGGCGGGGAAGTGCAGATCCCCATCGTAAAGCTCTTGCAAAGCCGGCGGGAGTGCCGGTTCAAGGTGATCATGATCGCGATCGATGAGGGTCCGTGCGAGGCGCATCGGCTTTCACTCGGCTGCAGTAATACACCACAGTGGCCTCCCGAACAAGGCCACCGTGGTATGAGTCGCAAGCAAGTCACCGCAACCCGAATGCTACCGACAGACTCATGCGACCAGCGCTGCCGCTTCGGACGAGGGCTGATAGCTATCGATTTGCTCTGCGCCGGAAGTCTTCAGCATGTCGCGAGCTTTCGCTACTTCCTGGGCAGTCCCATGCGCGACAAGAACGAACTTGCCTGCTTTGATCGACGTTTCATATTTTACGATGCTATTCTTGGGAACGCCGATGCTGAACAGTCCCGCACCCAGTGCACTGAGCCCTCCCGTGACGATTGCTCCCTCCAGGCCTGCAATGATCCAGGAGACAATTGAGCCGGCAGCCACAATGGGACCGAAGCCGGGGATGATTAAGAACGCCGAACCGAAGAGCAGACCCCAGAGGCCGCCCCAAAATGCGCCCCATTTGCCCCAGTATTTCATTCTGTCGCCTGTGTTATAGAAGCCGACGACGTCCGATTCCGTTTGATAGTCGCGGCCGACCACAGCGAGCTTCTTGATGTCGAACCCTCCATCTTTCAGATCTTTAATGGCTTTTTCTGCTGCGGAGTGTTGGCTGAATACTGCAACAACTGAGTTTTGATCTTGCTTGGGCGTGATACTCATGATTCTTCTCCTGTTCCTCTATATTGTTCATCCGCGAATCGTGATTGACTCGCGTGGTTAAGGTTTTGTTTGACGTAACGTGGTGGTCCATCAGCGGCAAATCACCCCCAAGCGATTGTGACCAGCCGCGACTTTCCGCTTGCTTGAGTTCGATATCATTTGATTATCCCGGGAATCGGTTAATTGCTGCTGCCCCGGCTTTGCTCACAACTTCGTCTTGAGAGTCCGTGCCCCCCGAACAACCGATTGCGCCGATTATGTCGCCCTGCTCGATCAGTGGGATCCCGCCTCGAGACGCAATCACTCCGTCGAACGCTAGCAGATAATTGAGGTGCATAAGGTTGACGCCGTCCTCGAACACCTTCGTTGGCCGCCGGAAGGTAACGGCGGCTCGCGCCTTGTGCTGCGCAATTTGAATGGACGCGAGCATCGCACCATCCATTCGCTGGAAGGCGACGAGGTTCCCGCCGGAATCGGCTACTGCTACGTTCATTTTCCAATCCCGTTTCCTTGCCTCTGCCACAGCCGCATGGATAACAGCCTGGGCTTGCTCGAGCGATATCGGGCGCCCGTAAGGCAGATCGAATGGTATTTCGTTGGGAATGACATCGAGAGGGTTCGATGCGATCGTTGCCTCGTTGGAGATTTCTGCAGCGTTGCTCGACACTCGTTCCTCCGACTTAGGCAGTTGCCTTCAACGACCTTTCGAAAGTTGCGATCTCGACTGATCCTGCGGCATAAAGGCATCAAAGCAGAACGATGGGCTTTGAACAATTGGACGATGGTATCGGTTGTATCTTTGTTCCGGCGGCCTTCGAAATCAGATTGTTAAACCAGTCGAGGGCGACTTCACTCTATCGCCGGCTTCAATCACGCAGGCATCGGGATCAAGCGAACAGCACAGCGCGATTCCCAACTCTTGGGCTTCTTCGAGGGAGCGGTAACAAAGATCGCGCGGTCGGGAGCTAGTTCAGGAGCGACTCCCAGTCGGCCGGCACTCTTCCCGCTGGTCCGGGTGCGGGTTGATTCTTTGGATGCGAATGCGGCGGAAGTAACTGCGCACCTTCGATCATCGCCTGCTTTTCGTAATCGTAGAACCAATCCTCACCCGGTTCGAAGCTGGCAATGATCGGATGCCCTGTCGTCGCAGCATGCGCAGATGCATGTTGGCTTGGGGAGCTATCGCAACATCCGATGTGCCCGCACTCCGCACAGCGGCGGAGATGAAACCACCAACCTTCCGGGGAGGCCAGGCACTCGACGCATCCGTCGCCGCTTGGCCTCGAAGCGGGATTGATGCCGCGTCGATCTTTTCTCATTTCCGATTTTCCTTTCACGTTCTTCGCAAACAATGTCAGGCCACGAGCAGGATCTTCCCGGCAACGCCCTTCTCCGCTTCCGCTTGAGCCTCGGCCGCTTCACTGAGAGGCAGTCTCTTGCTGATCGGGATTACCAGCTTGCCATCGCGCACGGCTTCGGCCATGAACTCCAGCGTTTTCCTGTCGAATTTCGAGAATATGTGCACCACCTTTACAGATGGGTAATACGCCGCACTCTGCGGTGGCGTGAGAACCGTCGCAAACACTCCTCCGGGCTTCACCTTGGCGATCAGCTTCTCGGCGGTTCTTCCTCCGACTGTATCCGCCACCGCATCGAGCGGCGGAAGATTTACAATCGCAGTGTCGTCGTCGGTAGCGACGGCCTGATCCGCACCGAGAGTCTTTGCATCATCGAGCTGTTTCTTCAAAACTCCGGCGATCACATTAGCCCCCCGGGCTTTCGCAGTGAAGACCGCTGAACGCCCGACATTTCCACCAGCACCCACGACGAGAACCGTCTGGCCCGCTTTGATTCCGGTCGCTGACATCAGTTGGTTGCCGGTCACGGTCACCAGCGGCAGCGCCGCCGCCTGAATCAGATCAAGACCTTCGGGGACTTTTGCCAAGACATCAGCTTTTACGACACAAAGTTCGGCGTAGGTATTATCCGCCATAGCAAACACCCGGTCGCCGACCAAAAACCCTTCAACTTCCGGACCAATCTTCACCACAGTTCCCGCGATGTCGACTCCGATCAGCCCTGGAAAAGTCATGGGATAGAAGTCTTTCGTTAATCCAGCGCGTCGTTTGTAGTCGATCGGATTCACGCTGGTCGCGGCGACGCGCACCAGCACTTCGCCAGAACCCGGAATTGGATCAGGGTAGTCTTCGAACTTCAGGACTTCCGGGCCGCCATACTGGTGAACGACGATTGCTTTCATGACTCCCTCCTTGTGCAATGCGCTAGCAGTCGCTTACAAAAACTCAGATGGGCGAAACTCCAGTTGCTTGCCGTTACGATCGACACCTAGACCGGAAACTCACAAGCAAGCATGGCGAAATAATCTAGTGAGACACGACACACCGGTTCTGCTGTTCAGCGCTCTTCGCTAAAGTTTGGTATTTCGCCCAGTTCAGCACGTCTCGTATCTCGCATTGCAAGTAAAATCCCAACCCGATCGCAGGCGCGATCACTCCTTCGGTAACAGCATCACGAACCAGCTCGTGCGCTGCTTCATAGCCTGGAATCTGCACTCGCTTGGCGAGTTCGATCAGTTCTTCCGCAGGAAGTTCACGTTCCGCAATCATCGAAAGCAGTAACATAAGACCATCGGGACCGGCGAAACGGTCGAGCGCTAATCCTTCGACGATGCCACGGTCTTTCCCGAATTCGTCTCGCGGATTGTACTGACATCCGTATGGCTCTCGGCATCGGGGGCCGGCACTGCGGCGGTGCACCAGCCGCAAACCACTAACCTTCGGTTTTCCCTTACTGTCCTGTGCCGCAACCCATTCCACCCAACCCGCCTGCAGATCCGACACAAGTTCCCCGCAACTATCACAGCGCCAACCGGATCGAATGGAGCTAGTTCTAGGCATGCGTTCACGAGCATTCTGTCAGTCGGCACTCTGACCCTTGGATTCTTGCATCGCCAGTACGATCTTTCCTCGCATGTGCGGCGCGCCGGCGAGCATTTCGTGGGCCCTCCGAGCTTCTTCGAGCGGAAGCACGCTGCCCACCTCGACGTTCAGCTTTCGGCTATCGAACAATCTCGCCAGTGCGGTTAATCGCGACGCTGTGACATCCACCAGAAAGAACACTGAACGAAAAACCGTCGTTTGCGGCGGCGTTGAAACTGACGACACAAGAACGCCGCCTGGTTTTAAAACACTGAATGAACGATGCTGCGTCTCTCCTCCGACGGTATCTAGTACCGCGTCAACTGGCGGCACAACATCCTCGAACTTTGTGGTCTTGTAGTTTACGACCATATCGGCGCCGAGGCTGCGAACATATTCGAGGTCAGTAGGGCCAGCGGTTGCGAAAACCTGCAGGTCTGCTTGTTTCGCAAGTTGCATCGCATACGCGCCAACATTTCCAGCTGCTCCGTGGATTAACACCGCTTGGCCTGCTTTAATCTCCGCGTAGTCAAACAGCATCTGATACGCCGTCACCGCCACGACCGGCGCGGATGCTGCTTCGACGAAGCTCAACGACCTTGGCCTTGCGGCCACCATGTGTGCCGACGCCACCGCGAATTCGGCATACGCCCCACAAAATTGTTTGTTGGTGACGCCGAAAACCTCGTCCCCCGCCCTGAACTGAGTGACTCCTGTTCCCGCGCGGTCCACAATCCCCGCCAAATCCGACCCGAGAATGATCGGAAAGGGCAGGTGCACGACGCTCTTTCCCTCCCGAATGAGCGCGTCCCACGGGCCAACTCCGGCCGCTGCCACACGCACAACCAACTCGCCCGGTTGCGGCGTTGGACAGGATATCTCGTCGATCACGATTGCGTTCGGCGGGCCAAAATAATGGATTCTTCCAGCTTTCATTCTTCTTTACCACGACGAGCGCCCAAGTCGTGCCAGGACGTTTCCCGGAGGTTGACCAGGTAATACTTCGCGGCTTTCTCGATATTTGCAAACGCCAGAGCACGGTCGGCGTCGGAAACGTTGATGACTTGATCGAACCGCGCGACCGCGTTCCGCACATGTTCCGCGTCTGTCAGCGGCTCTTTACGCTGCTTCGGAAATGCGTAGACGCTGTCGGGTAAGTCGCTTTGCGTCGTCAGATGTCCATGTTTCTCGCGAGGCTTCCAGGTCGCTTTCGGCATATCTTTGCCATCCTTTCTTGGCCAGTGGACGAACCCCAATTATCAGTTCCCAAACGCTCGGGCGGTCGCTCACCGCCCAGTTGATAAATGCATTGCTTCGGATGTCAGTTGACCATTGAACAGTCGCAGCCGGGAACTCACGACTTGCTTCACGGCCTCTACGACCGGGGGCAAAATCTTGTACGGCACGACCTCGTTCGGATCCTTCGTCAGGCTGCCCTCCAGGGACCGCCGCCAGGCGACTCGAAGTTCCGTATTGATATGGATAATGTTGATTCCAGCCGCAATCGCACTCAGGAAATCTTCGTCGTCTGTTCCCGAACCGCCGTGCAGCGTGAGAAAAATCCCAACCGCCTTCTTGATCTGCGCAATTCTCTCAATGTTCAGGCGCTTCTTGGTCTTTCCCTGGACCATGCTTTTCAGCATGCCATGCATGTTGCCGACCGCCGGAGCGAGTATGTCGATCGCAGTGTAGTCGACGAACTGTCGAGCTTCTTCCGGCGTGGTAAGGTTCCGGAATTCGCTGGGAACGGTCTCGTGGATTTCAGAGCCGGTTCCGATGTCGCCTATTTCTCCTTCAGCGAGAATTGCAGGATTGATGGCTTTGATGGCATCAACCGTTTCCCTCGTCCGAGAAACGTTCTGATCGAACGGGAGCGCGGAAAAATCGATCACCACCGAATCGAATCCTGCTCTTGCCGCCTCCACTGCTCGTGCCAGCGAGTGCGTGTGATCTGCGTTAAGAAAAACCGGGACGTCACATTCCGCGCGTATGACTTTCACCAGCGCTGCCAGTTCGTATGTCCCGAGGAAGTCCCGCTCCCCTTCCGACGCACCAATGACTACCGGAACACCGACCTCAACCGCGCCCGCGACGACGGCTTTCACCAGCACTAGATCGGCGACATTGAAATGGCCGAGCGCCACGCCCTGTTGCTGCAAGCGAATCAACACATCTCGCAATGCATCCACGCTCGTGCTCCTTTCACTGATCACCGATGCGTGATCGTCGGACTCATTGGAACGAACTCAGGAGAACTTGCCGGCGATGGGGCCATTACACCTGACGTGCTCCACTGAATCAATTGGACGATGGTATTGGCGATACGTAGGTATTGACGGCGGACTGTTACGGAACACCTCGCGGGCACTACACACAAATGCAGGGTCAACTCGCTCATAGTGTACGTACACGGCAATCAAGGCTAAGACATGGCCGATACTATGGTCTAATTGCTTCGTTGTGGCGGGTCTGTTGGTATGGACTGTGCCGGCCCAGTTCACACGGCGGGCGCAGAGGAAAGTCTTTCAAGAGCGGACTATGGTCAATCCAATGCTAGGGCGATACAAAGCCGAGCGGGGCGACACAAGCTGCTGACTGCCGCCAAGGCTTGCGACATTCCGGTCAGATGCTCATGCCGGACGGCAGTCTGCCCCCCCTGCATGACTCGTTTGATTGGCGGATAGACCGCTTATAACCCTAAACCACCGGAGCGGCATGGCCCAGTGAGCGTGCTCGCGTGTTGCTCCCAGCCCAGTGCGAGCGTCACTCCGGATACTTGAGCGAACTGAGAGGAGTTTGATCATGCGGCGTGACATAGTGCCCGGAGGCGTTTTCCCCAACTACGAATTGCCCGATCAAATGGGCGAACTGCGCAAACTCAGCGAGCTGCAGGGCGAGGATCCGCTCATCCTTACGCTTGCGCGCGGCCACTACTGTCCAAAAGAACACCAGCAGCATCTGGAACTCGCCGCGTTCTATCCGAAGATCGCGGTGGCCTACACTCAGATCGCAACCATAGCCACCGACGATCACCATACTCTGCAGGAATTCCGCGCTTCCGTCGGCGCTCAGTGGCCTTTTCTCTCCGACCCCGAGCGGACGGTGCAGAAGGATCTCGACATTCAGGAGTACACCGACCCCGAGCACAATCCGATGATCCCGCATACCCTCGTGCTCAAACCTGGCCTCGTCATCCACAGCGTCTATAACGGCTATTGGTTCTGGGGACGTCCATCGGTCTTCGATCTTTGGCACGATCTGCGCATCGCGACGAGCGAAATCCGCCCGGACTGGGATTTGAGTATTCCAGGGCTGCGTGACGCGTGGAACGCTGGTGACTTATCGGCCTTCCATGGATGGAACAAGCGGGCCCGTCAGGAATCGCCCTCGAAATAAGCAAGCAACCGGCTTCGATTTACGAAGCTCCGCACGGCCTCGCCTCATGCGAAGGTATCGATTCATACCATTGTCCAATAGATTCCTCTCGTTGGGTCTGGCTTAATCGCATCTGCAGTCGCGATCAATCGCGATCCTGCTCGCGATCGGCCGAGCAAAGAAAAATGAGAGGTAACATAATGTCAGCCGCGACCAGCTACGAACTGAACGATTCAGCGATTATCAGAACGCCATTCATCACGGGGGAAGAGGCGACCCTCCTTGCATCCGCCCGAGCCGGTGACCCGGCCGCATTTGAGTGTCTGGTCATGCCGCACCGGGACGGTCTCCTTCGTATTGCCCAACGAATTCTTCGCAACCGGGAAGATGCGGAGGACGCCGTTCAAACGGCATTTCTTGACGCGTTTCGCAATCTGAAGCATTTCCGTGGGCAGTCGCGATTCTCTTCGTGGCTCACTCGCATCGCGCTGAATGCGGCTTTCATGCGCTTGCGCGGGAGCCGGAGAAAAAGGGAAACATCACTTGCTGACGTAACTGAACCCGATGACCCACGTGCGAGATTTGAGCTGGTGGAGACCCGGTTAAACCCCGAGCAGGAGTACTTGTCGAAAGAGGCCAGAGCTCTGCTTCAAAAGGGACTCAAGAGATTGAGACCGCTGTACGTCGAGGTTCTGCGACTGCGAGGTCTGCAAGAGTTGTCAGCCAAAGAAACAGCAGGAATGCTGGAGTTGCCAGTCGGAACGGTGAAGGCCAGGCTGTATCGAGCGCGCGCCGCTTTGGCGAGACATATGAAGTCCATTGTTACGTCCGCGGGGCATCGGAGAAGTATCAGGAACTGAAGCGCGCGACGCTTATCTCCCGAGGATATCTGATGGCCCCGCTGTAAGAGAATCGCTCTTTAAGCGATATCTCTACTGGTGCTGCCGGGGGCTAGCGCAGCGATCCCCGGCCCATTCTTCACGTCGAGTTTTCGAATCACTCTCATACCGAATTCTTTATCAGTTTGAATGGTCAAATAGAGAGCTATCGGACGAAGGTGTTGACCAACACTTTCAGACGGGCGAGCTACGCATATTCTCTTTTGCCGCTGGCATCGATCAATACCAACGTCTAATGGATTCCTCGCCTCAATTCTGGCTTAATCGGGTTTAACGGATTGCGAGAGTAACTCTGCATGAAGATCCTGAGCTTGGGCACGTGAAGCTGGAAACCTATGCCATTGGTTGAGACAGCGACGGAACAGAATCTGGCGGATGGTTTCTCTGGAGCAACGGAGGTGGGCGACGTTCAAGCCGGAAATCCTCTACCCATTGGAGGCGCTCACCAACAAGGAACTGGAGTCAATTTTGTTTTGTTCAGCCGTCATGCAACCGGTGTTCATCTGGAGTTTTATCAAAATTCTACGGATTCTTCTCCAAGCAAAGTCATTGACTTCGACCCGGTGCGTCATCGGACGGGCGACGTGTGGCATGTATGGGTGAGGGGCATTCCCGCAGGCCAACTCTATTGCTATCGCGTCGAGGGGCCGTACCTGCCCGAACAGGGCCACCGTTTTAATTCACATAAGCTGCTTCTGGATCCATATGCAAGAGCGCTCGCCGGCGTCGAGAATTGGGATTTTCTGGCTGCCCGTGGCTACGATTCATCCAGCAACCTGGCCGACTTAAGCGTCTCAACTCTCGATAACGCGGGCACCACCCCGAAGTGCATCTTTACCCACGACGATTTTGACTGGGAGGGGGATGCGCCTCCGAAGCATCCCGCCTCCGATACGGTCATCTACGAGACGCACGTTCGCGGTTTCACAGTCCATCCTAGTTCGGGCGTTGCGCATCCCGGAACCTTCACTGGCTTGATCGAAAAGATACCGTACCTCCAGGACCTGGGCGTGACGGCCATCGAGCTGATGCCGGTTCTCGAATTCAACGAAAACGAATCTAACCGGGTGAATCCAGTCACCGGAGAGACACTCAAAAACTACTGGGGCTATAACCCGGTCGCCTTTTTCGCGCCAAAGCGGTCTTACTGCATTGGAGGACCGCATGGTTCGCAGATTAAGGAGTTCCGCGAGATGGTCAAGGCTTTTCACCGCGCGGGCATTGAAGTGATTCTGGACATCGTGTTGAACCACTCGGCCGAGGGAAACGAACTGGGCCCCACGATTTCGCTGCGCGGGATTGAGAACTCGATCTTCTATATGTTGGAAGAAAGCGGGCCGCGATACTACAAGGATTTTTCCGGCGTCGGCAATACGCTTAATGCAAATCATCCCGTGGTGCGGGAACTGGTGCGGAACGTGCTCCGTTATTGGGTCATGCACATGCATGTGGATGGTTTTCGCTTCGACCTTGCTTCGGTCCTGGGCCGGGATGAGCATGGAAATATTCTCCGGAACGCTCCGCTACTCGAAGACATTGCCGAGGATCCCATCTTGCGCGACGTGAAGATCATCGCGGAGGCTTGGGATGCGGGTGGTGCCTATCAAGTGGGAGAGTTTTCCACCAACCGCTGGACAGAATGGAACGGCCGCTTTCGTGACGATGTCCGCCGCTTCTGGGCCGGCGACGCGGGTATGATCGGGCCGCTGGCAAGCCGAATTTGCGGAAGCTCGGATTTGTATCAAAGCTCAGGCAAGGGCCCGGCGAGCAGTCTGAACTTCGTCACTTGCCATGATGGCTTCACCTTGAACGATTTGGTCACCTACAAGGAGAAGCACAATGACGAGAACGGCGAATCCAACCGTGATGGCACTGATGCTAACTACAGCGACAATTGCGGGGTAGAAGGGCCGAGCCGGGATCCCGTCGTCGAGAGTTTACGCAATCGTCTGATTAAGAATTTCCTGCTAACCCTTTTTGTCTCTCGCGGAATTCCCATGTTGCTGGGTGGCGATGAGTTTCGCCGAACTCAGCGCGGCAATAACAATGCTTATTGCCAGGACAACGATATCAGTTGGTTCGACTGGCGCCTGCTCGAAAAGCACAAAGAAATCCACCGCTTCACCCGTGGAATGATCACTTTTCGCCGGACACATTCTGCCTTACGAAGCGAACGCTTCTACTCGGATGCTGACATCAAGTGGCTCGCGCCAAACGGCACCACCCCTGATTGGGCCGATCAACGCCGGAAGTCCTTTGCGTGCCTGATTCCAGGACATAGAGAGCCCGACTTGTTCATCCTGTTTAATGCCGATAGCCGGTCTGTCGATTTCTCCGTTCCTGACTTGCCGGTCGGGAAGACTTGGCGTTTGGCGGTGAATACTTCCCGAACCGCCCCTGACGATCTTTTCAACTCGGGAAAAGAACCATCCCTGCAAGGCCAGAGCAGCTTTCGGCTCGAACCTCGATCCAGCGCAATTCTCTTGAGCGACGACAGTGAGGTGCCACGTGAAAATTAGCTCCGCTGCGGGGAAACCGGCCGACGAATCCATTCTCATCAACGTTCCGAAGCTCATCACGGCCTATTACGAATTGCGTCCGGACCCGAGTGATCCGAGACAGCGCGTCGTCTTCGGTACGTCCGGCCACCGCGGATCTGCTCTCGACGTGGCCTTCAACGAGTGGCACATCCTTGCCATTACGCAAGCCATCTGCAACTACCGCAAACTCCAGGGCATCGACGGTCCGCTGTTCCTTGGGATAGATACGCATGCCTTGTCCGAACCCGCATTTGCGAACGCGCTGGAAGTGCTTGCGGCCAACAATGTGGAAGTGATGCTGTCCGAAGCCACCGCATATACCCCAACACCGGCCGTCTCTCATTCGATTCTGCGTTACAACCGAGGAAGAGAGTCCGGTCTCGCGGACGGTATCGTGATCACACCCTCTCACAACCCTCCCGACGACGGCGGCTTTAAGTACGATCCTCCGCATGGAGGACCAGCCGATTCGAGCGTAACTTTCTGGATCGAGACGAAAGCCAATGAATTCCTGCGACGGAAGCTGGAGGGCGTAAAGAGAGTCTTCTTCGAGAAAGCGCTTCACGCGGCCACGACACACAAGCACGATTTTTTGAGCGCCTATGTCGAAGACCTCGATAGTGTCGTCGACCTGGAAGCCATCCACAATACAAACATTAGGCTTGGAGTGGATCCCCTCGGAGGCGCAGGCATCGATTATTGGCCACGGATTGCCGAGCGATACGGACTCGACCTCACAATCGTCAACAAATCCGTTGATCCGACGTTTCGCTTCATGAGTGTGGACTGGGACGGAAAGATTCGCATGGATCCTTCGTCGCCCTATGCCATGCAGAGACTCATTGGCCTGAGAGATAAGTTTGATATTGCATTTGCCAGCGATACGGATCACGACCGCCATGGCATAGTCACCAGGGGAAGTGGGTTGCTGCCCCCGAATCATTACCTTTCGGTCTGCGTTCACTACTTGTTTTCAAATCGCGAGAATTGGGCCCGGAGCATGGCTGTTGGAAAGACCGTAGTGAGCAGCAGCATGATTAATCGTGTCTGCGCGCGGCTCCAACGGGCGGTCTATGAAGTCCCAGTGGGCTTCAAGTGGTTCGTCGAAGGGTTGCTCGCCGGCCGTTTGGGTTTCGCGGGCGAGGAAAGTGCCGGTTCCGCTTTCCTTCAACGTGACGGAAACGTTTGGAGTACGGACAAGGACGGAATTATTCCTTGCCTGCTCGCGGCGGAAATGACGGCGTGCTTGGGCAAAGATCCGGGCGAGATTTATCGCGAACTCACTCACGACCTCGGAAACCCTGTCTACGAACGCATCGATGCTCCGGCCACTCCCAAACAAAAGGCCGCGCTCGAAAGATTGTCCTCATCGGACGTTGCCGCTACAGAAGTTGCGGGTGAGCGGATCGAGCAGATTCTTACTATGGCTCCCGGGGACGGAAACCCGATCGGAGGAATCAAGGTCATTGCAGAGAATGGCTGGTTTGCAGCACGTCCTTCGGGCACGGAGGAGATCTATAAGGTTTACGCCGAGAGTTTCCTTGGCCAGAACCATCTACGACAGATCCAGGAAGAAGCCCAGAGCATTGTTTCGGAAGCGCTGGCTCGGAGTGCTCAGGCGGCCTGAGTTGGGACGCCATCAGAGGAGTCGTTTATGAGTAGCTCGACAATCCTTAGTTCGACAGTCCGCGATCGCCCTCGCGATACCTCCATTTCAGACACGCTTACCGACTTGGCCTTAGACCTTAGGTGGTCATTCAATCACTCTGCGGATCAACTTTGGCGGCAACTCGATCCCGAACTCTGGGACCTGACCCACAACCCTTGGGTCGTGCTGCAAACCGTCTCCCGGGAAAAGCTGCACAGTGTTACCTCCGATCCAAGATTTCAAAAACTCTTGGCTGACGTCCATCGTGAGAAGACGCTCGATGAGGCATCGGAAGCATGGTTCCAACAGGCTCATCCCGGTGCAGCCGTGTCGACAATTGCGTATTTCTCGATGGAGTTCATGTTGAGTGAAGCGCTGCCGATTTACTCCGGCGGACTCGGCAACGTTGCCGGCGATCAACTGAAAGCCGCAAGCAACCTCGGCGTCCCTGTCATCGGAATTGGCCTGCTGTACCAACAAGGCTATTTTCGGCAGGAAATTGATGCGCAAGGCCGTCAGGAGGCTTTGTATCCTTTCAACGATCCCGGCCAGTTGCCGATCAGACCCGTGCGCCAGCCGAATGGGGAATGGCTGCGCCTCGTCCTCCCCTTGCCGGGTTTTAAGTTGTGGATGCGTGCTTGGCAAGTACAAGTCGGCAGATCGAAATTGTATCTGCTCGATACCAATGATCCGGCGAACCCTCCGGCCTACCGTGGCATCGCGACTGAACTTTACGGAGGTGGTCCAGAGTTGCGCGTGAGACAGGAACTGGTTCTTGGCGTTGGAGGCTGGCGGCTCCTGCGGGCCCTCGGAATTCATCCTGAAGTTTGCCATCTCAATGAAGGACATGCCGCGTTCGCGGTGCTGGAACGAGCCCGTTCGTATATGGAAGATAACGGCCAGCCCTTTGATGTCGCGCTTGCCATCACCCGTGCTGGCAATCTTTTTACCACCCACACTCCCGTAGAAGCGGGCTTTGATCGCTTCACGCCCAGCCTCATCAAGCGTTACCTGGGGCAGTATGCTGAGGAACACCTATCGATCCCGTTCGAAGACCTTCTCGCACTTGGTCGGCGAGATGGCAAAGATTCGTCCGAGCCGTTCAACATGGCCTATCTGGCGATCCGGGGCAGCGGCGCTGTCAATGGGGTCAGTAAGTTGCATGGTCAAGTGAGCCGACGGCTTTTCCAGCCTCTCTTTCCCAGATGGCCGGAAAGAGAAGTACCCGTGACACATGTCACGAATGGAGTGCACACGCCCACGTGGGACTCTGCCGAAGCAGACCGCATCTGGGAAGAGGCGTGCGGTAAGAACCGTTGGGGCGGAACCTTAGCCACCATGGAGAAGGATGTTGCCGCTCTGAGCGACTCCGACATATGGCAATGCCGCAGTGTTAGCCGCAAGGTTCTGGTGGACTACGTGCGCAGACTTTATACGCGTCAGTTAGCAACTCGAGGAGCGTCGTTGGACGATCTGGCGCAGGCAGGACTAACCCTTGATAAGGATGCTTTGACCTTAGGATTTGCGCGCCGATTCGCGCCGTACAAACGCCCGAATCTCCTCCTGCACGATCCTGGCCGGCTTCTCAACATCCTCACAAATCGAGAGCGTCCGGTACAACTGGTGCTAGCCGGGAAGGCGCATCCCCAAGACACGGAGGGGCAGGAGATGATCCGCCAGTGGGTCGAGTATTCCCGCCGCGCAGAAGCGCGATCCCGGGTCGTTTTCCTTTCCGACTACGACTTGCTTATGGCGGAACATCTGGTACAGGGCGTGGACGTTTGGGTGAACACTCCGCGACGCCCTTGGGAAGCGAGCGGCACCAGCGGCATGAAGGTGCTGGTAAACGGCGGGTTGAATATTTCGGAGCTCGATGGCTGGTGGGCTGAGGCGTATTCGCCCGAAGTGGGATGGGCTATCGGGGACGGCCTCGAACATGGGGATGACACCGCCTGGGACGCAGTTGAGGCTGACAATCTCTACGCGCTGCTCGAAACAGAAGTTATCCCGGAGTTTTATGCTCGCGACGAGCATGGCATTCCCCGCCGCTGGGTCGCCCGCATGCGCGAAAGTATGGCCCGCTTGACTCCGACATTTTCGACGAATCGTGTAGTCCGCCAATACACCGAAGAACACTATCTCTCTGCGGCAGCGGCTTTTCGCCAGCGCGCCGGAAATCTAGGTTCAGTGGGAGCCGATCTCGCCGCTTGGTGTGCCGAACTGGAGAAGCATTGGTCAGCGCTGCGATTCGGCCCCGCGACTGTTGAGCAACCGGGCGAGGAATACATATTCCACGTTCAGGTTTTTCTTGAGGACATCGATCCTGATGCCGTGCGGGTCGAACTCTACGCGGAGCCGCAGAAAGATGGTGATCCGATCAGGCTCGCGATGAATCGCGGCGATCGCGTGGCCGGACCGACGAGTGCCTTCACCTACACTGCGTCCGTTCCGACCAGTCGCCCGGCCGCTGACTACACGCCGCGCATCGTTCCGCAGCACGTTGGAGCGTCTGTGCCGCTCGAGGCGCCCTTCATCCTGTGGCATGAGGCGCCGTCCTGGCGATGAGCTTTGAAATTCGCTGCGATGCTGGGACACGGCATTACATCCCTGGGATTGCAACGATTGATTTGACGACGGGAGCGAGGCTGGGATTGCACTCCCGCAGATTCACAACCTGGAGGAACTGCAATGCCCGACCCGTCTCGACTGTCCGATAAGCAACCGCCGGTAGAACTCGCCACTGATTTTCTAGGCGAGGATCGGCATGAGTTCGTAGCAAAACTGGCGCACGAGCTCTGGGAAAGAAGAGGACGCCCGTTCGGCTCGCCTGAAGTTGACTGGTTTGCAGCAGAACAGGCCATGTACGCGGCGTTGGCGGCGTCGGGTTTGGTTGTGCCCTCTCCGGATCATCCGCGGCAGAACACAGCGCAACAGATTTACAGCTGAAGTGCGTTGCGGCGAGCGCTTTCGTTGACCTGGCAGAGAGCGAGGCCTGAGTCGCACCGAAGCAAAGTGACGGTTCGAGACGTCAAAGCCACGCAGAGCGTTCGACAAATAATGGAGGACATGATGACGATTTCAAATCAAACCGTTGAGCGCTGTATAGAGGAGTGTTTGCAATGCTTACGCTGGTGCGCTCAATGCCGCGCCGAGTCCCTGGTCGAAGATCCGATGACGATGAGGGACTGTATCCGGTTTTGCAACGAATGTCTTGAATTATGTCGAACCTGCGTAACCTTGCTCACCTCGAGCTCTGGGGTCGCTCACCAGGTGTGCCTTATCTGTTCCGAACTATGTGCAGCCTGTGCGGCAGAGTGCGGAAAATACGACAGCGAAACCATGAGGCAGTGTGCTCAAGCATGCCGTCAATGCGCGGCCACATGCGCTGAGGTCGCACAAGCGGGGCCAATTCGGTCCGTGGCCGCCTAAGATGACCCCAATATGCCTGGTTGCGCTGCGATTCCCATTCGTCTTGCTTGAGGATCAGTGTGGCCAGTATCCCGCAAATGGCAAGCATGCTCGGATTCAATTGCCCTGCTTGCGGCCCGCGCAAACGGGCCAGCCTACGCGTGCTCGCTCGCGACGGATTTCGCGCGTTTGTTGGCACGGATCTGCGCAGTAGTGAACTCGCCTCCGCAAACGCTGCAACGCCAGCCCGGAGACGCGGCGTGTGCGATTACTGGCACTCCTTGCAGATCGGCGCGCTTGGCTCTTACTAGCTCGCTACTGCAGTGTGGACACTGTTTTTGAGTCATTGGTTCCTGCAGGGGAAACCTCCCCTCGCTATCGAAGACTAGTTGCTCCGATGAAGCGTTTGCGCCTCTTCCGCCGTGAGTCGGGTAGGATCGCAAAAGCCGTACCCCTTCAGGCAGGCTGTGTAATTGCGCTTGTGCTCTGCCTCCGCCAGTGTTTTGGCCTCGGAGAGAGTCAGTGCGGTATAGTCGCAAGTTTCCTGCCCGTCTGTGCACGCCGCTAGATTGCGCTGGTGTTCTGAGGAGGCTGTCTGTTTCGCTTGCAGCGGAGTGAGTTTGGAGTGGTCGCATTCGTTCCAGCCGTTGCTGCAATTCTGCGCATTGCGCTGGCGTTCTGCCGCAGTCACGTCCCTGGTTTGCGCAGGGGATAACTTGGCGTGATCGCATTGCCCAGAACCGTTCTCACAATCAGATGCGTTGAGTTGGGTCCGGGCAATCTTCGCTTCCGCAGTCTCCGCCGGAGTCAGCTTCGAGCCATCGCAGGCCCCGGTTCCCTCCTTGCAGGCAGTGTAGTTACGCTGCTGCTCGGCGGCTTCCATTTCCCGGGATTCCAGCTGCGTCAGTTTGGTGCGGTCGCAAGACTGCATTCCGTCGTTGCAGTCGGTCACGTTCTTCTGGTGGTCGGCGACGGCCAACGCAATCGCTTCTGGCTCTGAGAGTTTCGAGCGGTCACAGGATTCGTAGCCATTTCTGCAGTTGGCAACGTTACGGGCATGAGTGGCGCGGGCCACATCCGCCGACTGGGCGGCGCTCAACTTGGATCGATCACAGGATTCGCGGCCCATCTTGCAGGCATCCAGATTTTGCTCGATGTCAGACGACTGAGCCAAAGCCAGAATCGGCGATAGACAGAGACTAAGACCAAGACAGGCTACCTGCGCCCAAGGATGTTGCCGGAGATTAGTGTTCATGGTTTCCGCCCCCTGAAGATTTGTTCCACTAGTCACGAGATATTAAATCCATGTGTTTACTGATCTGGCCGGAACCAGGATGCGCTCCGGCCAGTCAAAAAATCCACCTTGCCGACATTCTCTTATCAAAGCTACTTTGCGTTTTCTTTTGCTTCGGCAATCTTGGCCTGTTGGCCGGCTTCAGAAACGGCTTTCAGGAAGGCATCTGCACTTCGCGGCGTGGCCGCTTTCCCCGAAAGAATGCTGCGGAACATCATGTGCCTGCCGTAAATGGCGTGAGTAGAATCATTGTCCTGCTCTATCACCGCGCCTTCCAACGAAATGCCGGCGAAAACGCCCTTGGAGCGCGAGTAAGTCAGCATTTCGGTATTCATCTTCCAATCAGTTCCGGCGGAAGCGTGACGGCCTACCGGTCCTGCGGCAACCGATCCCTCGCCCGTGAGTTCAAATTTGCTGGACAGAAGATGCTGCAGACCCTGGTCGTTCATGACCAGCATGACTAGGTCTACGTCTTCGATTCCGATCTGCAATCCCCAGCTGCCTCCGCCAACTGAGACGAAAGCAGGTGCGCTCCAGCCTTCCGCTGTGCGGCACGTGGCCACACCGCGCCCGTGCTTACCACCAAAAACGAAGCCGCCCTTAATCAGGTCAGGAACCACCACAATGCACTTTGCATTGCTCAGTACTTCTTCGGGGATGCCTTTGTCCGGCGTGGACATGATCGCATGCAGAACGGTTACGGAGCGTTGCAGGCGGTCCACCGAATCTTCGCGTGCCGAACCGGCAAACGCGTACGTTCCAACCAGGCCCATGGCGCTCATCAACAGCAGTGACATTGTTGTTTTCATTGAAAGTTTTCCTTTTGGACTGCAGAGCTTTAAGAGGAGAGAACTTCAGGATAGCTGACTTAGTTCAGAAGACCTGAAAGAGAGAGAAGAAGTGCTCGTCTCTGCCACCATCATCGCTCAGGCAGAAAGCGATAGCTGGTCTGAATTGCTCAGTTCTCAAACCGTTCAATCAACGCCTGCCAAACCGGTTATTGAACAATCAGGCAGAAAATGTGAGCAATCCTGCACATAATCTCGCGCCTTGCCCTGTCATGGTTTATTCGTCGGAGATTAGCGCCATCGGCGAAGACCCCGGCAAAGGTGAAATCAAATGGAACCGTATCGTCCTCCACTCCGCCGGCGCCTCGCATCCCTAAGGGGATTCTTTGGAACATTGCTGGCGATGCTTAAGCCGCGAAGGGACGAAGTGCGGTTACAGAGGATGTGTCCCTATTGCGGGCTGATCACACCACGAGCCAAACGAGTTTGCCTGGAGTGCGGGAAGTCGCTCAGCCCCGTTTCCCTTGAGAGGGCAGAAGCGAAACAACCATAGATAAGAGTTATTGGTTTGGATCAGAAGGCCGTGGTCCGATCGAGCAGGATTCTCAGCACTCTTGCGGAGAACTGCAGGCGCCTCCTGGTCTGTTGCGTACTTAGGGCGGATGGGCCTGGCTACGACCTGCGCCCCGCCCCATGTTCGTGACGACGCTTGCGTGTCGGCACTTGCGCTCCCAGCCTTGCTTGCTCGCGTCGGTTGAGCTTCACATTCAGGACAAAGTGAACAGCAGCCCATAGAAAGTGAGCGCCGTCGGCCTTGGTCACAAGGGCATCGACAGACTGAAGCGCTCCATCAGGCAATTCCAGGTGGTCGGCAAGCATGACGATAGGGAGTTCCGGCTTGGCTTTCTTGATCTCCGTTGCAGGGACCGCACCATCCAGTAGGCCCGGATGGTACTCAAGCACGATCGCATCTACGGAGTGCGTCTTCAAAAGCCGGAGGCCCTCCGAAACGTTCGCAGCGGTCACCAGTTCGTATCCGTTTTCTTGCAACAGACTCAATTGAGCCGGGTCGCGGTGGATACAGAGCAGAGTTCCGTTGTCAGCCATACCGATTACGTATACACATGGAATTTTCGCGATTCTGCCTTAAATTGCTCACCACACTCAATTCGAAGACCAGAGCAATTGTGACCAGACATCGTAACCACAGCGGCCTAGCATGGTGTTTTGAGTATTCATCTCCGATAGCGCCACGATAGGAATCCACCATGAGGAAACAATATCTTCACCTCTCCGCATACCCGTGTGATGCTTGCGCCGGCCCAGTCATCGCTGGTTCACTGGGCGTGCGCGAGAACGAAATATCGAAAGAGACTGATATCCGGCAAGTGGGAGCGATCTGCCTCTCGTGCGGCCATCGGCAATGTGCACCGACCGAGCCGGCGCGCGCCCGTCACTTGATGCCAATGGAGTGGGCGCCCACGGATGCAGTCACGGCTCCTCGCCTGACCAGCGCCTTCGTGGAAATGCTCAATCGCGCAGAACTGCATTGAAGCGGCCTGCGACACGGCAAAAGACTCGAACTGAGCTGTCTTGCTCAGACTGGGGCCTGTCGAGCGTGACAAGGTAACTATCGGAATCACTTGCGAACGAGACAGGGTCCCCAGTGCGTCTCGACCGGAAAATCATCCCTTTCCATCCGCGCAGCCCGCAGCCGCACAGCATCACCGGGCACGCGAAGGATCATCGGGCAAAAGGAATCACAATGAGTATCACTCGCGTCATTCGTGCGTTGTTGTTCGCGCTCGCACTGTCAGCCATCTCGGCGGCAGCGTTCGCGCAATTCAGCATCTCCGTATCATTCGCTCCGCCGGAATTGCCGGTCTATGGGCAACCGCTACTCCCCGGCGAAGGCTACATCTGGACGCCCGGCTACTGGGCTTACGCCGGCGATGACGACGGTTACTACTGGGTTCCCGGCACATGGGTCATGGCTCCGGAGCCGGGTTTGCTCTGGACTCCGGCTTATTGGGGCTGGAGCGGCGACGGATATGCCTTCCACCAGGGCTACTGGGGCGAGCAGGTCGGCTTCTACGGAGGCGTCAGTTATGGTTATGGCTACTACGGTGACGGCTATCAAGGTGGACGCTGGCAGAACGGACAGTTCTATTACAACCGTTCAGTGAGCAACGTGAATGTTACCAACATCCACAACGTGTACAACACGACCGTCATTAACAGCACCACAATTAACCGGGTCAGCTATAACGGAGGCGACGGAGGCATCAGCGCTCGTCCTACTCCGCAGCAAGAATCAGTGGCCCGCGAGAGGCACATCCCGCCAGTGGCCGCTCAAACACAACATGAGCAGGCTGCCCGCACGAATCCAGAGCAGCGAGCCTCGGTGAACCATGGCACGCCACCCGTTGCTGCTACTCCGAAGCCCGGGGCATTCAGCGACCACGCCGTTGTACACGCGAAAGCAACTGGAACTCCGTATGTCGCTCCCGTGCGCGCTGCAGTTCAGCCGGCTAAGACGCCGGAGCGCCCAGAGAACGACGCGGCTCGCACCGATCGGCCCGCTACCAGCACTCCGCCCGAGGCGAACCGTACGCCAGAAGCGCGGCCGATCCAGCCCGAGCCGAATAAACCAGAGCCTAACCGACCCTCCACGGCCCAGCCGGAACGACAGCCGGAAACGAATCATATGCCGGCAGCCCAGCCGAACAATCGGCCTGAGCCCAACCGTGAACCGGCTCAACGGCCGCTGACGCCGCCGACCGAGCGCTCACAACCCGATCGGACCGCGCCTCCATCGGAACCACGGGCACAACAGCATCCACTACCCGCGCCCAGGCCGGAAGAAAAAAAGTCGCAGGAAGAAAAGCCGAAGCAGAACGAGAAGCCGCAGTAATGTGAAGGCCCAGGCGCGGCGTGATAAATAGGATCCATCCACGATGTCTGAAGATAGAGATTGGTCAAGGGCGCCCGGAATCCTCGGGTGCCTTTCTTTAGCCGGCAGACTCTAGTCGTGGAGAACAACATTGAGCAGAGAGCTGTGGACCTGTAGCGCGCCCTCGGCTCCTCCGGCGTAGTGAATGAAGCCCAGCTTACGGAAGCGGTTCATAAAGAAGCTGACTCGCGAGCGAGTTGTCCCGACCATCTCGGCCAGAGTTTCCTGGCTGATCTTCGGGACCACGGTTTCGGGGATGCCCTCCTTGCCAAAGTGAGCGAGCAGGAGCAACACGCGGGCCAGCCGTTTTTCGCTGGAGTTGAACAGTTGGTCGACCAGATCCTCTTCGTAACGGATATTTCGCGCCAGCAGATAAGCCACGAACATTTCAGACAGCGCGGGCTCACGATGAAGAGCGTCCATCATGGTCTTCTTCTCTATGCGGAGAATCTCGCAATCCGTCATCGCCGCGGCTGAGCCCATTCTTAAAAGCTGGCCCGCCAGCGAACCCTCCCCGAAGAAGTTGCCTTGGTTGACGATCGCAATCGTTGCTTCCTTGCCGATCTTCGACACAACGGTGAGCCTCACTTTGCCTTTTTGCACGTAAAAAATGGCATCGGCTTCATCCCCTTGCGCAAAGATCGTCTGCTTTTTGAGAACCGCGAGAATCTTCCTGCCGTCGCCGATGGTTGCGAGAAACACGTCGGAGTCGAATCCACCGTTCCTCTTGGCTGCTATCGAAGGAGGCATCCCCATCAAGTATAGTCCCGGGGACGCAGCCGCTACTGTAACAAATCGCGAATACTGTCACTTTCCGGAACGATCCAACCTTAGCCTCGCGCGACCTTGCAAGTGGTCACTTTTGAGCAGTTTCTCGGTTGCTGGTCGGTCCATCATTGATACAGCTCAAGGGAGAGATAACGATTCATGTCACAGACCCTAAAAGTCGGCACGATTCTGATGAAGATGAAAGAGTGGGTCGGAGTGCCTGATCTTCCGGGACTGGAAACTCGACTCGGCTTCGGGGAGTGGAGCGTGGTTACGGCTCCGGACGCATTCGCCCTCGATC
>Ga0209167_10000540_pt1 | contig 26583 bp, 30 predicted proteins | sample Coa_R1_9_FD_187154 | JGI IMG/M metagenome (GOLD analysis project Ga0209167, IMG submission 187154) | Surface soil microbial communities from Centralia Pennsylvania, which are recovering from an underground coalmine fire - Coalmine... | ecosystem: Environmental > Terrestrial > Soil >...
TCCGGCCCAGAAACCTCAGCCGCAGGGTCCCTTCCCGGCCCAGCGAGTTCGGCCGCAGGATGTCCTTCCGGCCCAGCAAGCTCCGCCATCCAGCCGTCCCTCCCAGGCACGTCCCCGGCGCTTCGCGCTCATCACATGCCGCGCTTCCCGCCGGGACCGGCGAACCCTCGCCGTCTTGGATCGGTATTGGTAACGTTCACATTATGATGGGACATCCTCGAAGCCGACACGCCGTCTGTCAAGAGGACTTGCCCGAAGCTGGTATTTATCCGTACAAACCCCTTAATATCAGGGCATCCATATTCGGCGTACCCCGTAACCCTACGCCGAAACAGTTGCGGACACACGATCATGGGCACCGGGAGCCTGCCAGTTCGATGCAACGACTTGATAACGTTCCCACCGGCCGTAGGGCGTCTTCCCGGCCACGAGAGCAGAGCGCGAGCTGATGGGCCGCCCGACCATGCGCGACGTCGCCGCAGCCGCCGGTGTGAGCCTGATGACCGTGTCACGTGTGGTCAACGGTGAACCTGGGGTGCTGCCGGAGACCGCGGCCCGGGTGGAGCGGGCGATCCGGCGGCTCGGCTACCAGCGCAACGACATGGCCCGCCAGTTGCGCAGCAAGGGCCAGCTCACCCACACCATCGGCCTGCTGGTAGACGACCTGGCGAACCCGTTCTTCGCCACCCTGGCCAGCGCCGTCGAAGACGCCGCCAGGCTGCGAAAATATGTGGTGCTGATCGGCAGCTCCATGGACAACCTGCGCCGGGAGCGGGAGGTAATCTCCGCGTTCTGCGCCCGCCAGGTGGACGGGCTGATCGTCGTGCCGGCCGCAGGCAGCCACCGGTTCCTGCGGGACCGGATGACCGCTGGCACCAAGGTAGTCTGCGTCGACCGCCCGGCCGACGGGCTGCGGGTGGACACCGTAGTCGTGGACAACAGGAACGGCGCACGCGGAGCCGTTCGCCACCTGCTCGACCGCGGCCACCGGAGAATCGGCTACCTGGGCGACCGAGATGATCTGTGGACCGTGCAGGAACGCTACGCCGGGTTCGCGGAGGCGCTGGCGGCCGATGGCCTGTCGCCGGATCCAGCTCTGATCAGGCACGGCCTGCAGTCGCGGACCGCGGCGGCCGAGGCCGCGGCGGCGCTGACCCAGCTTCCCGAACCGCCGACTGCGCTGTTCGCCAGCAACGACCTGATGACCATGGGCGCCATCGATGGCCTGCACGGCCAGGCGGGCAGTGTCGCGCTGGTCGGCTTCGATGAGTTCTCACTGGCCGACAAGCTGACCCCTCGGGTCACGGTGGTCGCGCAGGATCCCGCGGCCATCGGCGCCACCGCCGCCCAGCTCCTGTTCGCCAGGATCGGCGGCGACACCTCTCCCCCACGCGACGTGGTCCTGCTCACCCGCCTGGTAGCCAGAGGCTCCGGCGAAATAGCCCCCGCCCCGGCCTGACCCCGGCGCTTGGCTGACCTGCCAGTCAAACACCCCCCGCCCCAATGCCTACGCGGCGGCGCAGCTCATCCAGGTCGAGCCTGCCGAGGGCAGAGTGCTCGCGGAGCAGGCCGGCCAGGCGCTCGCGGTCGGCGTCGCTCAGCAGCCCGCGCGGCGGGCCCGCTCCTGGCCCGGCACCACTAGACTGAAGGCCGGACTACCACCGCGCTGCCGTAGGCGACGATCTCGGTGAGCTGCTGGCCGATCTCGGATGAGTCGAACCGCATCGCCACGATCGCGTTGGCCCCCATCAACCGGGCGTTCTCGATCATCCGGTCGACCGCGTGACGGCGGCTGTTCTCGAGCAGTTCGGTGTACTGGCCGACCTCACCCTGGCGTAGCTGCTTGAAGGCGGCCCCCATCGACTTCACGAACCCCATGCTGCGCACGACCAGGCCGAACGCCAGGCCCAGGTCCCTTTCGACGGTGTAACCCTGCAGCGCGAACCCGGTCGTGACCGGGAGGCTGCCGGGCGAATCCCCGGTAGTAGACATGGAATGCATACAGTCACACCCGGGCGCCCACTGTCACTCCGGCACGGCCGGGCCGGGCAGCCTGTAGTGCGCCTCGTAGGCGCCGATGTCACAGGCCAGGCCCCACGGGCGGGACATCCCGCGCTGATCGGTGAGCGGGCAGCCGGATGTCGCCGGGAGGCCGCCGGCATTGATGGCCGGGCTTCCGGTCAGCAACGCTTCCGTGCTGGTCGGGCCTCCGTTGCTGGCCAGCGGGCCGAGCTTCGGGTTGACCCCGGACAGGTCGGTAGGCCGGGACAGGCCACAGGATCTGTCGGTGGCCAGGTTGTACCCGTCCGACTTGAACAGCCGAGCCTGGCAGTCGGGCTCTGCGCCGTTCGTGGCCAGGATTGTTCCCGTGGCATAGATGGGATTCTGGCCGGCGATGTTCCCCGAAGCATTGTTCTGCAGTGTGTCGAACGACAGATAGACCACCCCACCGCTGTTGGCGGGATTGACGATGGCGCCGCCACCTGCCGGTGTTGTCGTGTTGCCGGCCACCGTGCTGTTGGACAGGTGAAGCGTCCCGCCGCCCTGGATCATCGCAACGGCAGCAGAGCCGGGCAGCCCTTTGCTGCCAGCGGTGTTGTCCGCGATCGTGCTCCCGGTGATGAAGTCGGGGCCGCCCACGGTCAGCACACCGGCGGACGTGGCGGCGTGGTTCCCCACGATGGTGGAATCCGTGATCGTCATACGCCCGAACGCGCCGGAGAAATCGCCGATCGCGGCACCTTCGTAGGCAGTGTTTCCGGAGATCGTGCTGCCGCTGATCGTGCCGACGCCGAGCAGCCCGCCGTCCGGGGCACGGCCACCCGAGTTGTTGTCGATCACACTGCCGACCACGGTGGCACCTCCGTCGGAGGCGATCCCCCCGGCGCCGTCCCCGCCGGTGTTGCCGGAGACATCGCTGTCCTCGACGGTCAGGACCAGCCGGGGAGCGTACGGCGGAAGCTGCCCGGTGCAGTGCCCGTAGGCACACACCCGGGGCCGCACCGCCGGCGCGCCAGGCAGAGCCGGATGCCCGTTCTGCCCGTTGAAGATCCCGCCACCCCAGTTGGCGAAGGTGGAGTTGCCGGTGATCGTGCTCGACACCACGAGCACGGAGCCCGCGACGTTCCTGGGGCCGCCGTTCTGGATGCCGCCACCTCCCCAGCCGCCGCCGCTGTTGTGCTCGATGCTGCTCCCGGTGACCACCAGCGACCCGCCGGCGTTGTCCACCCCGCCACCGGCCCCGGCCACGTTGTCATCGATGGCGCTGCCGGCGATGGTGAGCCGCCCGCTGTTGTACACGCCTCCGCCGTACACGTCCGGGCCGACGTGGCCCTCGGTAATCTGCACCGCGTCAAGACCGGCGGTCGCGGACGCTCTCACCGTCATGACCCGGAAGGCACGGCCGCCGCTGATCACTGTCCGCCCGGGCCCGGCTCCGTCGATCACGATGTTCCCAGGCCCCGGGGAGCTGGCACCTACGGTGAGGGTGCCGAGCCGCAGGCGGTAGTACCCGGCTGGGACGAAGATGCTGACGGCGCTGTGGGCTGGCGCGGCGTCCGCTTCCTCGATCGCCGCGCGCAGCGTGCACCGCCCCGCTTTGTCCGCGCAGCGGCCATCACCCGGATGGGCATCGTGCGCGTCGGCGCTGGTTGTCACCGTAAATTTCAGCCTGCTGGCGGCTGTGGCCGGCGAGGCGGGGCTGATCGAAGCGAGCAGACACCCGGCTCCCATTGCGGCGGCCAGCGCCCGGCGGGCGGGCGGACCTGTCCGGTTGCGCAGTCGGTGCATCGCGGTCCCTCCCACCGCGAACGCTATCGTTTTCAGATATCAACACGGAAGCCCACGCGCCCCCGGCCGAGGTGCCTCAGCCCCGCGACCAGGATGCCGGTGAGAAGGGCCGCGTAGCGCCCGTCCGGGTCCGGTCGGGGTCCGGGGGCTCGGCCCCCGGGTCAATACTGCGGCCCTCGGGAAAGGCGCCCGAAGGGCACCGGCCAGGCAAGGCCGGCTCGTGGGGCCGGTGGGATTCGAACCCACACTGGCAGGATCCTAAATCCTGTGCCTCTGCCATTGGGCTACGGCCCCGGCGCAGGTCAGACGCCTAGCTCTTGGCGGAGCCTGGCGACGTGGCCGGTCGCTTTGACGGCATATTGGGCCTTCTCGATGAACCCGTCCGGGTCGATGACGAAGGTGGACCTGATGACGCCGACGGTCTTCTTGCCGTAGAGCATTTTCTCGCCGTAGGCGCCGTAGGCGGCGAGCACCTCCCGGCCGGGGTCGGACAGCAGGGTGAAGTTCAGGCCCTCCTTGTCCCGGAACTTGGCCAGCTTCTGCGGTTGATCCGGGGAGATGCCGATGACCGTCATGCCCGCGGCGGTGAGGCCGGACAGGCTGTCCCGGAAGTCACAGGCTTGCTTGGTGCAGCCGGGGGTCATCGCGGCCGGGTAGAAGTAGACGACCACGCGCTTGCCGCGCAGCGAGGACAGGGTTACCGGGTTGCCGTCGGCGTCGTTCAGGGTGAAGTCCGGCGCCTTCTCACCCGGTGCCAGCCGCTTGCCGTCCACGCCCTCTCCCTTCGGCCAGGTGGAACTCACCTACGGTACAGGCACGGCGGAGGTGTTGTTAGCCGGGCGGCTGGCCGGGTAGCTGAGCACCGGGCGGCGCGATGGGAGGTTACCGACCATGAAGCCGGTTCGTAATATATTGATCCTTGGTGGCCATGGGCCCAGTTTGGCCATCGGGTCGCCCGGGGGCTCATTGAAATCACCAGCTGACCGCCCGTATCCACCGGCACGCTGCCAGGCGAGGAAAGGTCTGATGCTGTCGCATTCGATACCAGCCGCAGGGCTGAAGAAGATCATAATGACGGGCGCCGCGGGCGTGGCGGTGATCTTGCTGGCCGCGGGCTGCGGAGGGCATTCCACCACTCACACCGGGACCGGTGCCCTATCCCCGATCCAGGCGATCACCCTGGCCGCCCACCAGGCCGAGGCGATCAACTCGGCCGCGTTCACGCTGGATGTCCAGACGACGGGTGCGACCAGCGAGAACGTGGCTGGCACCATACAGGCCCGGTTCCGGCCCAGCGTGCTCGCCAATGAGGACTTCAGCACGCTGACCGTCAACGGCCGCAGTATCCCCGGCGGAATACATGAGATTCTGAACAGCCAGACCGCCTACATGAAGATGGCCATCCTTCAGCAGGAGCTGGGCAAGCCCTGGGTCCGGCTTTCGTACGCCGAGCTGCGCCAGGCGACCGGGCTTAATCTTGGCCAGCTCGTCCAGCAGGTTCAGGACTACAACCCAATGGTGCAGACGCAGATGCTGGCCGGTGCCAAGGACGTCAAGACGGTTGGCACGCAGACCATCGACGGTGTCAAGACCACCGAGTACACCGGCACCTACACGATATCGGCCGCGTTGGCCAAGATCCCGTCCGGCCTCCGGGGCTTTGTGCAGAAGCAGGCCCAGTCGATGAAGCTCGGCGCCGTCCAGTTCAAGGCGTGGATCGACGCTCAGCATCAGATCCGCAAGATCATCACCGTCGAGCACGGCACATCCACGCAGATCACCGTGACCGTGCAGGTCACCGCCATCAACCAGCCGGTCAGCGTGACCTATCCACCGGCCAGCGAGGTTGCCACGATCCCGGCCGACGCATTGCGGGGCTGACGAGGCCGGCCCGCATCGTAAGAGAGCCCGCTTGATTCACATAACGGATGAGCATCAATGGCGAGGCTTGCTCAGAACCCGCTGACTGATTTACATACCTGCAGGCTAAGTCTCGCTGCAGCAATTCGGCGATCACCGGGGCCAGGGCGCGCAGTGCCCTGCCCCGGTGGCTGATCGCGTCCTTGTCCGCCGGTTCCATCTCGGCCGTGGTGATCTCGGAGGCGTCGGGCAGGAAGATCGGGTCGTAGCCGAAGCCGTTCGTTCCCCGCGGGGACGTCGCGAGGCGGCCATACAGGCGGCCTTCCACGACCCGCTCGGCGTCCTCATCCGGAGCGTTCGGCAGGACGAACGCGGCAGTGCAGGCGAAGTACGCGCCGCGGTCCTCCGCCGCGACGTCGGTGAGCTGGGCGAGGACCAGATCCAGGTTGGCCTGGTCGTCGCCGTGCCGCCCGGCCCAGCGGGCGGACAGCACGCCCGGCATCCCGTTCAGCGCGTCGACACAGAGCCCGGAATCGTCGGCGACGGCGGGCAACCCGGTGAACTTGGCCGCCGAGCGCGCCTTGAGCAGCGCGTTCTGCTCGAACGTGCGGCCGGTCTCGGTCACGTCGGGAGCGTTGGGGAACTCGGCCAGGGTGACCAGGCTGACCTGGACCCGGCTGGCTTCGAGGATCCTGGACAGCTCGGTGAGCTTGGCGGCGTTCCTGGTGGCGAGGACGATTCTGCGGGTCACCCGGGTTCCCCGGCGAGCACCTCGCGCTGCAGTCTGGTCAGCTCGGCGCAGCCATCCACGGCGAGGCCGAGCAGCCGGTCGAGCATGTCACGGCCGAACGGCTCGCGCTCGGCCGTGCCCTGGATTTCGACGAACCCGCCGTCGCCGGTGCAGACCACATTCATGTCTGTCTCCGCGATCACGTCCTCGTCGTAGCAGAGGTCGAGCCTGGGCTGCCCGGCCACGATGCCGACGCTGATCGCGGCCACCGAGCCGAGCAGCGGATCGCCCTTGCACCGCTTACGGGCGCAAAGCCAGCTCACCGCGTCGGCGAGGGCCACGTACCCGCCGGTGACCGCGGCGGTCCTGGTGCCGCCGTCGGCCTGCAGCACGTCGCAGTCGACGATGATCGTGTTGTCGCCCAGCGCCTTGAAGTCCACGCAGGCGCGCAGCGACCGGCCGACCAGCCGGGAGATCTCCTGGGTGCGGCCGCCGGGCCTGCCCTTGACCGACTCACGGTCGCTGCGGGTGTTGGTCGCGCGCGGCAGCATCGCGTACTCGCCGGTCACCCAGCCAAGGCCACTGCCCCGGCGCCACCTCGGGACGTCCTCGGTCACACTGGCCGCACAGAGCACCCTGGTCGCGCCGAACTCGACGAGCACGGAGCCCTCGGCGTGGCCGAGCCAGCCCCGGGTGAACTTGATCGTGCGCAACTGGTCGGGATTGCGTCCATCTGGCCTTGACATGCCGGCCAGCCTAGCCGTTTCAGGACAGGTCGAAGACCTGACCCGAGGCAGCCAGCGTGATGGGACCGGTGAACACCCGCGCCGCTTCCTCGTGGCTGCGGGCCCGGTCGTTCCACGGCACCAGGTGGGTCAGCACCAGGTGGCCGGTGCCCGCCCCGGCCGCGTGCTCGGCCGCCTGGCGGCCGGTCAGGTGCACGCCTGGCGGCAGATCCGGCCCGTCGAGGAAGGACGCCTCGCAGAGCATCAGGTCGCTGTCGCGGGCCAGTTCGGTGAGGACCGGTGACTCCCCGGTGTCCGCGGAGTAGGCCAGGCTGGCGCCCGCGTGCTCCAGCCGGAGGCCGAACGTCTCCACCGGGTGGTTGACGTGCCTGGCGGTCAGCCTGAACGGGCCGATCTGGCGATCTCCTTCGGTCAGGGTCTCGAAGCCGAACGCGGAGCGCATCTCGGGGCCGGGGTCCATGCTGTAGGCGCGGGTCATCCGGTCCGCGGTGCCCGGCGGGCCGTAGACCGGGATCGCTGGCCGGGCGCCGCCGGAGGCGTACAGCCGGGCCACTGTGTAGGAGCACAGGTCCAGGCAGTGGTCGGCGTGCAGGTGGCTCAGGCAGATGGCGTCGACGTCGTACAGGCCGCAGTATCGTTGCAGGGCGCCGAGCGCACCGTTGCCAAGGTCGAGCAGCAGCCGGAACCCCTCGGCCTCCACCAGGTAACACGAGCCAGGGCTGTCCGGACCTGGGAAGCTCCCCGAACATCCGATCACGGTCAGGCGCATGAGCGTTCACGTTACGCCGGACGTGCGAGCGGTGACTAGGACGTAAGTTTGGGTTCGCCGTAGGGTGTGGTTCCGGCAGCGGAAGCACTGCGTTTCCCCGATCGGCGGCGTTCAGATCGCTGGAGGATGAGAGTTCGGTTATGCGCTGGTCTCAGATGCACGTCCCGACGCTGCGGACCGACCCCGCCGACGCCGGCGCGCCGAGTCACCGGCTGCTGCTGCGGGCCGGGTATGTGCGGCAACTCATGGCCGGGCACTACTCGCTGCTTCCGCTGGCCGTCCGGGTCCGGGCGAAGGTGATCGGGATCATCCGCGATGAGATGGACCGGATCGGCGCCCAGGAGTGAGGACCCAGGTGGTCTACTGCCCCTCGTGCGAATATGCGGCCAACATCGAGAAGGCAACCTCGCGGCTGGCCGACCCGGTGGACGAGGAAGGGCCCGCGGCGCCCGAGCGGTTCGCCACGCCGGGCGTGCGGACCATCGAGGATCTGGCGGCCGGCTACGGCGCGACGGGCGACCGGCAGATCAAGACGCTGGTATACGTGCTGGACGACGCCCTCACGCTGGTTCTGCTGCGCGGCGACCACGCACTGAACGAGCAGAAGCTGGTGGACGCGACGGGCGCCACGGCGGTCCGCCCGGCACGCGCCGATGAGATCACCGAGGCGCTCGGGGCGATGCCGGGCAGTCTGGGCGCTTGGCGCCGCGGGTGTGGAGGTCATCATCGACGACCGGCCGGAGCGGCCAGGCGTGAAGTTCCGCGACGTGGAACTGACCGGGATCCCCTACCGGCTGACGGTCGGCAAGCGCGGCCTGGCCGAGGGCGCGGTCGAGTTCACCACCCGGAAAACCGGCGAGACGGTGAGCGTCCCGCTGGCCGAAGCGGCAGACCACGTCACGAAGGTGCTCGCGGCCGCCCTCGGGTGAGCGGCGGCTACCTGCCGACGCGGGCAAGCCGCCCTCGGGTGAGCGGCGGCTACCTGCCGACGCGGGCAAGCTGACGGCTCTGGGCCACCAGGCGGTCCGCCGAATCCCAGACCTCTGCCTCCTCGTCGAACCAGCCGTTACTGACATGCCGGCAGCGGGCGGCGATGCGCAGTGGGCCGGGGGCGGGGACGGCGCGCATGTGCCAGGTCAGCTCGACCGTGGGCGCCCAGCCGATGGCGCCGAGCCCGAACACGACCGGCGGGAGGCCATCCACGGCGAAGGCAAGCAGATAGGCGTCCGGTTCCCGGCCGTCGCGCAGCCGGAAGTAGCCACGCATCTCGGGGAAGCCGCCGGGGTTGCGGTCGAGCCAGCCTGCCGTCGCCGGGTCGAGGCGCATGTCCACCTGGCCGTTGATGCCGCCGGCCGCCGGGACCTCGATGCACTCGTCCAGGGGTGGCAGGATGGGCGGCTCCCCCGTCCAGCTCAGAGCCTCGGCCGCACCAGCCGGGGTACCGGTCAGCGAGCCGGTGGCGATCATGGTTTCGATCATCGCCTCGTCATCTTGGATGAGCGAGGCCTTGGCCATGGCCGTGGTCTTGCCGTGCTTGAGCCAGGTTACGGTGATCTGGGCCGGGGTGGCCCTGGGCACCCGGAGGAAGTGCGCGTTCGTGACGACCGGGTGCGGGTGCGGCGAGGTGTCGAGCACGGCCCGCAGCATGGCCGCTATCAGCACGCCGCCGTTGACCGGGGCCGGGACACCGGCGGCGGGGGTGGGAGGGGCGAACCGCGGGTCGGGGCACATCTCGTAGCTGCCGTCGGAGATCCGGCGCACGGCAGTGGCCTCGTCAAATGCACCCGTGGCGGTCACGCCCACAGCTGGCCTTCGAGTTTGGCTTCGGCTTCCTCTTCGGTACCGCTGTAGGCGCCGGTGGACAGGTACTTCCAGCCGCCGTCGGCGATCACCAGCGCGATGTCGGCCCGCTCGCCCGCGGCGGCGGCCTTCGCGGCGATGGAGATGGCGGCGTGCAGCGCGCAGCCGGATGAGATGCCGGCGAAGATGCCCTCGACCGCGAGCAGTTCGCGGGTACGGTGCAGCGCGTCGGCAGTGGACACCGAGAACCGCCTGGTCAGCACCGACGGATCGTACAGCTCCGGGACGAAGCCCTCGTCCACGTTGCGCAGCCCGTAGACCAGCTCGCCGTAGCGTGGCTCGGCGGCCACGATCTGCACGCCGGGGCAGTGGTCGCGCAGGAAGCGGCCGGTGCCCATCAGGGTTCCCGTGGTGCCGAGGCCGGCCACGAAGTGGGTGATCTCCGGCAGGTCGGCCAGCAGCTCGGGACCGGTGGTCTCGTAGTGCGCGCGGGCGTTGGCCTCGTTGCCGTACTGGTAGAGCATCACCCAGTCGGGATGCTCGGCGGCGATCTTCTTGGCCACCCGGACGGCCTCGTTGGAGCCGCCCGCGGCCGGCGAGAAGATGACCTCGGCGCCGTACATGGCGAGCAACTGCCTGCGCTCCACCGAGGTGTTCTCCGGCATCACACAGGTCATCCGGTAGCCGCGCAGCTTCGCCACCATGGCCAGGGAGATGCCGGTGTTACCCGAGGTCGGCTCCAGGATCATGCAGCCGGGCGAGAGCAGGCCCTCCTTCTCCGCCTGTTCGATCATGTAGAACGCGGCGCGGTCCTTGACCGAGCCGGTCGGGTTCCTGTCCTCCAGCTTGGCCCACAGCCGGACACCGGGCGCGGGCGACAGCCTGGGCAGCCCGACCAGGGGGGTACGGCCCAGCGAGTCGAGCAGCGAGTCGTAGCGCATCCCGTGAACCAGAAGGAACTCAGGCAGCCGGGCCGCGCCCGCCGCCGGCCGCCACGCCGCCGCCGCGGGCCGCCGCGCCGCCGGCGACCGCGGGCAGGACGGTGACCGTGTCGCCGTCCTGGAGCGGCGTTTCCAGGCCGCCGAGGAAGCGGACATCCTCGTCGTTGAGGTAGACGTTCACGAACCGCCGCAGCCCGGCGTCGTCGACCAGCCGGGCGCGCAGGCCGCCGTGCCGGGCCTCCAGGTCGGTAAGCAGCTCGGCCAGCGTGGCTCCCGAGCCCTCGACCGACTTGGCCCCGTCGGTGTAGGTGCGCAGAATCGTCGGGATACGGACCTCGATGGCCATGCGGTGCTCCAGTATCAGGTGGTGATAGCGGTCTGGCACGCCGCCGTGCGGCGCATGCGCCATGGAGACGCGACGCGGGTGCCGGGCCTCCAGGCATCACAACCCGCCGCCCGCCGGGATCATTCCTCGGTGACGCGGACCTCCTCCTCGGTCACCGCGTCATCGCGGATCCGGAACGAGCGGAACTCGGTCCGCTCGCTGTCCCTGGTGGAAACGAGCACGTAGTGGGCGCCGGGCTCGCTCGCGTAGGAGATGTCGGTGCGGGACGGGTAGGCCTCGGTGGCCGTGTGCGAGTGGTAGATGACCACGGGATCCTCGTCCCGGTCATCCATCTCCCGCCACACCTGCAACTGCTCCAGCGAATCGAACCGGTAGAACGTGGGGGAACGCTCGGCGTTCATCATCGGGATGAACCGCTCGGCCCGGTCGCTCCCGGCCGGCCCGGCGATCACGCCGCACGCCTCGTCCGGGTGGTCCGCCCGCGCATGCGCGACGATCTTGTCGTACAGCGTCCGGCTGATCGTCAGCATGGTCCCGAGAGTACCCGGAGCCGCCGGACGCTCCGCCCCCGGTGGCTAGCAGAGCGCGTCGCCCGGTGGCTAGCAGAGCGCGTCGCCCGGTGGTTAGGAGAGCGCGTCCACCAGCGTGCCCAGCAGGAACGACAGCCAGTCGTAGATCCACAACGCGGCCGCCTGCGGGCCGCCCTGCTCGGCCCGCCGGTCCATTTCCTCCGGGTCCTCGCTGACGTCCAGCCGGACTCCCAGCGCAAGCCTGACGTCGTTGATCGAGCGCAGCCAGGCCTGGGCCTGGTCCGCGGTGAGCCGGACCTCGCCGCCTTCCTCGGGCAGCGTGTCCAGCACGGTCCGGGCGGCGGCCACCTTGCCCGAGCGCAGGCCGCGCTCGGTGTACCGGCGGAACTCGGCCGAGGCGTCCTGGTCGCCGGTGTAAGCGTCGGGCAGCAGCCGGGCCAGCGCCGGGTCATCGGGCAGCTCGGAGTTCTCGCTCAGGCCGAGCATCTCCGCGAGTGAATCCGCACCTCGCGGCCCGGAGTTCCCCACGGAGTCCTCGCCCAGCAGATCGGCCACCTGGCCGACCAGGCCGCGCAGCAACTGCGCCTCGGTGGTGGCGAACCGCGCGGTGGCACCGCCCCGGCGCACCCGGCGGAAACCGGCCATGTCGCCGGAGCCGCCCTGTTCAGTCATGTCTTAACGGTCCTGGGACACGGTGGCCCACAGTCCATAGCCGTGCAGGATCTCCACGTCGCGTTCCATCTCCTCGCGCGGCCCGGCCGCGACAACCGCCTTGCCCTTGTGGTGCACGTCCAGCATGAGCCGCTCCGCCTTGCGCTTCGGGTAGCCGAAGACCTGCTGGAACACGTAGGTCACGTAGGTCATGAGGTTGACCGGATCGTTCCACACGATGGTGATCCACGGTATGTCCGGCGTGGTGTCCTGGTCAGACTGCGGGAGATCCACCTCGGCTGGCGCAACGCTCACCGCATACTCACCTCCTCAAGTCTAGTCTTCCACTCGTGAGCAGTCCTGGGATCAGCGAGGCCGACCGGCCCAGCACCGCGCTACTGACCGACCACTACGAGCTGACCATGCTCCAGGCGGCGCTGCGCAGCGGGGCGGCCAGGCGGCGCGCGGTCTTCGAGGTGTTCGCCCGTCACCTGCCGCACGGCCGCAGATATGGCGTTGTCGCGGGCACCGGCCGGTTCCTCGACGCCCTGGAGCGGTTCCGGTTCGGCCCAGCGGAGCTGGACTTCCTGCGCGAGGGCGCCGTGGTGGACGAGCCTACCCTCGACTACCTCAAGTCATACCGCTTCACCGGGGACATCTGGGGCTATGCGGAAGGCGAGTGCTACTTCCCCGGCTCGCCCATCCTCGTGGTGCAGGCGACGTTCGCCGAGGCCGTGCTGCTCGAAACGATCATCCTGTCGATCTTCAACCACGACTGCGCGATCGCGTCCGCCGCGTCCCGGATGGTGACCGCCGCGGGCGGCCGTCCGCTGATCGAGATGGGATCCCGGCGCACCCACGAGTACGCCGCCGTGGCCAGCGCCAGGGCAGCCTATATCGCCGGCTTCGACACCACATCGAACCTGCAGGCCAGGCGGGAATTCGGGGTGCCGAGCGCCGGGACCAGCGCGCACGCATTCACGCTGCTGCACGACAGCGAGCGGCACGCCTTCGCCACCCAGCTGGAGGCGCTCGGCCCCGGGACCACACTCCTGGTGGACACCTTCGACGTGCCCCGGGCGGTGCGGACCGCCGTGGAGCTGGCCGGTCCCGAGCTCGGCGCGGTGCGGATCGACAGCGGCGACCTGCCCAGCCTGGCCCGCCAGGTCCGTACGCTGCTCGACGACCTGGGAGCCACCAAGACGAAGATCGTGCTGACCGGCGACCTGGACGAGTTCTCGATCGCGGCGCTCGGCACCATCCCGGTTGACGGTTACGGTGTGGGCACCGCGCTGGTCACCGGCTCGGGCGCCGCCACGGCGGCGCTGGTCTACAAGCTGGTGGCCCGCGCCGACTCCGAAGACAGCACCGCGCTGCGCCCGATGGCCAAGCGTTCGGTGGGCAAGCCGGGCCGTGGCGGCCGCAAGTGGGCGGTGCGGCACCGTGATGAGGAGGGGACGGCGCTGTCCGAACTGATCACGCTGGCCCCGCCGGATGTGGGACCGCATGACCGGGCGCTGCTGCAGCCGCTGGTGCGACGCGGCGAGATCATCGGCAGCCAGAGCGCCCAGGCCGCCAGGGAGCGGCACCGCCAGGCGATCGCCGAACTGCCCGGCTACGCCCTGCAGCTCTCCCGGGGCTACCCGGCCATCTCCACCGTGTTCGGCCCCGATGGTGAGTAACGTCTACAGCAGCCAGGCTCAGCCGGGCTTCCGCCAGGTCGATACCCACAACCTGACCGCAGCGCGCAGCCAGCCGCCGGACGAGCAGCCCGTCCCCGCAGCCGGCATCCAGCGCCCGCCCACAGCCCGGCGGCACGGCCCGCAAGACCAGCCGCTGATAGTGGATGTTGTGGTTCCAGTAGCCGGGCCGCTCAGCGTCCACCCCTCCATTCTCCAGGCGGTCGATGTGCCCTTTGACCGCCTCTGGTGGCGGTCGATGCGGCCATCGACACCCTTCGTGTGACCGTGGCCGGGATGCGAAGGCTGGCAAGGTACGGTCGGGACATGCGCGCTCTCATCATCGTCGACGTGCAAAACGACTTCTGCGAGGGCGGCTCGCTGGCCGTGACCGGCGGCGCGGCGGTAGCCAGCGCGATCACGGCTTACCTGGCCGCGCACGGCGGCGATTACAGCCAGGTCGTGGCCACCCGGGACCACCACATAGATCCTGGTGATCACTTTTCCGATCACCCGGACTACGCGGCCTCCTGGCCGCCGCACTGCGTCGTGGGCACACCCGGCGAGCACTTCCACCCCAACCTGGACACCAGCGGTCTTGCCGCGGTCTTCCTCAAGGGTGAGCACGCGGCCGCCTACAGCGGCTTCGAGGGCGTGGACGAGGCCGGCAAGCCCCTGGCCGGCTGGCTGCGCGACCATGGCATCACCGACGTGGATGTGGCCGGCATCGCCACCGACTACTGTGTCCGCGCCACCGCCACCGACGCAATCCGCGAAGGCTTCGCCACCCGCGTCCTTCTCCCCCTCACCGCAGGCGTCGCGGCCGAGAGCACAGCCCAGGCCCTGGCCGGGCTGCGCGCCGCTGGAGCAGAGCTGAGGCCGGGGTAAATTGGTCAGATCTGTGCAGCGTCCAGTCCCGTGGGTAAACGACTACAGGACTGGACGGGAGTGAACCATGAGACGTGTAACACAAGGGTTGGTGGCTGTGGCTGTGGCTGTGGCGGCGACGCGAGTATCCCGGCTGGCGATGCTGGCGAGCCGTCTCGGGGCTCTATCATGCCCGCCGGGCCGATGCCAAGCCTGGCGACCCCGCCTCCGTCAAAGGCGAGGATCCGCTCGACTTGCGCGACCAGATCCGCCGCACCGAAGCGCTCGGACAACTCTGAACATCCGCCAGGCCAGCCCGGCCCCACCCGTCTCGGGCTCAGCACCGCCGCAGACGGAAACGCGCGGCTCTGGGTGGATGAGCCCTACTCGCCGGAAGGCAGCGACTCGTAGATTTTCTGGCAGTCCGGGCAGACAGGGAAGCGCTTGGGATCTCTGGACGGGACCCAGACCTTGCCACACAGGGCTACCACAGGGGTACCGCTGACCGCGCTGTCCACGATCTTGCTCTTGTCGACGTAGTGGGCGAACCGCTCGTGGTCGCCGTCGCCGTGGGACAGGTCGGGCCGGGTGTCCCTGGCCGTGCCAGTGCGGCTGTCGGGAAGAATCTCGGTACTCACAACCACCGAGTTTACGCGGCGGCCCAACCGGGCCGAGTCAGAGACTCGTTCAAACCAGTCCTGCGGGGTTCAACGGGCAGGACTGTGAACTCCTGTGGCCGGCCAGCCACTCGGAGTTCTGACGAAGCCTCTCAATTGAGCCGGGGGTCTTCCGGATAGGTCGCGACCAGGGCCAGCTCGCCACCCTGGCGGCGCAGCACAGCCTGCCAGAGGCGCTCCGGGTCGGCCATGAACGGGTCGGCGGGCTCGCCGGGCAGAACGTACCAGGCGCCCTCTTCGATCTCGGCTTCGAGCTGGCCGCTCCCCCAGCCGGCGTAGCCCGCGAACACGCGCAGCGAGGTTATCTCGGCCGCCAGCACCTGCGGCGGGGCCTCCAGGTCGACCAGGCCGATCCGGGACATCTCGGGAGGGCCGTCGAGGCCGCGCCAGCCGAGGGGTTCGCCTTCGCCACGAGCCAGGGCCAGCGCCAGGGCGCTGGTGGGCGCTACCGGCCCACCGGTGAAGACGACGGACGGGCCGGTGGCCAGGTCGGTCCAGGGTTCGAGCACCTGCCCGACCGATACCTCGGTCGGGCGGTTCAGCACCACGCCCAGGGTGCCTTCGTTGGGCTCGTGCTCGACGACGAGAACTACCGTGCGCCGGAAGTTCGGGTCGCCCAGCATGGGCGTGGCGACGAGCAGCCGCCCGGCCCGGGTCGATTCGTGCATGGCACCATCTTGGCTCAGAGTCAGGATCCGGCTTCCTGTCCGCTGCCACCGGCCTCGTCACGGACCGCTGCGGCAACGACGGTAGCCACATCCGCATGGAAAACGGAGGGAATGATGTAGTTCGGCCCCAGCTCGTCCGCCGAGACAACGCTAGCAAGAGCGCGCGCCGCCGCGAGCAGCATATGGTCGGTCACCGTCCGGCCTTGTGCGTCCAGCAGGCCCCGGAAGACGCCTGGGAAGGCAAGCACGTTGTTGATCTGGTTGGGGTAGTCGCTGCGGCCGGTGGCTACCACGGCGGCGTGCTCCGCCGCCGCGTCCGGGTCGACCTCGGGGTCCGGGTTGGCCAGCGCGAACACGATCGACGGGCTGTTCATGGCGGCGATGTCGTCGCCGGTCAGGATCCCGGGCACGGACAGGCCGATGAACACGTCGGTGCCGCGCACCGCCCCGGCCAGGTCGCCGGCGTAGTCATGGGGGTTGGTGTTCTGCGCGACCCAGCGCAGGCTGTCGTCCATGCCCGGCCTGCCCCGGTGCACGGCGCCCTTGTCGTCGCAGACCACGACGTCCTTCGCGCCGGACAGCAACAGCAGCCGCAGCACGGCCGAGCCCGCCGCGCCGGCCCCGGCCATCGCGATCTTGACCGTGTCCAGTTGCTTGCCGACGACGCGCAGCGCGTTGGTCAGCGCGGCCAGCACCACGATCGCGGTGCCGTGCTGGTCGTCGTGGAACACCGGGATGTCCAGCAGGTCGCGGAGCCTGCGCTCCACCTCGAAGCAGCGCGGCGCGCTGATGTCCTCCAGGTTGATGCCGCCCCAGCCGGGAGCGATGGCCCGCACGGCGGCGACGATCTCGTCGGTGTCCTGCGTGTCCAGGCAGATCGGCCAGGCGTCGATGCCGGCGAACCGTTTGAACAGCGCCGCCTTGCCCTCCATCACCGGCAGCGCCGCATACGGGCCGATGTTGCCGAGCCCGAGCACCGCCGAGCCGTCGGTGACCACCGCGACGCTGTTGCGCTTCACGGTCAGCCGCCGGACGTCTTCCGGGTTCGCCGCGATGGCCAGTGACACCCGGGCCACGCCCGGCGTGTAGGCCATGGACAGCTCGTCCCTGGTGCGCAGCGGCACCTTCGCCCGCATCTCGATCTTCCCGCCGAGGTGCATGAGGAAGGTCCGGTCGCTGACCTTGTGCAGGGTCACGCCGTCGATGGCGCCGAGGGCGGCCACGATCGCCTCGGCGTGGCTGCTGTCACGGGCCGCGCAGGTGACGTCCACCCGCAGCCGCCCATGTCCGGCGGCGGTCACGTCCAGTGCGGTGACCACGCCGCCGGTCTGCTCGACCGCACGGGTGAGTTCGCTGACCGCCCGGCCATGGGAGGGGACCTCAAGCCGTACGGTGATCGAATACGACACGCTCGGTGCCATGCTCACGTTCATCTGCCTCTCGTGCACCGCCGCCGTTGCGCCGCGTACCCTGCAAGGGTGGCACATGCAAGAACGGCGGGGGCTGCCGCGGCATTCGACATCCCGCCGGAAATCGACGCGGCCAGGCTCCGGCAGGCGATCGCCCGGCTGTCCAGGCGGTTGCGCCGTCACCAGCTCGCCGGGCTGACCCCGACGCAGCTCGCCGCCCTGTACACCGTGGAGCAGTCCGGCCCGCTGCGGCTGAGCGACCTCGCGGCCGCCGAAGGGATCGCCCCATCCACGCTGACCCGGCTGGTCGCCGTGCTCGAGGAACGCGGCTACGTGCAGCGCTGCGCCGTGGCGGGCGATGCGCGGGCCAGCATGCTGACCATCACACCGGAGGGGCACGAGGTACTCGACCGGATCCGGCAGGAGGCCACGACCGCGCTGGCCGGTGGCCTGGCCCTGCTCAGCCCGGAGGATCTCGCCGCCCTGGCGGCCGCCCTGCCCGCCATCGAGCAGCTCGCCGAGGGCGTTTAGAACAGCAAGCTGGACAAGGTGCCGCGGGCCTTGGTGACGCGCGGGTCCCGGGGCGGGAAGATCTCGAACAGGCTGAGCAGATGACGCCTTGCCTGGTCGCGTTCCTCGCCTGTGGTGCGCCTGATCGTGCCGAGCAGGCGGTCGAAGGCCTGGTCGATCTTGCCCACGGCCAGATCCAGGTCGGCGACCCGGCACTGCGCGGCCACGTCCTCGGGGTGCTCGGCGGCCTCGCGGCGGGCCCGCGCCTGGTCGTAGCCGTTCACCCGGCGGATCAGCTCGACCTGGGCCAGCCCGAGCTTGGCGACCGGGTCGTCCGGTGTGACGGCCAGTACCTCCCCGAACGCGGCCGTCGCACCGTCCAGGTCACCACGCTCCATCGCCTGCTGCGCCCGCTCGAACGCGGGGTTCGAGGGCATCCCGCCCGGCATCCGTGACTCGCGAGGGTCACCGGGGCTGGCAGCAGCCTCACCCGGCTCGCCCCCCTTCGCGGCACCATCGGCCGGCGGACGCAGGCCGAGCTGCTCGGCGGCGGCAAGCACCTGGCCGAGCCACTCGCGTACCTGTGCCTCGGGCAGCGCGCCAAGGAAGCCGTCGACCATCTGGCCGGCGACCACGGCGACCACCATGGGGATGCTCTGCACCCGCAGGGCCGCGGCGAGCTGGGGGCTGGCGTCCACGTCCACCTTGGCCAGCACCCAGCTCCCGGCCGCCTCGGTGGCGAGCTTCTCCAGCACCGGGCTGAGTTGCTTGCACGGCCCGCACCACTCTGCCCACAGGTCCACGATCACCGGCACCGTGCGGGAGCGCTCCACCACGTCGGCGGCGAACGTCTCGTCGCTGGTGTCGAAGACGGCCAGCCCGGCCCCGTTGCCCGCGGTGGCCTGGTCAGCCGCGCGTGCCGCCTGCTGCTGCCTGCGCTGGGCGGCGGTCTGGCGCGCTCCGAGGTCGACCGCGCCATAGAGGGAGAACTGCTGAGGCTGCGACATACTCTTCATCCTGCCCGATGGGTCCTTGTGCCGTTGTCACGCCAGCGCTACCCGGTCGACCGGATAGCAGCGCCCGGACACGGCGCTTATTCAGGTGTCCGGGTTCTTCAAGAAGCCCGCTCGGGTTGCCGCGCTGCTACCCGCACCGGCACTCGGGCACCCACAAATCGCCTGCCCTCGCCAGCCGGTCTTGAAGAACCCTCACGGTACTGCTGACGTCGCCGCACCATACCGCCGGGCCGCATGAGCTAGAACGCCGGCGGTTCGGTGTAACTTCCCCACTCGGCCCGCAGCGCGCCGCAGATCTCGCCCAGGGTGGCCTCGGCCCGGGCGGCGTCCAGCATGGCTGGCACCATGTTGCCGCCCGACCTGGCCGCCTCGACCATCGCGGCGAGCGTGGAGTCCACCGCGGCCTGGTCGCGCCGGGCCCGGCGGCCGGCCAGTGTGGCGGCCTGTTCCCGCTCCACTTCGTGGCTGATCCGCAGGATCTCCAGCGGTTCCTCGGTGGTGGCGGTGTGGCAGTTGACCCCGACGACCTTCTTGTCGCCCTTCTCCAGTTTCTTCTGGTAGGCGAAGGCCGCCTCGGCTATCTCGGCGGAGAACCAGCCTTCCTCGATGCCACGCAGAATCCCGCCGGTCATCGTGTCGTCCGGGCTCATCGCCAGGATGCGGGCGAAGATGTCCTCGGCCTCGGCCTCCAGCTTGTCGGTGAGCGCCTCGACGTACCAGGAGCCGCCGAGCGGGTCGGCCACGTTGACCACCCCGGTCTCCTCCATGATCACCTGCTGGGTGCGCAGCGCTATCTCGGCGGCCTTCTCGCTGGGCAGCGCGAGCACCTCGTCCAGCGCGTTGGTGTGCAGCGAGTTCGTCCCGCCGAGCACGGCGGCCAGCGCCTCGATCGCGGTCCGCACGACGTTGTTGTCCGGCTGCTGCGCGGTCAGCGAGACGCCGGCCGTCTGGGTGTGGAAGCGCAGCCACTGCGCCCGCTCGGTCTTGGCGCCGTAGCGGTCGCGCAGCCACCGGGCCCAGATCCGGCGGGCCGCCCGGAACTTGGCGATTTCCTCGAAGAAGTCGATGTGCGCGTCGAAGAAGAAGGACAGGCCGGGCGCGAACTTCTCGACGTCAAGCCCGCGGGACAGGCCGAGCTCCACGTAGCCGAAGCCGTCGGCCAGGGTGAACGCGAGTTCCTGCGCGGCCGTGGAGCCCGCCTCCCTGATGTGGTAGCCGGACACCGACAGCGGCTTGTAGGCGGGGATGTTGTGCCCGCAGTACTCCATCAGGTCGCCGATCAGCCGCAGATGCGGCTCCGGGCCGAACAGCCACTCCTTCTGGGCGATGTACTCCTTGAAGATGTCGGTCTGCAGGGTGCCGTTCAGCTTGCCGATGTCGGCGCCCTGGCGTTCGGCCGCGACCAGGTACATGCAGAACACCGGGACCGCCGGGCCGCTGATCGTCATCGACGTGGTGATGCCGGCCAGCGGTATCCCGTCGAACAGGACGTCCATGTCCGCGGCCGAGTCGATGGCCACGCCGCAGTGCCCGACCTCGCCGAGCGAGCGTGGGTCGTCGGAGTCCCGGCCCATCAGCGTCGGCATGTCGAACGCGACCGACAGGCCCGCGCCGCCGGCCCGCAGCAGCATCTTGTACCGCTCGTTGGTCTGCTGGGCGCTGCCGAACCCGGAGAACTGGCGGATCGTCCACGACCTGCCCCGGTAGCCGGTCGGGTAGAGGCCGCGGGTGAACGGGAACTCGCCGGGCCAGCCGATCCGGTCGAACCCTGGCGGTTCGAAGCCAGCGGCCGGGCCGTAGACCGGGTCGACCTCCACCCCGGACAGCGTGCTGAAGTCCGCGTCCCGCACCCGGGATTCGCCGTAACGGCGCTGCCAGCGCTCCCTGCCGTCGTCCGCCCCGGTACCTGTGGCTTGCGCGTCCATGCCGTTACCTCCCATGCATCCGGGAATTTAATAGGACGTCCTACTAATTTCCCTGTTATTGAGTGTACCCAGCCCCAACCAAACGACCAGGAGCGGCGTCATGAGATAGCAAGTGCCCGGACGTGACAGGGGTACGCCCGGGCGTCGTCCAGTCTGGTCATGGCCGGCGATGCGGCAGAATGTAATGGGGAAACTCGTGCGCTGTTACCTCGGCGACGCCAACGCCTCAGCGAGTGGCGTTATGGTCATGCCGCAGCGGCCGATCGCGCCCCGATCGCTGAGCACCAGCAGGGGAGACTCGGTGGGCCGGTTCCTGGGCACTGACGCAGCCGCGGCGGAGGCGCTGTTCGACAGCACCTACCCGCGGCTTGCCGGGTGGGTCAGGCGCCTGGTCGATGACGACGACACCGCGCACGAAATCGCTTCGGAGGCGTTCACCCGGCTGCTGGCCAGGTGGTCCTCCCTCGACAACCCGCAAAGTTATCTGTACATGATCGCAACCAACCTCGTCCGTGACCACTGGCGCAAGACCGAACGGGAGCGCCGGGCCATGCGCACGGTCACCGCGTCGGCGGCGACCGACCACGTTCCGTCCCCGACCGGGGACGTCGACGTCCGGCAGCTCATCCAGGGCCTGCCGGTCCGGCTGCGCAACGCCTTCCTGCTGCACTACTACGCCGGGTTCGCCGTCCGCGAGGTCGCCGCCATGCTCGGGCGGCCCGAGGGGACGATCAAGGCCGACCTGTTCCAGGCGCGGGCGAAGCTGCGAGCCAGCATGAAGGGGGCCGCCGGTGACTGAACCACACGACGACCTCGACAACTGGCTGCACACGCGGATCGAGCCCATGCAGCCCCCGCCGGGAACCTTCGAGCGGATCAGGAAGAACGCGCGGCGGCGAAAGCGGCGGCAGGCACTGCTGTCGGCAGCGTCGGCGGGCGCCGTGGCGGCGGTGATCACGCTTGCCGTGGTGGCGCTGCCCAAGGTGGTGCCGACGGTGCTGCACCTGCACAGCCACCAGGCCGGCCACTCCGCCGCCGCACCGGCGCCGTCCAGCTCGCCCATCTCCACCACGGCGGGCACGCCGTTCACCGCGCACAGCTATCCGGTGAACAGGCTGCCCAGCGTGCCGCCGAACTTCCAGGCCACCTCGGTCACGTTCGCGAGCCTGCAAACCGGCTGGGTGATCGGCCAGGCCGCCGTCGGCGTGCCCGGCTACTGCCGCACGGGATACTGCACGTCAATGGCACGGACCGACAACGCCGGGAAGAGCTGGTACGGGCTGCACGCGCCGCTGGCCGGCGCGCCGGACGGCCCGGCCGGGGTGAGCCAGGTCCGGTTCCTGAACACCGAGACCGGCTGGGCGTTCGGCCCGGAGCTGTTCGCGACGCACGATGGCGGCGCGACCTGGGCGCGGGTACCCGTTCCTAACGGGATGCGGGTGACCAGCCTGGAAACCGTCGGCAGCGCGGTGTTCGCGGTGTTCGCCCAATGCACCGGCACAGGCGAGGACTTCGCGGCGGGCTGCACCCGGTTCTTCCTGTACTCCTCGCTCGTGACCGGCAACGACTGGACCCCGGTGCCCGGCCTGGCCGGGGGGTTCGCCCTGAACAGCGGCGCCGCCAGTTCGGCCACGATCGTGCTCACCCACAGCGTGGGCTACCTGTACACGCCGGACGGCAAGCTGTTCAGCGGCCCGGCCACCGCAGGGGCAGCCTGGCAGCTGGTCAGCCCCACCTCCCTGCCCTGCCTGCCCGGCCCGGCCGAGGCGGACGGGCAGCCTTCCGGCGGCCAGCTCGCCGCGTCCGCACCCGGCGATCTGGCGCTCGTCTGCCCGCCCGGCCAGGCCGGGGGAACCCAGTCCGGCGGCCATCCGCAGGTCATCTACACCTCGGTGAACGGCGGGCACAGCTGGCTGCCGCACGGTGGCCTGCCCATCCCCGCGACCGTGACGTCGCTGGCCGCCAGCACCGGCGGCGTGCTGGCGGTAGGCACCAGCCAGGGCATCGAGGTGTCGCCGGACAACGGCGCGACCTGGCGGCTGACGTTGCACGGGGCCGGGGTCAGCTACGTAGGCCTGACCAGCCCGCTCCAGGGCGTCGCCGTGCCCGCCGACACCAGCCTGCACCAGCTCTGGTTCACCTTCGACGGCGGGCAGAGCTGGCAGGCCTCGGCGATCGCCAACGGCTTATCCCCCGGTAAAGTCACCCGCCGCCAGCCGCAGCCCGCGTAGCAGGCCGAACAGCTCAGTGAGCTGCCCGCTGTCGTACCCGGCCATGCCGAACTCCGCCGTCATCAGCTCCCCGGTGGCGGCCGTGACCACCTCCCGGCCACGATCGGTTATCTCGGCCAGCGTGCCCCGGCCGTCGCGCGGGTTAGGCTTGCGGACCACCAGGCCCTGCTTCTCCAGCCGGCCGATCGTGTTGGTGACGCTGGTCGGGTGCACCATCAGCCGCTGGCCGATCACCCGCAGCGGCAGCGCGCCCGTCCGGCTGAAGCTCAGCAGCACCAGCGCCTCGTACCTGGCGAAGGTGAGCCCGTGCGGCTTGAGGATGCGGTCCAGCTCGCCCAGCAGGATCTGCTGCGCTCGCATGATCGAGGTGACGGCGGCCATGGCCGACGGCGGCCCGAACCGCCGCTCCCAGATGTCCGCCGCCCGGGCGATAGGGTCGAAGGGCAGCTCAAGCGGCTTCGCCACACCCGCCACCGTAGCGTGCCGCAGCTCAGATGCTGCCGCAGGTTGCGATCCAGCCAGAGCCGGCGCCCATGGCTACAGCTGCCCGGAGGCCGCTTCGGGTGTGGCGCGCTCGATGGCGGGCCAGCCGCTGTCGGCGTCGTGTTCGGCTCGCTCGGCCTTGCCACCACCACGCAGGCCGAACAACCGCTTGGCCAGCAGCAAGTAGACGGCGATCGCCACGTTGATGACCAGCGCCACGATCTTGAGCCAGGAGATGGTGCCGGTCAGCTCATATACCTCGAAGGGGATGAAGACGACCGTCGCCACGAACGTCAGGTACTCCGCCCACCGCTTGCCCAGCCAGAGGCCGATGGCCTCGACGCCCTCCAGGACCGCGTAGGCAGCGATCGCCACACCGATCAGGTCCAGGCTCCTGATGCTGAACGTGAAAAACGTCTGGATGTCGTGCACGATGCCGTGCTTGCTGGTGGTGACCGGTCCGCCCACGCCGCCCTGCAGGTCTTTGATGATCTTGGTGAAGTCCTGGCTGAGAGTGGCCCGGTTGTTGGCGAACAACAAGACCACGGCGGCCAGCGCACTCAGGGCCAGGAAGTGCACGATCCGGTCTATGGCGATCAGGCGCAGTACGTAGCGGTCGCGCAGCGGCCTGCCCCGCAGCGGGAGGGCGATCTCGTCCCGCGACGGCGGGTACTTCCGGGCAGGCTGCTCCGGCGGCAGCAGCGGCAGCCACGAGTCGCAGCGCATGCACCGGTACCAGCGCAGGCCACCCGAATCGCGGGCGAACAGTGCATCCTCAGGACGTAGCCCGGCCGCGTCGGTGCCGAGCAGTTCGTGACCGTGCAGCCCGCAGCCGATCAGCTCATACCGCAGCTTCGGGCGATAGCGGCGCGGCTTCTCCGTTCCTGGCGCTGGCACATGCCCCGATGGGGAAACGTTCATGACGCTAGCTTGCCAGGGTGCCGGCGAATCCTTGGCAGCGGTGCTCGCGCTGCTGGTTCAGTCCCAGCCGGTGAAGCTCTTGGCCGCGAGGCAGAACTCGTTGCCCTCGGGGTCTTGCATCACGGTCCAGCGGTGTCCCGGGATCTGGTGCTCGCCGGCGACTGTGGCGCCAAGCCGGACCAGCTCATCGATGGCTGTGGGGGCTGGATCCACCAGGTCGAGGTGAACGCGGTTCTTGGCCCGCTTGATCTCGGGCACCTTGTTGAAGTACCAGGCCGGCTCCTGCCGCCCGGCGTCGGTCCCGCCGATCGAAGCAAACCATTCGCTGCTGCCCTCATCGAGTGGGCGGCCCAGCACCGCCGACCAGAAGGCCGCCAGCTTCAGCACGTCGTCGCAGTCGAAGGCGATGTTGCCGAGCCTGGCCGTCATGACATCCTCCCTTGGGTGCCTGGCGGGGATCGCCGCCGGCCGTCCAGGCCGCCGGAGCCCGCGCACCAGCTACGGCGCGGCTTCCGGGTCGCTGATCAGCGTGCCGACGAGCTGGTCGGCGGCCGTGAAAGGATCGAGCTCGCCGCCGGCGACCTGGGCCGCCACCTCGTCGAGCCCCTCCGGCAGGCGCTTCATCCTGCGGCGCAGCGCGGCCAGGGCGATCCCGGCCACCTCTTCCCTGGACCTGGCCAGCCGCCGCCGCTCGTGCTCGCCCGAGGAGGCCAGCCAGGCCCAGTGCGCGTCGAGTTTGCCGGCCAGCTCCGAAATCCCCTCGCCGGTGCTGGCGACCGTGCTCACGATCGGCGGCTTCCAGCCGGACCAGTCCGGGTCGCCCCGGCCGCCCAGTGCGATCATGTTGCGCAAGTCCCTGACCGCCTGCTGCGCCTGCGGCCGGTCCGCCTTGTTCACCGCGAACACGTCAGCGACCTCCAGGATGCCGGCCTTGGCCGCCTGGATGGAATCGCCCATCCCGGGGGCGACCAGCACGATCGTGGTGTCGGCCAGCGAGGCTATCTCCACCTCGGCCTGGCCGACCCCGACGGTCTCGATCAGGACCAGGTCGAAGCCGGCCGCATCCAGGACACGCAGCGCCTGCGGCGTGGCGACGGCCAGCCCGCCGAGGTGACCCCGGCTGGCCATCGACCGAATGAACACGCCGTCGTCGGTCGCGTGGTCCTGCATCCGGATCCGGTCGCCGAGCAGCGCCCCGCCGGTGAACGGCGAGCTCGGGTCGACCGCGATCACGGCGACCCGCAGGCCTTCGTTCCGGTACGCCTTGACCAGCGCGCCGGTCATGGTGGACTTGCCCACGCCCGGCGATCCGGTCAGGCCGACGACCCGGGCGCCGCCGGTCAGCGGCGCCAGCGCCGCCATGATCGGCCGCAGCTCCGGTGCGCCGTTCTCGATCAGGGTGACCAGCCGGGCCAGGGCCCGTGGGTCACCGGTCCTGGCCCGCTCGATGAGCCGGCCGGGACCGGTGGTGAGGGTGCTGGCGGCCCGGTCAGGCACCGCTGGCGCCCTGTGCGGGCACCCTGAGCAGCAGCGCGTCGCCCTGGCCGCCGCCGCCGCACAGCGCGGCCGCGCCCAGGCCGCCACCGCGCCGCCGCAGCTCATAGGCCAGGTGCAGCGCGATCCGCGCCCCGGACGCGCCGATCGGGTGGCCGAGCGCGATCGCGCCGCCGTTCACGTTGACCTTCTCCGGTCCCACGCCCAGATCCCGCATGGACTGGATGGCGACGGCGGCGAATGCCTCGTTGATCTCGATCAGATCCAGGTCGGCGACCTTCGCCCCGGCCTTGCGCAGCGCATGGGCGATAGCGCCGGACGGCTGGGAGAGCAGCGAGTTGTCCGGCCCGGCCACATTGCCGTGCGCGCCTATCCCGGCCAGCACCGGAGCGCCGCGCTCGGCGGCGGCTTCGGCTGACATGACGACGACGGCGCACGCCCCGTCGGAGATCTGCGAGGACGAGCCCGCCGTGATCGTGCCGTCGGCGCCGAACGCCGGGCGGAGCTTGCTCAGCCCCTCGGCGGTGGTCTCCGGGCGGAC
>Ga0209167_10000544_pt1 | contig 26503 bp, 21 predicted proteins | sample Coa_R1_9_FD_187154 | JGI IMG/M metagenome (GOLD analysis project Ga0209167, IMG submission 187154) | Surface soil microbial communities from Centralia Pennsylvania, which are recovering from an underground coalmine fire - Coalmine... | ecosystem: Environmental > Terrestrial > Soil >...
TCTTTTTCTGCACGGCGTGCTTCCCCGAAGCATATCCAAACGTAGCGACGATCGCGGCCACCAACAGCCCAACGGCCGCCTCGATAATGAACGGAGTCATGCGCGGGATTGTAGCATATGCGGGCCGCCATGTCGCCTATTGAAACAACAATTGCCCCATATTGCTAGCCTGGCCGTTCACAGTTACGGTCACCACAAGCTGGCCGCGCCCTTGCAGGCTAGCCGGGAGCGCCGCATTCACCTGGTCGAGGCCGGCGTAACTACCTTGCGGCCCGGCATAGATCACGGGCGAGCTGATGTTCCCGATCTTGACGCTGACGTTAGTCTGGGAAGCGCCGCGGATACCGGTTCCATACAGGATCAGGTAGGGTTGGGATGTCACGTTGATCGGAATCAGCGTACAATTTCCCAACGAATTACATTGAAAAGTGTTGGAATAAGTCTGCCCGTTGGTCACCTGAGCCGATGCCGGTCCCTGTCCGGTCTGATTCGCGCTGTAAAGACCCGGCGCCGTCGATGAAATCAAGGCGGTACCGGAGAACATCGCGCTCCCGTTCGCCAGCGTCACGGTCGCGACCCCGCTGGCCGCGCCTTTGGGGACGAGCCAGTTCACCTGATTTGGCGAGACGTAAAAGAGCCCCGCCGGAAAGACGCCGCCATTCGCGTCCGTTACCGTGACAGTGACTCCGCCCAAAGATGACGGGAGCGGTTGCGACGTGGCCTGTTTCGGCGCGGCCGCTAGACCAGAGCCATATGCCGACGCTATGGTCTCGGGCGCAACCGCGTAAGTCCCGTAGGCCGTATTGGTGGTGACCAAGGAACCTGCGGGGTGAATTACCTGCTGCGGAGTGGGCGGGTAGGGTGATCCGCTGCCGGTGAGCAGCACCGGCGCGCGCGGCTGCTGGGTAAAATCGAACGCATCAATCATGTCGTTGGCGGTGTTGTCGCGGGCAGTCATGGGCGTCACGCCAAAACGCTCCTCGACGATTCGGAGCCAGGATTCGAACGAATATGTCTTATGGTCGACGTAGCCTTGCCGTGAATACGGACTGACTACCATCCCAGGAACCCGAATACCCAACCCGTACTGATCCACTTGCGGCGGATCCACGTGATCGTAGAAGCCGCCCCAATCGTCCCAGGCGATGAAGATCGCCGTGCTGCTCCACACGGGCGAATTCATGACCGCATTGACCAGCCCAGTGACGTAGTTCATGCCGGTACCGATGTTGCCGGGCGGGTGCTCGCTCAGGTCGCTGTTGGGAATCACCCAGCTAACCTGCGGCAGCGTGCCGTTCTGCGCATCGGTATAGAACTGAGTTGCATTCGTGAGGCGTCCGAACTGGGTGGAGTCATTCTTCACTGCGGGAAAGGCCGGCAAGGGATTCCAGAAAGTGTAGGTGGTCTCGTCCGAATCCACATCGGCGACGCCGCCGTCGGCTGCCCCCGCGGTCTTACCTCGATTCACGTAATACCTCCAGTCAATCTTCCCGCTGCCAAGGAGTTCGGTAATCTCGGCAAAGGAGTAAGACGCCGGTCTGGGCTGGCCGGTGCCGACATAACCGCCGCTTTGAGCCGCCAGCATGTACAAATGCGCCGGCAAACTGTAAGACGTGATGGATTCGAAAAGGCGGTCCTGAAGGACGTAAAGCTGGGCGTAGTCCCAATAGTTGGACAATTCGCGGGAATCGTGCCATCCCATGACATCGCCCGGGGGACCGACGGCTCCGGCGATAAAACCGTCCATCAGTCCACCGTCGATGCAGTTCAGCGCATTGGCCCAGTTGTGCGCTCCGCCCTGGTTGACGAGTTGGGCGTCGTGGTAGGGCGCCACACATGGCCCGCCGCCGGGATTGGGGACGCACACGCCGGGTGGCAAGCCTTCAGCCCCAGGATAGGTGCCGAAGTAGTGATCGAAGCTGCGATTCTCCTGCATGATAAAGACGAAATGCTGGATCTTTTCAAGACCGGGCGGAGCGGGCAGCGGCGGGGCGGTCTGGGTGTGCGCGCGGCGGTCTGAAACCAGGAAGAGCGCCAGTATAACCGGCACGGAAGCGAGGCCGCCGCGGAGAATCCAATTCCGTTTCATGACTTGAATAAACCATCTCGTCCACAGAAGTCGCGGCGGCGCCGGCGACGCGCGAGTTTATCTGGTGACTGCTGGAGGCGACGCCAAACGCGGTCGCTTGCAGCATACAACAATTCAGGTCGTAGAGCCTATGCTGTAGAACCCATTTGGAGGACGCAGGCCCCTGCCGCAACCCCTGGACAGGCTCCTGCAACGGGGCGAGGTCATGGCGCGAAAGGACCACGAGAGGTGACCGTTACCGCGATTCCAGGGATCATTGCCGCGGGAGCGCAGTGGAAGATCGTATGGCAGGCGATTGGGGAACAACGGCGACGGGCTGGTCGGCTTACCCGACGGCAGCCTCCTGGGCCCGCAGACAAGTCACGAGCCGGGGGCGACGGCATTCGCGCCAACGGAATTATCCTGAGCCAGGGAGGACCCTCCATGTGACCAACGGCAACGTAAGACTGGCGTTCGACGTGCAGCGGTGGGACCGGCGACGGAAGTTCACAGCGCAGTCTGCAACGATCTGCAAGATCCCGATGCTCGCCCAGGGTTACCTGGGCCGGGCGAAGTAGTTTGCACATCCTTTTGGCGCGAACAAAGGAGCCCCGGGGGCCTGCTACGCTAGAACCTGAAGCACGCGCGGTGAGCGCCGGCGAAACGGCGTAGCGAATCAATTGATTTGAAATCGAACGGATGAAAAAAGCTCTCATTACGGGCATCACCGGGCAGGATGGCTCCTTCTTAGCAGAGTTCCTGCTCGCCAAAGGCTACGAGGTGCATGGGCTGATCCGCCGCGCCTCTACGTTTAATACGGAACGTCTGGACCCCATTTACGCGGACCCGCACGAACACCGGGTGGCGCTGTATCTGCACTACGGGGACGTCACCGACGGCACTGGCTTGCGCCGCATCATCGAGAAAGTGCGTCCAGCCGAGATCTATCATCTGGCCGCTCAATCACACGTGCGAGTGAGCTTCGATCAGCCCGAATACACCGCCGACGTGGTTGCAATCGGCGCTTTGCGGCTGTTTGAAGCGGTCCGCGACCACCAGACTTTGAGCGGCGATCCGGTGAAAATCTACCAGGCCGGGTCTTCCGAAATGTTCGGCGCCACTTCGCCGCCGCAAAACGAGAAGACGCCGTTTTATCCTCGCAGTCCCTACGCGGTCAGCAAGGTGGCGGCCCATTGGTACGCCGTGAATTATCGCGAGGCCTATGGGATGTTCATCTCCAACGGCATCCTTTTCAATCACGAATCAGAGCGGCGCGGCGAAACCTTCGTAACTCGCAAAATAACGCGCGCGTTGAGCCGCATCAAGATGGGTTTGCAGGACAAGCTGTTCCTCGGCAACTTGGACGCCCGTCGCGACTGGGGATATGCGGGCGACTACGTCGAAGCCATGTGGCGCATGCTGCAACAATCCGAGCCTGGAGATTTCGTCGTGGCCACGGGTGAGGCCTATTCGGTGCGCGATTTCCTGGACCAGGCCGCGGCCTGCGCCGGTCTGGACTGGCATCGTGTTGTCGAGACCGACGCGCGCTATTTTCGCCCGACTGAGGTGGATTTTTTGCTGGGCGATGGATCCAAAGCTCGCGAAAAGCTGGGGTGGAAGCCGCGAGTGAGCTTCCCTGAACTGGTGAGGCGGATGGTGGAACACGATCTGGAGCTGGCGCGCCAGGAGCATTTGTTGGCCGGCGCGGGGCATAAAACGGCGAAACGGGGAATTTCCCATGAATAAGACGGCTCGCGTTTTTGTGGCCGGACATCGCGGGCTGGCTGGATCTGCTATTGTGCGCAAGTTGGCAGCCGACGGCTACTCGGATCTTGTGCTCGCGAGCCGCCAGGCCCTGGATTTGCGCAGGCAAAGCGCCGTCGAGGAGTTCTTCGCCCGGGAGCGCCCCGAATACGTATTCCTTGCCGCCGCGAAAGTGGGTGGGATTCTGGCCAACGACACCTATCCGGCGGAATTCCTGCACGACAATCTGGAGATCCAGACCAACGTGATCCACTCGGCCTGGAAACACGGCGTGCGCAAACTCCTCTTCCTCGGCTCCTCCTGTATTTATCCGAAATTCGCGCCGCAGCCGATTCGCGAAGAGAGCCTTTTGACGGGTGAGCTGGAGCCGACCAACGAAGCCTATGCCGTCGCCAAAATCGCGGGAATCAAGATGTGCCAGGCGTACCACAAGCAGTATGGGTTCCGGGCGATTAGCTTGATGCCCACCAACCTCTACGGCCCCGGCGACAATTTCGATTTACAAGGGTCGCACGTGCTGCCGGCGCTGTTGCGCAAGTTTCACGAAGCCGCGGCCTCGGGTGCGCCGGAGGTTACGGTCTGGGGCACCGGATCTCCCCGTCGCGAGTTTCTGCACGTTGACGATCTTGCCAGCGCCGCTGTGTTCCTGCTGTTGAACAACGAGTTGAACTACGAATCGCCTGAGATCCTGAACGTCGGGACCGGAGAGGATCTTACGATTCGCGAACTTGCCGAGATGATGGCGCGGGTCACCGGATTTGAAGGGCGCCTGGTCTTCGACCATTCCAAACCCGACGGAACCCCGCGTAAGGTTCTGGATGTTTCGCGAATCCATGCGCTGGGTTGGAAGGCACAGATCGGACTAGAATCCGGCATCGCCGGAACCTACAAGTGGTTTCGCACTCGTCAGGCGCAAACCGTCTGATAAAACCGGCCGAGCCGCTTATTCCTCTTCTTCCTCTTCGCCGGTCTTGGCTGCCTTGGCCGCGGCGATGATCTTTTCCGCCTGCAATCCCGGAACGAAATCGTAGTGATCGAACTCCATGCTGAAGGACGCCCGTCCCTGCGTCATCGACGTCAGATCGTTTTGGTAATTCAACATCTCGGCCATGGGAGCCTGCGCCTTGATGATCTGCGTGCCGCCCTTGGTGTCCATGCCGGCAATACGTCCGCGGCGTCCGTTCATGTCGCCCATCAGGTCGCCTGCGTACTCCACCGGCGCCTGCACTTCCACGTTCATGATGGGTTCGAGCAGAGCCGGCTTGGCCGACTCCATTCCCGCCTTGAACGCTTTCCGGGCCGCCAGCTTGAACGACATTTCCGACGAGTCCACGTCATGGTAGGAGCCGTCGTACACAACCACTCTGAAATCCACCACGGGGAAACCGGCGAGGTAGCCCTTCTCGGCCGCTTCGACGATGCCCTTTTCGATGGCTGGAATGAAATTCCTGGGAATCGCGCCACCGAACACTTCGTTGTCGAAGGCGAACTTCCCGCCGCGGGGCAGAGGCTCCATCCGAATCCAGCAATCGCCGAACTGGCCGTGGCCGCCGGTCTGCTTCTTGTGGCGGCCCTGCACATCTGCTTTCCCGCGGATGGTCTCGCGATACGGAATCTTGGGAGCGTGCAATTCGACGTCCACTCCGTACCGCCTCTTCAGTCGGCTCACGATGATCTCGACGTGCTGCTGTCCGCTGCCGGCCAGCAGGAATTCCTTGGTCTGAGGATCGCGATAGAAGCGCAAAGCCGGGTCCTCCTCCAAAATCCGGTGGACCGCGTTGCCCATGCGGTCTTCATCGTTGCGCGTCTTGGCGGAGATGGCGTAGGCGATGGAAGGCTCGGCCAGCCGCACCCCGTGATAGGAAATGAGCGAGACTTTTTCACCCAGGGTGTCGGTGGTCAGCGTCTCCTTCAGTTTCGCGACGCCGCCCAGATCCCCCGCATGGAGGTCGGTGACGGGCGGAAGGGTTTTGCCGAACAACGCGCCGATATGCGAGAGTCGCTCTGTCACTCCGCTGCGTGCGTTGATCAGGTTGGCGTCGTTGCGGACCACGCCGGAGATCACCTTGAAGTACGATACGCGCCCTGCAAAAGGATCGGCGACGGTCTTAAAGACGAATGCGGACACGGGTTCTGAGTCCTTCAATTCGCGCGAAGCCTCGACGCCGTTCAGCGTGCCGTTCCAGGGCCCGCGCTCAGCCGGATTGGGGAAGTTCTCGATCGCGAAATTCAGGATCAAGTCGCTCGACACATCGTGCAGCCCGGACGCACACATTACCGGGAAGATCCGCATCTGAAGGACCGCGTCGCGCAGGCCTTCGAGAATCCGCTCTACCGGCAGAGTGCCTTTGTCGAAGAACTCCTCCAGCAGCGCGTCGTTATTTTCGGCCACAATCTCGACCAGCGCTTCGTGCGCGCTCTGCGCGGCGTCGGCGAGGCTCTCCGGGATCGGCCCCTCCTTGCCCTTGCCGTCGCCATCCAGCGCGTACGTATACGCCTTCATTCGCACCAGATCGATCACGCCGGTAAAGGTGCGTTCGGCGCCCAGGGGCATGTGAATGGGAACCGCGGTGCGGCCGAAGAAGGATTGCACGCTTTCGAGAGCGCGCTCGAAACTGGACCGTTCCCGGTCCAGCTTGTTGATGATGATGGCGCGCGGCAGCTTGAACTCGTCCGCGAAGTCCCACACCTTTTCGGTTTGGACTTCGACGCCGGCCACGCCGTCAACAACCACCAAGGCGCCATCGGCGGCCACCATGGATGCCTTCGTGTCGTTGATGAACATATTGAAGCCGGGGGTGTCGATCAGGTTAATTTTTTTCTTGCCCCACTCCACCGCGGCAACCCCCGTGGAGATGGTGATTTTGCGGGCGATCTCCTCGTCGTCGAAGTCCGTGATGGTGGTGCCTTCATCGGTGCGCGTCAGGCGGCCGGTTGCGCCGGAGGCGAACAGGAATCCCGCCACAAGAGAAGTCTTGCCGGAGTGTCCATGACCAATAAGAGCCACGTTCCGGATATCGCTGGTTTCGTAAACTTTCACTGACCTTAAGCTCCCTTAACCAAATTGAAAAATGGATCTTATCACAACATGCGGTGCCGATTCCGAAAGGTCGCCGATTCGCCTGCATCGGAGTATACTGACTCTTTGCCCTGAGCAGGACCAACCTGCCTGTGAGCAGGAGGCGTCATGAAGCTCTTCCCGTCCAAGCCTTTGTTAGCCATTTCGACGTTCCTCGGCGTGACGGCGTTTCTCGCGTTCACGCTTGACATCGGCGGCCTTTTCCTGCGAGCCCAGGACGCTCCCGCTGTCGCGGCTCCGACCGCTCCAGGGGCCAAGGGCACCGCTCCTAAGGGAGGCGGAAGAGGCAAGGCCGCCACCGACACGCTCGGCGCGGGTCCGTGGGATCTGAAATCGGAGCTGACGCCCATTCATGTGACCGTCGTCACCAAGGGACTCGACCATCCGTGGGGATTGGCGTTTCTTCCCAACGGCGACATGCTCGTGACCGAGCGTCCCGGGCGCCTGCGCCTGGTTCACAATGGCGTGCTCGACCCCACGCCGCTCGGCCCTCTGCCGGAGATCCGGGCGAGGAGTCTCGGCGGCCTGCTGGATATCGCACTGCATCCCAAGTTCGCCCAAAATCACCTGATCTATTTCGCCTACAATAAGCCGGGCAAAGATGACCCCGCACATTCGACCACGGCGGTGGGAATTGCGCGCTACGATGGCGGAACGACACTCAGCGACGTCAAGGACGTCTTTGTTGCCAATGCGTGGTTCGGCGGGACCGGCGCGCCCAAGGGATGTTGTGGCGAAGGCCCGCCCGACGGGAACAGCAACGGCGGACGCCTGGTGTTTGACCGGGCCGGTTATCTGTACATCACCAGCGGAGATCGTAATTATGGGGAATTGGCGCAAGACCCGTCCACCGACCTCGGCAAGATTCTGCGGGTTCGGGATGACGGCACCATTCCGCCGGACAATCCTTTTGTCGGCAAGGCGGGATACCTGCCCGAGATTTGGACGATCGGAAACCGCAATCCTCTGGGGCTTACCGTACACCCGGTGACTGGCGAGATTTGGGAGTCCGAATTTGGCCCCCGCGGTGGCGACGAAATCAACCTCATCAAGCCGGGCAAGAACTACGGCTGGAACATCGTCACAAAAGGCGAGCACTACAACGGCGATCCAAGCGAGAAGACTCACGCAGGTATGGAGGACCCCGTTCTGCATTGGGAGCCGTCCATCAATCCAGGAAACCTGGCCTTCTACTACGGCGACAAGTTCCCTCAGTGGAAGGGCAACTTGCTCATGGGAACGATGACCCATTCCGTGCTGCGCGCGACCTTCGACGACAAGGGAAATCCCACGGGTCAGGAGCGGATGGTGGCGGAGCTGAACCAGCGCCTCCGCGATCTGCGCGTGGGTCCCGACGGCTATATCTACCTGCTGACGGATGAGACTTTCGGCGCGGTGCTCAAGATGGAACCCGGGAAGTAGTTCGTAGTTCGTGCTGGAGGAGGGAGCCGCTGTCAGCTCATAGAAAGTCTGCCGGGCGACCCATGAAAGGGCGAGCGATAATTTGTATCTGCAGCCTCTACCGCCAGCTTCGTAATGCTAAAGTAAAGAAGCGCAGAACTGCATTGTGGCGGGCTGGCGGAACTGGCAGACGCAGACGGCTCAAAATCGTCCGACCGCAAGGTCATGGGGGTTCAAGTCCCTCGCCCGCTACCATCAGCATCGACTCTATTCCTGCGGCGCATTGGGATTTTCCTTTCCCGCCTTCCGCCAGGACCGATTGCTAACGACGTGACGGGTGGGAGCTTGTGGCACACAGACTCCGTTGCAACGGCGTGCGTCGAAGGATTTTCCAGCCGCGGGTGCCGCCGAGTCGATCTCGACACTTGAGCGGCAGGCTGGCAAACCTGATGTCACTTTTTCACTGGGGTTTCGCGGGTGCGGCTCCGGAGGCTCCAGCGTTCACGCTGTCGGCTAATGTGCCGGAGCCATCCGCGATGGGCTCCATCCCTCTTACCACTTACACCCTTCGCTTGCCCGCTGGCCGTTCGTCGCGGCCTGAGTGCCGATCGTTTCCAACCGCGAACTGACCGTGCGCAGTCATGTGACCGCCCGCGGTTACCGACAAGAGATGCATTCCTGCTTTTTCAGGCTGAGACCCCTATTCACATCGAATCCCTTCAACACTTCAGGAGTCGGCGTTGTACGTGCGGCAGATTAATCCAGGTCGCGACGATTAGCGCTGCGGCGATGGCCCATTGGCCCTGAGGGGAATACTGAGGAAACAACTATGAAGAAGATGACACTGACCGCATTCCTGACGATCGGTGGGCTGGCGTGGGCTCAGGCTCCGCAAGCTCCCAACCCGACCCAGCAGTCTGCGCCCTTGTATCGCATTGTCGTGGTCGAGCGGACGACGAAGGCAGTCAACTACAACCACCGCAGCGGGGCCACCATGATCGGCTTCCAGGGCACCTCGTTGATGCCGGCCGCTCACGGCGAGGCCAAGGTCGAGAGCAAGCAGGGCGTGATCAAGATCGACGCGGAGATGCAGGAGTTGGGACGAGCCAATGCATTTGGACCCGAGTACTTGACGTACGTGATGTGGGCTGTCACGCCGGAAGGCCGCGCGACCAATATCGGCGAGGTTCTCATCGACGGAGGCAAAAGCAAATTGAGCGCCACCACAGAGCTGCAGTCGTTTGGATTAATTGTCACTGCGGAGCCCTACTTCGCCGTGACACAGCCGAGCGATGTCGTAGTCATGGAGAATTTTGTTCGAATAGACACGACCGGCACGATTGAACAAATGGACGCGAAGTTCGAGCTACTTCAAAGGGGCCAGTACGTCCTGAACGTGAACCCGGCCGAGCTTGGGCCCCGGAAACTCGATCGTAAAGTGCCATTAGAGCTTTACGAGGCGCGAAACGCGGTCCAAATTGCGCGGTGGACCGGCGCGCAGGTTTACGCAGCCGACACGTTTCTGAAAGCAACCCAGGGTCTTGAAAATGCCGAAGGCTATCTGCACGGCAAGGCGGGTAAGAAGCCGATTGGAACGGTGGCGCGAGAAGCCGTACAAATGGCCGAGGACGCCCGCATCATTACCGTCAAGAAGATCGAAGAGGAACGGCTGGCGGTGGATCGCCAAGCGGGAGCGGACCGTGAAGCGCGTGCCGAAAATGGGCGGGCTGCCGCTCAATCTGAAACTGAGCGCGTCACCCGCGCGGCGGAAGGGGCGCGGCTCAACGCCGAGACCGAGGCAGACCGTGCAAAGCGTGATAGCGACGCCAAGTTGGCGGCCGCTCGGATTGAGACGGATCGCTTGAGACGGGTGAACGACTCCCAAGCGTTGGGGGCTGCGAATGAAGCCGAGCGCGTAAAACGCGACAACGACGCCAAGATGGCGGCCACGCAGGCGGAGGCGGATCGTCTAAGACAGGAGAACGACGCACAAAGGGTCGTTGCCCAAAACGAACTGGACCGTGTGGAGAGGGAGAAGCAGCGGTTGCAGAACGAGAAGACGGATCTGCGGGCTCAGCTATTGCTGCAATTCAACGCCATACTTCAGACCCGTGACACGGCTCGGGGGTTGATCGTGAATATGTCGGATGTGCTGTTCGACACCGGGAAGTTTTCGCTGCGGCCTGAAGCTCGGGAGAAGCTTGCCAAGGTGGCTGGCATTGTCGCGGGACACCCTGGATTGACCCTCGCTGTGGAGGGGCACACGGACAGCGTGGGCAACGACGACTACAATCAGCAGCTTTCGGAACAACGGGGAGGATCGGTGCGGGACTACCTGATCTTGCAGGGAATGGGTGGAAGCTCGGTTTCCTCAAAGGGTTTTGGAAAGACTCAGCCGGTGGCCACGAATGAAACCGCCGCTGGCCGGCAGCAGAATCGCCGCGTGGAACTCGTAATCTCCGGCGAAGGAATTGGCACTACGATTGGCCTGCCGATTGCATCTCGATAGGCACGGCGTTCCAAAGCGTTGGCAGGTGCTGACGCTTGGAACGCGATGAGTGCGTGCGCAACGTCGAAACGAGCGCCCGCCTGGAGAAATCCAGGCTAGCCTGATCTGGCCCGGCGGCGGGAGAAAAAGGGGCGTAACGGCAGGATGCCCGGGTTCAGCACTTGCGGTATCTCAAACTGGCCGCGGCGGCCGTAGCGATTCAGCATGGACGAGGCCCCGTGCAGAGACACGGCCGTAGCGATCCACACTTGCCAGTGACCGAAGACGCCGGTAATGCCGGGCTCGGCGGCAAATCCCATGTCGGAGGCCAAGCGCCAGAAACCCAGCACGTAAGCCATCAGCGACGCCGGGATCAGCAGAGCCGCGCAAGCAAGCGCGAGATGCCTATTCTTTCCCAGCTTGCGCTGGATGGGACGGCCGGTTCCTAGCCGGATCCGGACAATCATAAAAACCCGCCTGATTTCGAGTCTAGCAGGAAAAATCGCAGATGGCAGGGAATGTTTTGGAGCAGTTCGAAGGCCAGCCCAACTTCAGCACGTCGCTCCTGTATCCCGTTCACGCTATCCTGAGAATTACCCCTATGCAGCAAGAAGTTGTCGAGGCCTCCGGCCACCTGATCGATTCGCACGTGATGGAGCAGATTTTCGACACCGTGGTCGAATACAACGGCCGCTTCGAGGTCGAGCAATTCCGGATTGGAAGGACCAACGCCGAGTCGTCATATCTGCGGCTGAAACTGGAGACGGCGCAGGCGCCGGACATGCAGCAGTTACTGGGACAGTTGCTGGGGCTTGGCTGCACGCCCGTTGACACCGGTGACGCTACGCTGGCGATCGTCGAGCGGGATTGCTGCGCTCCGGAGGATTTCTACTCGACCACGAATCATCACACCGAGGTGAGGCACGCGGACAAATGGGTCGAGGTCGAAAACCAGCGCATGGACGCGATGGTAGTGCTCGATGGAGGGCGCGCGGCGTGCCGCCGGCTCAGGGATCTGCGCGCGGGCGACCGCGTCGTGGTGGGGATGCGCGGCATCCGCGTGGCTCCCGAATCGAAGGAGCGCGACCGGATGGCATTCGCGTTCATGAGCAACGGAGTTTCCTCGGAGCGGCAGCTCGAAACGGCAGTGCGCCAAACCGCGGCGATGATGGAGCAGGCTCGCGCCGACGGCAAGAAGATTGTGATGGTGGCAGGTCCCGTGGTGGTGCACACGGGCGGCGTCGCGCCCATGGCCGAGCTGATTCGCACCGGCTGGGTGCAGGCGCTGCTGGCGGGAAACGCCCTGGGTGTGCATGACATCGAGGCGGCGCTGCTGGGCACCTCGCTGGGCGTGCGCCAGACCGACGGAAAGCAGGAGGAACACGGCCATCGCAACCACATGCGCGCCATCAACGCCATCTATCACGCCGGCGGAATCGCCAAGGCTGTGGAATCGGGACGCCTCCAAAGCGGTGTGATGTATGAGTGCGTGAAGGCGGGAGTCCCGTTCGTGCTGGCTGGAAGTCTTCGCGACGACGGACCACTGCCGGACACTATCACGGACATGAACCGCGCTCAGGACGCTTACGCGGAGCAGGTCAAGGACGCTGGGCTGGTGCTGTGCCTGGGCTCCATGCTGCACTCCATCGCCACCGGGAACATGCTGCCCAGCTGGGTTAAACTCGTGTGCGTGGACATTAATCCGGCCGTCGTCACGAAAGTCAGCGACCGGGGCACAGGCCAGGCCCAGGGTGTGGTCACCGACGTGGGACAGTTCCTGGGATTGCTCGCGGCGAGCCTGCGGCGCGAGGCGAGTCTTGCCAGATGAAAGGCCCGCCCTCCGGCGATAAGCAGCGGATGAAGCGGCAATATACAGACCAGGAAGCCGAGGCGGGTGTCCGCGCCGATCTGCCGGACATCGAAACCTGGCCGAATCAGTACCGCACCGGATACGAGATCGAGATCGTCATGCCCGAGTTCACCTCGGTCTGTCCCAAGACTGGCTTGCCGGATCACGGAACCCTGACGCTACGCTACGTGCCGGATCGAGTCTGCCTGGAACTGAAATCGCTCAAGATGTACACGCTCGCATTCCGGAGTCTTGGGATTTTTCAGGAAAATGTAGTCAACCGGATGCTTCAGGACGTTGTCAAGGCGGCCCGGCCGGTGTCGGCGACGCTGGCAGGAGAGTTCACTCCGCGTGGAGGCATTTCCACCCGGATCACTGCGACGTATTCAAGGAACCGCAAACGTGGGCGATGAAGAGCTGACGGCGATCATCCAGGCGGTGCGGGAGCGCGCGCGCTCGACCGTGGCGGATGGGTCATTAGGTCTTCCCGGCGTTTTCGCCCCGGATCTGACGCTCCTCACACACGCCCGGGATGCCGCCGAGGCCAAGGTCGCCGCGATTGGCACGGTGAATCCGCGGCCGCCGGGGCTGAAGAATTCAATCGCGCAGGGATTCAAGAAGCTGATCGCGCGGATGCTGGACTGGCACGTGCGGGAGCAGGTGGAATTCAACCGCGCCGCCATGGCCTGTGTCCAGGCAAGCCTGGAAGCGATGGCGGATTTGAGCCGGAGCATGGCCGCGCTGGCCGCGCACCACCGCCAGCTTCGTGAGGAGACGCTGACGCGTGAAGGACGGCTCCGAGAAGATTTCCTTGCGGGGCTCGCCGTCAGCCAGCAACAAACCCAGGAGCTGCTGGATGTCCGCCGCCATTGGACGGAATGGCGCGCTGGTTTCGAGGAGCGTCGCAATGCGAGCGAGATTCACATGCTGCGCAGCATTTCTGAACTTCAGGCCGCGTTTCAGCACCGCGTCACTCTGCTCGAGGGGGCGTTTCGCGGTGTGGTTCAGACGCAGCACGCCGAGTTCAAGGCGACACTCGGAAATAATGTGATGGAAGTACAGGACCGTTTGTGGCGCGACCTGGCGAAGATACGCCGCGAATTCGAAACGCTGATCTACACTGAGCTGCGCGTCCTGCGCCAAAGGCAGAATCAAGCCCCTGCGACGCCGCCTGCTGCGGCCGGGCCGGTGACTCAACAGTCCGCCGCCCTCGCAGCCGATACCGTCCCGATCGATTGGATGCGCTTCGCCGATGCGTTTCGCGGACCCGAGGAAGCGATCCGGGAGCGGCAGAAACGGTATGCGAACCGCTTTACCGCGACCGCGGATGAAATCGCCGGGCACGAAATACTCGACCTCGGCTGCGGGCGCGGGGAGTTCCTCGAAGCCGCGCGGGAAGCCGGCCTTCGCGCGCGCGGCATCGATCAGAGCGCGGAATGCATCGCTCTCTGCCGCGCCAAGGGTCTCACCGCTCAGCAAGCCGATCTGTTCGCGTACCTTGCGGCTGTCGAGGATCGCTCTCTGGGCGGAGTCTTTTGCTCCCAAGTGGTGGAGCACCTGCCGCCAGAGCGCGTTCCCGCACTGGTGCAATTGCTCGCGGCGAAACTCAAGTCCGGAGCGCTCCTGGCGATCGAAACGCCAAACCCAGAGTGCCTTGCAATTTTCGCCACGCATTTTTACCTTGACCCCACCCACACGCGTCCGATTCCACCTGTGCTGTTGGGTTTCTATCTGGAAGAAGCCGGGATGGGCAACATAGAAGTGGAGCGCTTGGCTTCCGCCGCTAACTCGATTCCGGCGCTCAATGATCTGCCCGCGTCCGTGCGTGACGCGCTATTCGGCGGAATGGATTACGCGATTTTCGCCACAAAACTATAGGACCCGTTTCATAAAAACGCCAATCGGCCAACCCCGCCTGGAAGCGGGAAGATGTAGAATAGGGCCGATATGCGCGTTCCAGGACTCCCGGTCGCTTGCTTTTTTTCGGGTGGAATGTGTTTCGCGCAAAACGCTACGCCGCCTGCGCAAGCGCCAACCCAAACTGAGATGAGCACGCATGACGCGCCGGTTGCTTTCAGTACCCGGGTGTTCCTGGTTCAGGTGCCGGTGGTCGTGAGGGATAAGCAGGGGAACGCGATTGGCACGCTCCACAAGGAGGATTTCCAGCTCTTTGATAAGGGCAAGCCGCAGGTGATCACGCGATTCGTGGTAGAAAAGGCCGGCACGTCTTCGATCCCGGCAGTGAAGGCGATCAACGAGACCTTGCCGGATCAGGAGCAGCCCGATGCCCCGATTCCGCAGCGCTTCATCGCCTATCTCTTCGATGATGTGCACTTGGACCCAGGGGATCTGCTGCGCATGCGCCAGGCGGCCGCGCAGCACATTGACCAAACCCTGGATCCGTACACGCGTGCGGCTATCTTCACAACATCCGCGATCGGCGAGTTGGACTTCACTGAAGACCGCGAGAAGATCCATGAGGCGCTGAACCGGCTTCAACCGAACATGCGGACTCCGAGCGCCACCAACGGTTGTCCCCACATCACGCTCTACATGGCCGACTTGATCGTGAACAAGCAGGACAGCACCGCGCTGGCCGTCGCCGAGACCGACGCTCGGGCGTGTTCCCTTGATCCATCCGCCTCGACTCAGCCGATCTCAGCTTATCAGGGGCAGGTGACTTCGGCCTCGATTCAGGCGCTGTCCGCCGGCGAAACCGAGACGAACCGGGCCCTGGAGATGCTGAAGGTTGTGGTGCAGCGCATGACCGGAGCGCCGGGAAGCCGCAGCGTCGTGCTAATCTCCCCGGGATTCCTGCTTCCGGGCGAAGATCTCAGGCCGGCGGAGACGGAGTTACTGGATCGCGCGATTCGATCCAACGTCACGATCAACACCCTGGATGCCAGCGGAGTGTACGCACTGACTCCAGGCGGCGACGCCAGCACGAGAGCAATCAACACTCAAAACCAGACCGCCTTGTCCGGCTACGAGAGAGACGCTCGCTTCGCGCAGCAGGACATTCTAGGGGAACTTGCCTACGGTACCGGCGGCTCTTACTTTCACAACGATAACGGGTTCAAAGAGGGTCTGGATGAAGTCACCAAGCAGCCGGCCTTTGTCTATGTGCTGGGCTTTTCGCCAGGGGATATGAAGTACGACGGCAACCTCCATTCGTTGAAAGTGTCGCTGCAGAATTCGGCCGGCCTCACGCTCCAGTCACGGCGCGCTTATTATGCGCCCAAGCGTCCCAAGGACCCCGAGGAAGCCGCCAAGGAAGACATCCGCGAAGCGGTTTTTTCGAGGGACGAAATTCAAGACATTCCGGTGGAATTGAAGCTTCAGTTCTTCAAATCCACCCCAGTCAGTGCTCGGATTACAGTGGTTTCCTCGGTGGACGTGAAGAATCTTCGGTTCCGGAAAGACGCGGACCGCAGTAAGAATACCGTGACGCTGGTGGCGGGGCTGTTTGACCATAACGGAAATTTCGTGAGCGGGGTTCAAAGAACCGTGGAGATGAATTTGCGCTCCCAAACGCTGACGGCGCTGGATGCCACCGGACTCAATGTCCGTTCAACTTTCGATGTGACGCCCGGAAACTACACCATCCGAGTGGTGGTGCGAGACGCGGAAGGACAGCAGATGGCGGCCCGCAACGGAGCCGTTCGAGTTCCCTGAGACAGGAATGACCCGAATGAGGAGGGCCCCAAAGTGAACGTTCGCCGGAAAGTGTTCCTTCCAGGATTCGCAGTGTTCGGCATGTTCGGCTTGCTGCATGCTCAACAGAACCAGACTCAACCCAATCAGGCTCCAGTCGACTCGGGGTTGTTGATCCAGACCGAGACTAAGCAGGTGCTGGTGGACGCAATCGTGACGGACAAGAAAGGCAACTACGTCCCGGATCTGAAGGCCAAGGATTTCCACGTCCAGGAGGATGGCAAGGACCAACCTATCAAGAGCTTCTCGTTCGAGGCGGACCCGGGCAGCGGCGGCTCCGGAAGGACGCATTATATGGTGCTGATGTTCGACAACTCCAGCATGAATACCGGCGATCAATCAGTAGCTCGGCAGGCCGCGGCAAAGTTCATCGACACCAACGCCGGACCGGACCGCCAGATGGAGATCGTGAACTACGGGGGCGCGCTTAAGGTGGAACAAAACTTCACCGCTGACGCGGAACGCCTGAGGACAGTCGTGAACGGCATTCAGTTTGCGGCGGTGTCGACAAACACCGGAACCGGTCCCGCTGCCGCTGCGACGCGGGACTTCGCGGTTGTGGCCATGCTCCAGAGTCTTCGCACGCTGTCCAAGGGACTGGGGTCGGTGCCGGGCCGCAAGATTCTGGTGTTGTTCACAGCGGGGTTCGCGCTCTCCGAGGAACGGCTTTCGGAAGCGACGGCCACCATCAACGACTGCAACAAGTCCAACGTAGCCATCTATCCGGTCGACGTGCGCGGCTTGACCACCGGCGGATTCGGAAAGGCATCGCTCCAAGCGCCGATGCCGGTCTTGGTGCCGCGCGGCTCAGTGTTTCAGACAGTGGCGTTCATCCCGTCGCTTCCTTTTGCGCCGCAGGCTCGAGGAGGCGGAGCCACACCCGCACCTGCGCCCGCCCCCAGCCGCCCCTCGACACCCACCGCACCCACAAGTCCCACGACTCCCAGCCGCGGACCGACGTCGACGCCAACGACGCCAGCGCCGGGCGGAGGCTCCAACCGCACCAACGGCAACGTCCTGCCAGGAGCAGGGGCGTGCCCAGGCGCCGGCATGGGCCCTAGCGGTAACGGAGGAGTTATTCCGCAAGGTCCCGGTGGGCAGCAGTCGCCATGCGCGAGCCGCAATCTGATTCCGAAAATTCCGGAAAGCTCCACCACCAATCAGCAGATCATGTACCTGCTCGCGGATGGTACGGGCGGCTTCGTGATTCACGATAGCAACGATCTGCTGGGGGGATTGCAGAAGATCGGCAAGGAACAGAACCAATACTATCTTCTGGGTTACACGCCGCCGGATGCCAAGCAGGGAAGCTGCCACGTCCTGCACGTAAAGGTGGACCGCGGCGGCACGGAAGTGCGCGCTCGCACGGGCTATTGCAGCACCAAGCCGATGGATGTGCTGTCTGGCAGTCCGGTGGAGAAGACGCTCGAGGCTAAAATCGCGGCCGCGCAGCCGGGCCCACTCGCTAGCTCGCAAGGTGCAAGCTCGCAAAGTGCCAGCATGCGCCTCCCCTTTTTCTATGCTTCTCCCAACGTGGCGCGCGTCAACGTAGCGATGGAATTGCCGGCAACCGGCCTCAAATTCGAAAAGAAGAAGGATGCTCAGCATGCGGAGGTTAATTTCCTGGGTGTCGCCTACACACCTGAGGGAACCGTGGCAGCGCGCTTCAGCGACACTCTCAAGTTGGATTTCACCAGCAAGGAGGAAGCCGATGCCGCCAAAAAGCAGCCCCTGCATTACGAAAACCAGTTCGACATCGCCTCCGGAAAATATACTTTCAAGATCGCTTTCACGGAAAGCGGCGACAGCTTTGGAAAGCTTGAGATGCCGCTCGAAATCGATTCCTTCGCGTCCAATCAATTCGCGGTGAGCGGGCTCGCGCTCAGCAAGGAATACCATCGGACTTCAGAGTTGGGCGCGGGTCTGGACCTGGCGTTAATTGAGGATAAGAAACAGCTGATCGCGGACGGAATTCAGGTAGTGCCGGTAGGGAACAAGACGTTCACCAAGTCCGATCTCGCTATTTTTTACGTCGAATTGTATGAGCCGCTGCTCGCCTCGGCCGATGCGCAGAATGCCCCGGTGGTGGGCATACAGATGCGTGTCCTCGACCGCAAGACCGGTGAGGAGAAGAGCAACACCGGGCTGTTGAAGTTGGACCCTCCGCCGCTGCTCGGCAACGCCGTGATTCCACTGGCCGAAAAGATGCCGGTTTCCAAGCTGGATCCGGGCTCGTATCAGCTCGAAGTGACCGCGGCGGATTCCGCCGGCAATAAAGCCAAAAGGACAACAGACTTCGATATCCAATGAGGTTGCCGGGGCGCATTCTTCTCTGCCTGATTGCCGCCGCATGGTCTCACGCCTCTCCTCCCCAGAAACAGGCGCCCGTGGTGCTTCAGAGCGAAACGCGCGTGGTGCTGGTTGACGCAGTGGTTACGGGTAAAAAGGGAGAGTACATCCGCGACCTGACCGCCAAAGATTTCCGGGTCTGGGAAGACAACAAGGAGCAGATCATCCAAAGCTTCACCTTTGAGTCAGCCGGATCTGGCGCGTCGCGGACCAGTTATGAGGTCCTGGTGTTCGACTATGCCGCCATGGACGCCGGTGATCAGATTCGCGCGCGCCAGGCAGCGGCCCCCTTCATCGACGCCAACGCCGGTGAAACGAACGGCGGCGCGGATCGCATGATGGCCGTGGCAACTTTCGACGGTGGCTTCCGTATCGTGCAAGGGTTCACCGGAAACGCCGGGCGCCTTAAGGACGCGCTTATCGGCGCCAAGTCGGCAGGGGCTTCCGTCAACAACGCCACGGCCGGAACCAGCGCCGCGATGGATCTGGGCGGGCGCGACAGGTTCCGGTCCTTGGAAAGGCTGGCGCTCGACCTGGCGGCCGTTCCCGGGCGGAAGACGATTGTTTTTTTCACGGGCGGCTTGGCGCTATCGAACGAGCAGAAGCCGGCGCTGGAGGCTGCGATTGCGGCGTGCAATAAGTCCAATGTCGCCGTGTATCCCATCGACGTCAGGGAGCCTCCGCTGCAACCCGCCTTCTCCGCTGACACCGCTTCCGGCGGCCGCGGCGGAAGAGGCGGCGCGGCCGCGCCCAATGCAAGCCGCAATCTGCGGGGCGATGCGGATCCGAGCGCGGCGCTCGATCCCGGCGGCGCCAGCCAGCAAGTCCTGATTGCGCTTGCCGACCGCACCGGGGGCTTCCTCATCCGCAACGCCGGCGAGCTTCCAAGCGGACTGCAGAAAATCGCGCAGGAGCAGGAAGGATACTATGTACTCGGCTATACGCCGCCGGAAACGAAGGAAGGCTCCTGCCATGCGCTGCGAGTCAAGGTGGATCGCACCGGAACTACGGTTCGCGCGCGCTCCAGTTATTGCAGCGGGAAGGGACAGGATCCGCTGACCCGCACCTCGGCTGAGAAGAGTCTGGAGAATCGCGCGGTCTTGCCGCAGACCGGCGACATCGCGGCGTCCGGCCAACTTTCATTCTTTTACGTGGGCCCGAACACCGCGCGAGTCAACCTTGCCATGGAGATCTCGCCCGAAGCAGTCAAGTTCGATCACAAAAAGGAAACCTATCATTCTGAGATCAACGTTCTCGGAATTGCGTCCGATTCGCAAGGCGATGGCGCGACGGGAGCACGCTTCACCGATACGATAACTTTGGATTTTGACGACGCGGAAATGCAGCAGTGGAAGCAGAAGCCGATGCATTACGAAAAGGAGTTCAAGATCGCCCCTGGACAATACACCTTCACGGTCGTCTTCAGCTCCGGCGCGGCGAACTTCGGGAAACTTGAGCAGCCCCTGGTCGTCGAGCCCTACCAGCCTGGACAATTGGCGTTGAGCGGAGTGGCGTTCGGCAGGGAAATCCACAAGGCCGGCAGTGGGGGCGCGGCATTGTTTGAGGAGCGGACAGGGCTGGTTGCCGGCGGTATGGAACTAACACCTTCTGGATCGAACGTGTTTGCCAAAACCGAGCAGGTTTTTTGTTACTTCGAAGTGTACACGCCGGACTCAGCGAGCATCCGAGCCGCCGGGAGCACTGTAACCATTCGCATTCTGGACGGCACGACGGCTGATGTGAAGTGGGATGGCGGCCCGATGAAACTCGATTCTCTTGCGGCCGGCAAATCCGTGATTCCGGTTGGGCTCAATCTGCCTGTTGCCCCGCTTGTTCCCGGCTCGTACCGGTTGGAAGTCACGGCCGCGGACGGAGCGGAAAAACCTGCCAAGCGCTCTGTCGCTTTCGAAATAAAGTGACGGCCTCAAACAGCCGCTACGGCTGCGGGGCTCGCCAGGCGGCTCCGATATTCTCACTGGGAGGGCGTCGCGGTGGCTTTCTCTTCTGGGCGGCAGCCTCTCGCGCCGCCAGGCTGGTTTTCTCATAGAGGCCCATCTCATCTTCGGTGAAGATCAACGTACGCTTCTCGTCGCCTTCGCTGCACCGGTCCAGCAGTCCCCGGCACATCAACGGCAGGTCCTGCAGCCGGATGCCATATCTCCGAATCAAAGCGAGATCGGCTCTGACGGTGAATTTGGTCCGGAGCCGGTCGTCCCCGATGCGCTCAAACGCGAACACCCGGAATCCCGATTCTTGGGTGAATCCAGTGAGAATATATTGCATCGCTGTGCTCCCTTCAAAGTTCCGTTCTATCCAGGGCCATGTGCGTCCTTGCAGCCGTCATGAATACCGCGATACAGGCCGGTTGCAGGTGGGCCCGTACTCGGAAACCAGGCGACCCTGGCGGCCCGGCCGCGTGCTCTGATCGCAGACCTCGAACACGAACCCGGTCGGGTCGCGTTTCATGAGCGAGGCAGAACCGTCTCGCACATGCGCCAGAAGCGCCTCTTGTATATCCGCGGTTTCGCCAATGTAGATCCATTCATGGGCGTTTGAAATTCCGTACACTCCCGAAGCGTTGGGAGCGTACATGTGAACAGCATTCGGTGTGAACGGCCGCGGGATAAGCTGATTAAAGGGCATTTTGCATCCTTATCAAATGTTTCCGGCTCTTCTCCGGCGAATGACTTTTGCAGCCACTTGCCGGAGAAGAGTCCGACAGCCGAGCCAAGCTACCAACGATTCCGCCGCTGGCCGCCTCCACCGCCGCCCGATCCACGGTCCGTTTTCGGACGGGCTTCGTTGACGTTCAGCGCTCTACCATCGAGCTCCCTGCCGTTCAACTCAGCGATCGCACGATCCGCATCCGCATTGGCGCTCATCTCCACAAATCCAAACCCTCTTGCCTGGCCGGTGTCGCGATCCGTAACGACGCTGACGCGCTCAACCGGTCCATATGCCTCGAACAGAGACCTGACCGCATCTTCGGTGGCACCGAAGCTGAGGTTTCCTACAAAAATATTCTTCATACCATTTCCTTTGGCTTACAAACGGTGAATCGGGGCAGGATCGGACGAGGGCGGACGGACCGGACTGATGCGAAGATGCCGAAAACTACTACAATTTTAGTATACCACCGATCGCCGCCGGCCGTACCGGTATCACCGGTTCCCGAACAGGTGCGCGGTCAGGAACGATAGCGAACGCATATCCGCCAGGTCCGCCGAGGCAGGCTCGAAATGCGCCCCGCCCGGCCGCGCAAAGGCGTGGCCCGCTTTCGGATATTCCCAGACCGCTACACGAGCGTCGTGTTGGAACGTTTCGCGAACCTGTTTAGCGACGTCCGGGCCGGCGAACTGATCCAGGCCCGCATAATGCAGCATCAGCGGGCACGATAGATTCTTCGCAAGGTCCAGTTTCTTGTCAATCCCGACGCCGTAATACCCTACCGCCGCAGCGGGCTTGTGGCGCACGGCGGTCAGGTAAGAAATCAGGCCACCCCAGCAGTAGCCCACCACGCCCACCTTGCCGGTGCAGGCCTCATGCTTGCCGAGAAACGCCATCGCAGCGTTCGCGTCGTCGGAGGCCTTGATGTCGTCGGTCTTGGCCCGGATCGGACGCGCGGCCTCATAATCGGTCTCCCCCAATTCCACCTCCGGATTGGTGCGCCAGTACAAGTCCGGAGCGAGCGCCGTAAACTGCCGTGATGCCAGAAAGTCGCAGGTTTTGCGTATGCTGGCGTTGACACCGAAGATCTCCTGCAACACCACCACGCCGGGACCTCGGCCCTTGCGCGGAAGCGCCATATAGCCCGAAAACTCACCATCGGAAGTAGGAATGCGAACAGTCATAAGGTAATAGACTATCGCAGTGCGCCGCCCCTCGGTTGCAGGTCCGCAGCAGAAGCGACTGGCCGCGGGTATAATCGTCATGTGAAAGTGCTCTTGCTCCTACCGGCCGCATTGCTCCTGACGGCATGCTCCAGGAAGGATATCCAGACCCCCGAAGCGGTTCGCCAGGCGGTGATGGACGACCTCCAGGCGCGTCAGGCCAAGACTGGCGTGGATTTAAGCACCATGAAGGTAGAGGTCCCCTCCGTCACCTTCAATAAGGACGAAGCCCGCGCCACGGTTTCGTTTCTCCCCAAAGGCGGCGGAGGCATGCAAATGCCCTACACGCTGACCCGCAAGGGAGACAAATGGGTTGTTACCGAACGCGGCGTCGCGCACGCGGATGCGCTGCCTCCCGGCGCCGCAAGCCAGCCGCTTCCTGCCGGACATCCTTCCGTAGGAGCGATCCCTGGAGCATCCACTGGACAGCCAGCCGACGGTCAGCTTCCCGCAGGACACCCCGCCATCGATCCCAAATGAACGAGCCGAAACTATGAAGACCGTTGCTGTCTTGGGCGGCGGCCCGGCCGGTTCCTTCGCCGCGGAACGGCTCGCGCAGGCTGGAATGAAGACCATCCTGTTCGACGACAAGCTCGCCTGGGAGAAGCCCTGCGGCGGCGGCCTCACCTATAAGGCGTACAGCGAGTATCCGTTTCTGCTCGACAATTCTTGTCCCAAGAAGCTGGTGCACCAGACCGTAATCGGCGCGCCCAAATCCGGCGAGGCCAAGATGCATCTGTCCCACCCCGTGGTGATTTATTCGCGCATCGATCTAAACCGCATGCTGCTCGAGCGCGCCGGTCGGGCAGGCGCGGCCATCGAGCAGACCCGCGTGCTCTCCATCGAGCGCCGCGAAAGCGGCTGGAGTCTGCGCACCCGCCACGGCATCGCCGAGGCCGACTACTGCATCGTGGCAACCGGCGCCCGCAACCCTCTGCGCGAGGTCGGCACCGAGTGGAGCCCCGCCGATACCATGAGCGCCCTGGGCTACTACGTCCCGGCTTCCCAGGAGCGTATCGATATCCAGTTTCTCCCGCGCCTGGAGGGCTACATTTGGGTATTTCCCCGCTGCGGCCATCTTTCCGTTGGCATCTGCGGCAAGGGCGAGCCGGCGCAAAAGTTGCGCGCGCGCCTGGAGACCTACATGCAGGAGCGCGGCATCGCCCGCAAAGGCGCGACGTTTTACAGCCACATGCTGCCTTCGCTTGAGACCGGCGGATGGCGCAAGAATCGCGTCTCCGGCAACGGTTGGATGGCAGTGGGCGATGCCGCCGGCATGGTCGATCCCATCACCGGCGAGGGGATCTATTACGCCATGCGCTCCGGCGACCTGGCCAGCCGCGTGGTTCTCAACGACGCTCACGGCATCCTGGAAAAAGCCACCGCTTACCGCGCTATGGTCTCCCGCGAGTTCACCCACGATCTCGAGTTCGCCGCCATGCTCGCCAAGCGCGTGTTCCTCGGCAATTTCGCATTTCGCAGCGTGCCCCAGCGCATGGTCCATTTCATGCAGCGGAGCCAGCGCTTCCGCGATCTCATGCAGGATTTGTTTGCCGGCACACAGTCCTATCTCGGTCTTAGAAACCGCCTGCTGCGCAGCCTCAATGGCGGCGTCCACGAAGCCGTCATGCAATTCTTCCTGGATCGTGTGATTCCGGATGTTCGTGTGATTCCGGAGACCTCGCGCGTTACTCCATGAACGCCGCGTGATCTCCACAGTCGAATCATGAAGACCCAGAAATCCGAGGCTCTGTTCGCCCGCGCACAAAAGGTGATTCCAGGCGGAGTTAACTCGCCCGTGCGAGCCTTCCGCGGCGTCGGCGGCACGCCTCTGTTCATCGAATCCGGCCTGGGCTCGCGCATCTTCGACGCCGACGGCAATTCTTACATCGACTATGTCGGCTCGTGGGGGCCCCTGCTTCTGGGTCATCGCCCGCCGCAAGTCATCGCCGCCATCCACGAGGTTCTCGAAACCGGCACCAGTTTCGGGGCACCCACCCTGCGCGAAGTCGAGCTCGCCGAGCTAATCTCGCAAATCCTTCCTTCTATGGAAATGGTACGGCTGGTCAACTCCGGCACCGAGGCCACGATGAGCGCTCTGCGCCTGGCCCGCGGCTTCACCGGCCGCGACCTCACCATCAAATTCGAGGGCTGCTATCACGGCCACGTCGATTCGCTGCTGGTCAAGGCCGGCTCCGGCATGGCCACTCTGGGCATCGCCGATACAGCCGGCGTCCCCGGAGCTTTCGCCGCGACCACCATTGCCCTGCCCTTCAACTCGATCGCCGCCGCCGAGGCCGCGTTTGCCCAGCGCGGTTCCGAGATCGCCGCCGTCATCGTCGAGCCTGTCGTTGGCAACATGGGCTGCGTGCCTCCCCTGCCCGGATTTCTCGAGGCCCTCCGCGATATCACGACGCGCCACGGAGCGCTGCTCATCTTCGACGAAGTCATGACCGGATTCCGCGTGGCTCTCGGCGGCGCGCAACAGCGCTACGGCATTCGCCCGGATCTCACCACGCTCGGCAAAATCATCGGCGGAGGCCTTCCCATCGGAGCCTACGGCGGCCGCGCGGAGATCATGCGCAAAGTTGCGCCCCTGGGTCCGGTCTATCAAGCTGGAACTCTCTCGGGCAATCCCCTGGCAGTCGCGTCGGGGTTGGCCATGCTGCGGCATCTCGTGGCGCATCCCCAGATCTACGATCAGCTCGAGGCCCGCGCCATGCAATTGACGGAATGGACTCCGCCCGGAGTCACCATCAATCGCGTCGGCTCTATGTTCACGTTCTTCGTCACTCCCGATCCGGTCATCGACTGGGACTCCGCCAAGAAGGCTGACGCCGTCCGCTTCGGCCACTTCTTCCATCACATGTTGGATCGCGGCGTCCACCTCGCGCCCTCGCAATTCGAAGCCGGCTTCGTGTCAGCCGCACATTCCGAAGAAGACATCCGCACCACGGTCTCCGTCGCCCGCGAGTTTTTCGAGACTTAGTTATTTCGACGGCCCGGCCGCGCCCTTGAGCTTTGCCGGATCGTCTGGCGTGCGCTGGTTGCAGCCGATATCGATCACAGCATTCTTCCATCACAGCATTCTTAAGGACCACGCCAAGCCTTAGTAGCCGACCGCCGTGCCTACGGTTGCTTGAACACCGCCTTCTCTATCCGCCTTGATGGACGCGTTACCGCCCTCCGCCGCGCTGAGACGGTCAGCGAGATACTTCGGGCCAATGCAACAGCCGCCAAGGATAAGGCTATAAGTAGTCTTGCTGCCATGGGCTGTTTGACGCTGATCGTCAGCCTGTTGGGTGCTGCTTGCAGGTTTCTATGAAGATCATCAGGTGGGCGTTACTCGCCGGAGTCCTGATTCAATTTATTCCTTTTGGCCACACCCACACGAACCCTCCGAGTACTGGAGAGCCGCCGTGGAATTCGCCGCAGACACGCGAGTTGATCCGCCGAGCCTGCTTTGACTGTCACAGCGACGAAACCGGGTGGAGATGGTATTCCAACGTCGCGCCGGTTTCGTGGCTGGTCCAGAGAGACGTGGACGGGGGCCGCAGGCATCTGAATTTCACAGCTTGGGACCTCCCCCACAAGCACGCCGAGGATGTCGCCAACGAGGTGAAACAAGGTGACATGCCCCCGTGGTACTATCTTCCGCTGCACCCTTCTGCCAAGCTCACAGACGCCGAAAAACAAGCGCTGATCGATGGCGCCGGGAAGTCCTTCGGCCCGCAAGCCGGACCCGAAAAGCCCTAGAGCACCGCCGGTGTCAGAATTCCTGGGGCACTGACCAGATGGTCACTGTGTTGAGATCGTCATCCACGGCAGCAAATCGGCCGGAGCCTTGGGAAGCGATGCTGGCCAAACCGAAAGCGCCGCCTGGCGCGCCGGCATCGATCTG
>Ga0209167_10000545_pt1 | contig 26488 bp, 25 predicted proteins | sample Coa_R1_9_FD_187154 | JGI IMG/M metagenome (GOLD analysis project Ga0209167, IMG submission 187154) | Surface soil microbial communities from Centralia Pennsylvania, which are recovering from an underground coalmine fire - Coalmine... | ecosystem: Environmental > Terrestrial > Soil >...
CGCCCGCAGCCCTTTCGGTCATCGCGCTTGCATCGCCGAAGCCGTGATGGCCACCACCCATCATCGAGCGGATGCTGTTGAGCAGCAGTGAGCCGCCGACGACCCCGGCCGCCGCGGCTGCCGCGGTTCCCAAAAACGAACCGCCTCCGCCCATCGCAGGCGGAGGTCCGCCATATGATTGCCCATAACCGCCCTGGTCGTACTGTCCCGGATATTGCTGCCCCGGATATTGCTGCCCTGGATATTGCTGTCCCGGATATTGCGTCTGCTGCAAGACTTGGCCGCTGTTCCAGACCGGACGGTTTCCGACTTCCGGCGGCCGCACATTCGGCACGGAACCGCGCGGCTGATTTTGTCCGAATATCGTGTCGCGCATTGAATCGAGAAAGCCGCCGCCCTGATCTTGCTGCGGCGCGCTCGCCGCCTCCAGTTCCTGGATCCGGCTGTCGGCGCGCTTGAGCGCCTCGTCCTGGACCAGGACCGTTTGCACCAAGGCATAAATTGCGTTTGGCGCCACGCGCAGGCCCTGCGCGATTGCGGCAATGGCGTCCGGGTCGCGCGGCGCGCCTTCCGTTTTTGAGAGGCGTTCGAAAAGGTCGTCAACCATCTGGCGTTCTTGCGGTGTCATCGAGCTTCTCCCTCGCTTGGCGGGCGCGCGGCGCAGATGTAGTTGCCGTTTGTGTCGCCAGTAGTGTGGCCGCGCATTAAATTTAGGTATGCGGCAAGGTGTCCGGTCGAAGGAAGCGGGCATCCCCGACGGAGCGCACAACGATTGGTTGCAAGCTGAAAAATCAGAGAGGCCCGTTTACCCGGGATCGCTAGCCCAGGGTCACCTTATTCGCCGCCAGCAAAGGCGGAAAATCCTCGCCGCCGAGAAAGGCGTATTCGCGTTCGCGCTGGTCCGTCAGCGGATCGAGGCTGATGAGAATATCATCCACCAGGCCTGGATGACACATCACGACACCGGCGTCGGGCAACCCATCGAGGAAATGTTGCATCAGCGCGCCGAAATCGGGTCGTCCGGAAAAGTCGTAGGCTCCGGCGAAGTCCGGGTTGAAAGCAATATTGGCGCGGCAGGCGCGGTGGCGGAACTGCGCGCTCAAGACGTCGAGCACCAATGCCTTGGGCGAGCCAAGCCGCTCGACCAAAGGCCGCCTGCGGCCGCATTGACGAACCCAGGCGTTGGGGGCAGCTTGCTTCACCGCCGCCAGGAAGGCATCGCGCACGCCGGGAAACAGGTGGGCATGCTGGTGGCCATCGACAAAGTCCGGTGCGCGGCCGAACAATTCGTTGAAGCTTGAAAACTGCACCATCAATTCGGTGTGGATGAGTTCAGGGTCCAGCCTTCCCGTCAGGCCTGCGCGCAGCAGTCTCGCAAGCGGCAAGAACATGCCGCCGTCGAGGGGGCGAAAGTGCATGGTCAAAGGCCGAAACGGCGCGGTGAGGGTGACATGGAGGCCGATGGCGCAGCGCGGGTTATTGCCGGCCGCGGCCTTGAGCGCGCCCACTTCGTCGCGGCCGATGGCCGGGCCGACAACCATGGCCGAGGTCGCATTGAGGCGGCCGCGTTCCACCAGATCGCGGATCGCGCGGTTGACGCCTGGACTGATGCCGTAGTCGTCGGCGCACAACCAGATGCGGCGCGCCGGTGGAGCGGATTTGACGTTCGCCACCGCGGCGCCGTTCATTCGGCCGCGGTCCTCTCGCCGGCGCTGTTATCCTTGCGCGTATCGGCGTGCTTCTCGGAATGTTCGGCGACGAAGTAGATCGGGCGGGCTTTCAGCTCCGAAAGGATCTTGCCGATATATTCGCCGACGATGCCGATCATGATGAGCTGCACGCCGCCGATGGTCATCAGGCCGACCACCAGCGAGGGATAGCCCGGAACCGATTTTCCATCCACCAGGGTTTCCCAGAGGATCGAAAGTCCGAACAGAAAGGCGCCGGAAGCAAGCAGGACTCCGAGCAGGCTCGCAAAACGCAGCGGCGCGACCGAAAACGAGGTCAGGCCTTCGATCGAAAGCCCGACCAGCCGGCCGGCGCTGAACGTGGTCATGCCGTGGGCGCGGGCGGCGGGTTCGTAGTCGACGCGGATCTGGCGGAAGCCGATCCAGCTCGCAAGTCCCTTGAAGAAGCGATTGCGCTCGGGGAGCTGCCGCAACGCCGCCGCGGCGCGCGGCGACAGCAGGCGAAAGTCGCCGGCGTCGGCAGGGATTTTCTGCCGTGCGCCCCAATTGATCAGCGCGTAGAAGCCGCGCACCGCAAGCCGCCGCAGCGCCGGTTCGTTGTCGCGATGCGCCTTCGCGGTATAGACCACGTCGTAACCGTCATCAATCCAGTGACCGACGAGCTTTTCCACCAGGTCAGGCGGGTGCTGGCCATCGCCGTCCATGAACAGCACGGCGCCGCGCTTGGCATGGTCCAGTCCCGCCATCAGGGCGGCTTCCTTGCCGAAGTTGCGCGACAGCGACACCACCTGAACGTCGAGCGCATCGGCGGCAAGCCCGCGCGCGATGGAAAGCGTCGCATCGGCGCTGCCGTCGTCGATATAGACGACCTCGCAAGCCAGCCGATAGCGCTCGCCCAGCGTCTTCGCCAGGCCGCAAAGCCGCTGGTGCAGAAACGCGAGCCCGGCCGCCTCGTTGTAGAGGGGCACCACGATCGACAAGCCTTGCGCCGCGGCCGTCGCCGCGGTTGTTGAAAAGCTTGAGACGTCAGTACCCAGTATCATCGATCAGGTTCCACCATCCGAAACCCCAACATATGGCAAAAGGGATGGATTGTCGCCACGGGCCTTATCGCCGCAGGAACGCCTCAAGCCTGGCAAACAGCGGATTGTCGCGGTCGAGCACATAGTCGAGCGACGCCACCGAGACCGTTTCGGCGCCGTGGGCGCGCAGGAAGCTGCCGAGCGCATAGAGCTGCGCCGGCGGGCAATGCAGCGTCACCATTCCCGACGACGTCGGCCCGCCGAACGGCGACACTGCGCCGAAGCGGTTGTGGGCCTCGGCCAATAGCGCCGCGTCGCATCCAGCGAAGCGGGTGCGGACCTCCCGGTATTTGTTGGCGCGGGCTCGTGCCGCGATATGATCGAGGATCACGCGCGCGGTTTCGCGCGCCTCGTTCGACCATTCGGCGTCGCGCGATGCCACAAGATTGGCCTGGCTGCGCAGGATCACGCCGTCGTCGAGCACCTTCAGGCCGTTGGCGGCAAGGGTGGCGCCCGTCGTCGTGATATCGACGATCATCTCGGCGGTGCCGACCGCCGGTGCGCCTTCGGTGGCGCCTGCGCTCTCGACGATGCGATAATCGACGATGCCGTGCGCGGCAAAGAACGCGCGGGTGAGGTTGATGTATTTGGTCGCCACCCGCATCCGCCGGTTATGCTGGGCGCGGAATCCGGTGGTGACGTCGTCGAGATCGGCCATGGTGCGGACGTCGATCCAGGCCTGCGGCACCGCAACCACGACGTTGGCGCTGCCAAAGCCGAGGCTGTCGATCAACAGCACGCGCTTCTCGGCATCGGCAATGCTTTCGCGCACCAGATCCTCGCCGGTGACGCCGAGATGGACCGCGCCGCGCGCGAGCTGGGAAGCGATCTCGCTCGCCGAGAGATAGGCGATCTCGACATGATCGAGCCCGTTGATGGTGCCGCGATAGTCGCGCGCGCCGCGCGGCTTGGCCAGTGCGAGTCCGGCGCGCGTGAAGAAGGCTTCGGCGTTTTCCTGCAAACGGCCCTTGGAGGGAACCGCGAGAACGAATGGCGTCATGACGCGCTCCCGCCGGCGCCGCTTGCGGGAGGCTTGCCGCCAAGCTGCGTCAAGGTCTCGACCCAGACCGAGAAACCGACCGCGGGGATTGGGGTTTTGGAGCCGAGCTGGGTCATCAGCCCGTCATAACGTCCGCCCGCCACCAGCGGTTCGACGCCGTTACCCTTGGCGTGCAGCTCGAACTCGAAGCCGGTGTAATAGTCCAGCCCGCGCCCGAACGAGGTGGAAAATCGCATCTCACCGGTATCGATGCCGCGTGCGGCCATGAAGCGGACGCGGCTCTCGAACGCATCGATGGCGGCGTCGATGTCGAGTTTGGCGTCAGTGGCAAGCGCACGTAACCGAGCGATCGAGTAGTCCGGGTCGCCCGCGATGGCCATGAACCGCTTGATGAGGCCAAGCGCGTCGCGGGGCAGCGCGCCGCCCTTCAGGGTCGACTGTTCGAGGAAGCGGTCGGCGATTTCGGCAACCGTGCGACCGCCGACATTGGTCGTGCCGGCTATCGACATCAGGTCGGTGACCAGGGCCAAAGCAGCCTTGCGATCGGAGCCGGCAAGCGCTGCCAGCACGCCCTCATATTCGTTGTGGCCGGGCGCAGTCGCGAGCGTCAGCCGTTCGATGTCCTGCGCGAGGTTGATCTTGCGGTTGAAATCCTTGATCAGGCGCCGACGCCAGACCGGGAAAAGATCGAGCGCGTCGATCAACGCGATGAACAGCGCGACGTCGCCGGTGTGAATCTCGACCTCGGTCAGGCCGAACGCGCTTGTGGCCTCGAGCGCCAGTGCGAGCATTTCCGCATCCGCTGCGGAGCGATCCTGCCTGCCGAAGGATTCGATGCCGGCCTGCAGGAATTCGCTGGGCCGGTCGCCGCGAAAACGGAACACCGGGCCGAGATAACTGAAGCCTGCGGGCTGTCCGGCCTTGGCGGATGCGAGATAATCCCGCGCGACCGGAATGGTCAGGTCGGGACGCAGGCACAATTCTTCGCCACCCGCATCGGTGGTCAGATAGAGGCTCTTGCGGATGTCTTCGCCCGAGAGGTCGAGAAAGGGTTCGGCCGGCTGCAGGATCGCGGGCTCGGCCAGGGTGTAGCCGGCCTGGGCGAACGACAATAGCAGCGCATCCGCCCACGCGGCGGATCCGGTCGAACGAGAGGCGGCGGTCACACTCATCTCGAAGTCCAAATTTCCCGAAAACGGGACTGCGATCGGGAACAAACCTAACTGGTTGATTTAAAATCTTTATTTCGTTCGGCGGGATTCCGCGCAAGCCACAAGGGCCTTTACCCGCGAAGCGCCGGCGAGCCCCCTTAGCACGGCGCAGGCAGGGTTTCGACCAAGATCGGCCAAGTGGCTTAACAAGCGCCAAGAGGGACTGGTTAAGGGCCTATCTATCCGGCCGCACCTGCCGCAGTCCAGTCGCCGAGCGCGGTCTGAACCAGCGCCAGCGCGGCCACGCCGGCCGTGTCGGCGCGCAGAATTCGCGGCCCCAGCGAAAGCCGCAAAATTCTCGGCTGCATCAGCAGGAGGGCGCGCTCTTCCTCGGCAAAGCCACCCTCGGGCCCGATCAGGATATCGACCCCGTCGGCGGCGGCTTCGCCCTGCAAAGCCCGCAACGGATTTGCGACATCCGCTGCCTCGTCACAGAAGACCAGGAGACGCCGTGCATCGCGTCCGTTCAAGAAACGATCGAGTGGTACCGGGTCGGCGACATCGGCAATGCTGAGGATGCCACATTGCTCGGCCGCTTCGATGACATTGGCCCGCATCCGTTCGCCATTCACCCGCGAGACTTGGGTGAAACGCGTCAAAACCGGCTGCAGCGAGCACGCGCCCATTTCGACGGCCTTCTGCACCATGTAATCGAGCCGGGCATGTTTCAGCGGCGCAAAGGCGTAGGCGACGTCGGGCAACTGGTCCTGCGGCCGGGTCTGAGCAATCATGGTGAGACTTTCGGGCCGTTTGCGTCCCGAGATCGACGCCTGCCATTCGCCGTCGCGTCCATTGAACGCGAGAATGGTTTGGCCGGCAGAAAGCCGCAGGACATTGCCGAGATAATTGCTCTGGTCGCGCGCAAGCGCGACCGTGGCCCCCGATGCCAGGGCGGCGTCGACGAACAGCCGGGGTTGCCGAAAATCGAGCTGGGGCATTGTCAATGTTCCAATCCGCGCGGGTTTTAGCCCAAAGGATGAGGAAAAGCGGGATTATCGGGCCTCCGGGCGCGGCCCAACGCCGCGCTGTTGCCCAATTCCACGGGTTGTTAAGGTCTGGGAGCAATCGTAAAATGGCTTACCGGAGTCGCTCTCCTATCGGGAAGACGCCAGGGGCCGTTGGACCTTTGCCTGAGGGAATAGCTTTGATGATCCGCCGCCTGATCGCGCCACTTGCCGTGGCCATCGTTACGCTCCTTGCCGGCCAGGTCTTGGCGCAAGGTGCGTTTCCGGCGCCACTGCCGGGCAAGGTGGGTACCGCCAATGATCCGGCATTTCCGCCGGTGAACGGCGCAGCGCCCGCGCCGTCCTTTGGCGCCGCGCCTTCGCCCAGCGCGTTTCCGGGGGTCGGTGGGTCGCCGTTTGGAAACACACCCATGGCCGCTCCTCCGACCCAGGCGGGTCCCGGCGACGATTGCATGAAGGGATTCCTCCCTCTGCGCGAAGAGGCGGAGAAGCGCGGCAAGATGATCAAGGCCGCGAGCGATCGGCATGCGCCCCCGGCTGAGGCCTGCAAGCTGATCGAAAACTTCGCCCAGGTCGAAATCAAGATGATCAAATACATCGAAGCCCACACGGCGAGTTGCGGGATTCCACCGCAGATATTGGAACAGCTCAAGACTGGACACAAGCACACCGATGGGATGCAGCAGAAGGTCTGTTCCGTCGCCCAGCAAGTGCAAAAGCAGGGACCCGCGGGCCCCAGCCTGAGCGACGTTTTGGGTTCTGCGACGGCTCTCCCGGAGGCTGCGACCGCGAAAAAGAGCGGCGGCGGCACCTTCGACACGCTGAACGGCAACGTGCTGGCGCGATGACCGCCGATCTGAACGAATTTCCAAGAGGGGACGCCTGACCCAAATGAAGGAGGCTGCGGCCCGCGTTGCGGACGCGACCGGCAACTGGGTCGACACGCGCGCGCCGGCATGGTCGCGGCCGTATTTGCGGCTCGCCCGCCTCGACCGGCCGATCGGATCCTGGCTGCTGCTGTTGCCGTGCTGGTGGTCGACCGCGCTTGCCGCCGGGCTCACGCACAATCTGAGCCGGCTGCCGCTTGTCATCGCATTGTTCTTCCTGGGCGCCTTTGCCATGCGCGGCGCCGGCTGCACCTGGAACGACATCACCGATCGCGATCTCGATGCCAAGGTCGAACGCACGAAATCGCGGCCGATCCCGGCGGGGCAGGTCAGCGTGCCGCAAGCACTTGTCTTCCTGGTCGCGCAGGCTTTGATCGGTCTTGCGGTGCTATTGCAATTCAACCGCTTCGCGGTCGCAACCGGTATCGCCTCGCTCGCCATCGTCGCCATCTATCCGTTCATGAAGCGCGTCACCTGGTGGCCGCAGGTCGTGCTCGGCCTCGCCTTCTCGTGGGGTGCGCCGATGGGATTTGCCGTCATCCTCGGGCGGATCGATGCGGCGGCGCTTTTTCTCTACGCCGGGTCGATTGCGTGGGTGATCGGCTACGACACCATCTACGCGCATCAGGATGCCGAGGACGATGCGCTGATCGGGGTGCGCTCGACCGCGCGCCTGTTCGGTGCAAATACGAAACCGGCGCTTGTTGTGCTCTACGGCGCGGCGGTGGTTTTGATCGGGGTTGCGATCTTTCTCGCCGGCGTCCGCTTTCCGGCGTGGATCGGGCTTGGCGTGTTCGCCGCGCATCTCGCCTGGCAAATCGCTCGGCTCAGGATCGACGACCCCGCACTCTGCCTGCGCATTTTCAAGTCGAACCGCGATGCCGGACTCTTGCTCTTTGCGGGGCTAATGGTCGATGCGTGGATGGCGGCTGCCTGATATCGAGGCTGAAGTCTCGATCGGGATTGCCGGTCTCTAGCTCCTCGCGATGATCTCGTGCTCGCCGCGGTGCACGTTGGCAGGGTCGAGCGGACCGCCGCCGCGCCGCCGCACCAGGAACTTCGGACGCCGGGCCCGGATCGCATTGCGCCGCCGCCGCCGAGGCGCCGGCTCGCAGGCTTTCTCTTCCGGCAATTGCGGGAGGGCGAAAATATCGCTCCACCCTTGCCAGGCCGCCGCGATCTCGTCGCGGTCGGAACTCACGCACAAGGGAATCGTCAGCGACGGATCGCGGTGAACGAGCACGAGCATTTGGGTATTGTCGATGCCGCGCAGCGCAACGCCGCGGAAATCGCTGACGCGGACGTTAATGGCCATCCGCATGCCCCGGACGGCACGCCGCAACACAACGCGTTCGCGGTGGAGTTCGACCCTGCGCATGCCGCCATCGGCACGAACATCATGCGCGTCGAAACTGACGGGCAGAGAGAGAGGGTCGAGCCGCAATGCGCGGCTCGACCCGGCGGGATTGATCCCGCTTGTTGATGTTTGACGCCTCACGGCTTTAGTCTCCCCGCCGGGATTATGTTCCCGGTCGTTACGCGAGAGGCTAGCCGAGCGCGTTGCGATTTGGCTTAAAAAGGCTGGTTAATCGGGCGTCACTCGCCCTGCATTCGTCCGCATGATTGACAAGAGCTTGGTTTGCATGATTGACGATCCCTTGCGGAAGCTTCGAAAATCTTTGGTTTCGGTGGCGTGAAAATGCTTGAAATCCCTGTGAATCAGGCACATTTGGTGTATCGACTCATCAGACGTCGCCTTCCCTCCAATCCTCGTTGAATCCTAGGGATTTTGTTCGTGATCTCTTCACCATCGACCGCATCGCCCGTTATGCCTGACGCTGCCGCCTCGGATTTGTTCGATCAATCGGCTCTGAGTACGCTGGCGCAGCGTTTGGTCGAGGCCGCCAGGCGGGCCGGTGCGGATGCTGCCGATGCGGTGGCGGTGCGCGGTGTTTCGCAAGGGGTTGAGGTACGCGACGGACGGGTTGAGGAATCGGAGCGTTCGGAAGGTGACGACGTCGGTCTGCGCGTTCTGGTGGGACAGCGCCAGGCGGTAGTGTCGACCAACGATGTCAGCGGCGACGGGGTTGCACGGCTCGCCGAGCGCGCGGTCGCAATGGCGCGCGTCGCGCCGGACGACAAATATGTCGGTCTTGCCGATCCGTCGCTGCTGGCGCGCGAGTTTCCTGCGCTCGATCTGCTCGACCCGCGGGTTCCGACGACGGCGGAATTGGAACGCCGCGCCAGCGAAGCCGAAGCCGCCGCGCTCGCCGTCAAAGGCGTGACCAAATCGGGTGGCGCATCGGCATCGACCGGAATTGGCGGCATGGTGCTGGTGACCTCTACCGGCTTTCACGGCTCCTATTTGCGATCGAGCCAGGGCATCTCGGTGACCGCGATATCGGGCGAGGGCACCGCCATGGAGCGCGACTACGACTTCTCGGCCGCGCCGCACGCGGTCGATCTTGCTTCGCCCGAAAGCGTCGGCCGCACTGCCGGCGAGCGCACGGTCGCGCGTGCCAATCCGCGCAAGGTCGAAACCTGCAAGGTACCGGTGGTGTTCGACCCGCGCGTCGCCGGTTCGATCGTCGGCCATCTGGTGGGAGCGATTAACGGCGCCTCAATCGCGCGCAAGACCTCCTTTCTGAAGGATCGCCTTGGCGAGAAGCTGTTTGCAAAGAATATCCGCATCATCGACGATCCGTTGCGGGTAAGGGGCTTGCGCTCGCAGCCGTTTGACGCCGAGGGCGTCAGGGTCAAACGGATGGCGATCATCGACCGGGGCGTTCTGACATCCTGGCTGTTGGATTGCGCGACCGCGCGCGAACTCGGGCTGGCCACCACCGGCCACGCCCACCGCGGCGTATCGTCCTCGCCGTCGCCGGGATCGTACAATCTCCATCTCGAGGCGGGCGAGCCCAGCCCGGCCGAGCTGATGTCCGACATTCGCCAGGGTTTCTATGTCACCGACCTGATCGGCTCCGGCGTCAACGGCGTGACCGGTGACTATAGCCGCGGCGCTTCGGGCTTCTGGATCGAAAACGGCAAGATTACTTACCCCGTGAGCGAGGTGACGATCGCCGGTCACCTCCTGGAGATTTTCAAATCGCTGGCGCCGGCCAACGATCTGACCTTTCGCTATGGCGTCAATGCGCCGACGCTGCGGATCGAGGGATTGACGCTTGGCGGACGCTAGCCGCGACGGCGGGCACGCAACAATTTTGGTGCGCGATTTGGTGAGCCGCGATGCGGCCCTGCTGACGGATACGGTGCGTGAGGCCGGCATGCTGGCGCTGTCGCTGTTCCGGACCGAACTGAAGAACTGGACCAAGGGTGCTTCCTCGCCGGTTTCGGAGGCCGACATCGCGGTCAACGACCTGATCGCGGGGAAGTTGCGGTCTGCCACGCCGGACTACGGTTGGCTCTCGGAGGAGAGTGCCGACGACGAGGGTCGCCTCGGCAAGCGGCGGGTCTGGATCGTCGATCCGATCGACGGCACCCGCGGCTATCTCGCCGGCCGCGACGATTGGTGCGTCAGCGTGGCGCTGGTCGAGGGCGCGCGGCCTTTGCTGGCCGCTGTGTTTGCGCCCGTCAGTGACGAATTCTTCTTCGCGGAGCTCGGCCGCGGCGCGCTGCTCAACGATATGCCGGTGTATGCGACCTCCGGCGCCGAACTCGATTTTTCCCGTATCGCCGGTCCGAAACCGCTGGTCGAACGGCTCAACCGCACTTCCGGTGAAATCTCTCTGCACCCCCGAATCGGATCGCTCGCGCTGCGGCTATGCCGGGTCGCGCAAGGAAGACTGGATGCCGCCTTCGCCGGCGGTCAGTCCCGCGACTGGGACCTGGCTGCGGCCAATTTGATCGTGCAGGAAGCGAATGGTAATATGACGGCACTTTCGGGGGATGACATCCTGTATAATCGCCGCGAGGTGACGCACGGGGTGCTGGTGGCAGCGGGGCGCGATCGTCATGCACGCATCGTCGAGCATTTTCGAAGCCGCCCCTTGCCCTGAGCGCTCCGATGCGTCGTGAAAATTGTGCTCGACGCCCATCGCGTGAGGAAGAAAGATCATGCCGGATAGCGCGCCCCAGCAACTGCTCCATCTGGTCCTCGGAGGCGAACTGACGGGTCTTGGGCACACTACGTTCAAGGATCTCTCCCAGGTGGAAATCGTCGGCCTGTTCCCCAATTACGCCGCCGCTTACACGGCCTGGAAGGCGAAGGCGCAACAGACCGTGGACAACGCCCACATGCGGTATTTCATCGTTCATCTCCACCGGCTGCTCGATCCAGGTCAAGACGTAAAGCCTGCCCGTTGAAAAAACTAATCCGCAATGTGCTGCGCAGCAGCGGGTTCCAGCGCGTGGTGGGGTCGCTCACGGCCGCGCTGCTGCGGCTGGTGTGGCTGACCAACAGGTTCACTTTCGATCCGCCCGATTGCTATGAGATCGTGGAGCCGCAGATGCCGGCGATCTTTGCATTCTGGCACGGCCAGCATTTCCTTACGCCGTTCATCAAGACCAAGGAAATCCATCGCAGCAAGGTTCTGATCTCGCTGCATCGCGACGGCGAATACAATGCGGTGGCCGCCGAACGGCTGGGGATCGGCACCATCCGCGGCTCCGGGGATCACGGCTCGGCGTTTCACCGCAAGGGCGGGGTCGGCGCGTTCAGGGAGATGGTGCGAGCCCTGGAAGAGGGTTATAACGTTGCGCTGACCGCCGACGTGCCGAAACGTTCGCGGATAGTCGGCCTCGGCATCATCATGCTGGCGCGCGAATCCGGACGGCCGATCATGCCGTTTGCGATGGCGACCAGCCGTTTTTGGCGCCTGAAAAACTGGGACCGAACCACGATCAATCTGCCGTTCGGACGAGGGGCATTGGTGGGAGGCGACATCATCATGGTTCCACCCGACGCCGACGCAGAGACGATGGAAGAGTTGCGCGCCCGGCTGGAGGTGACCCTGAACGACGCAACCGATCGCGCCTATGCGCAAGTAGGGCGTCCGCAAGAGGCGAGGCATGGCTAACTCCTTGCCGATGACCTTGCGCGTCTATCAGCGGCTGTCCGCTGCGGCCGCGCCGCTGGCGCCTGCGCTGATCAAGCGGCGGCTGAAACTGGGCAAGGAGGACCCCACGCGGGTCGGCGAACGCCGCGGCATGAGTGGGGATGCCCGGCCGAACGGGCCGCTAGTCTGGATGCACGGTGCGAGCGTCGGTGAAGTGCTGGCTGCGGCGGCCTTGATCGAAAAATTGCGCGCGCTGAATATTCGCATCCTGCTCACCTCCGGGACGGTGACCTCGGCGGCCATCGTCGCCAAGCGGTTTCCCGCCGACATCATCCATCAATACGTGCCTTACGATTCTCCACGCTACGTCGCGCGCTTTCTCGATCACTGGCGGCCGAGCCTGGCGCTGTTCATCGAATCCGATCTGTGGCCGAATCTGATCCTGTCGAGCGCGGCGCGGCGCCTGCCGATGGTGCTGATCAATGGGCGAATGTCGCAACGCTCGTTTCCGCGCTGGCGCAGGGTGAGCCATACGATTTCCGCGCTGCTCGGCCGGTTCGACGTTTGCCTCGTGCAATCGCGGGTCGATGCGGAGCGTTTCACCGCGCTCGGCAGCCGCAACGTCGTCGTCACCGGCAATCTGAAGCTGGATGTCCCAGCGCCGCCGGCCGATTTCGCCAAGCTCGAGCGCTTGATGTCGGTGACGCGCGGCCGCCCCATCGTCGTCGCGGCGTCGACACATCCGGGCGAAGAGGAAGTCTTGCTCGAGACGCACCGTACGCTTGCCGGATTTTTTCCAGCACTGTTGACCGTGATCGTGCCGCGCCATCCAGGGCGCGGTGAGGCGATCGCGCGCATGGTCGCTGCCGCCGGAGTGCGCGCGAGCGTGCGGTCGCGCGAAGAGCTGCCGACCGCTACGACCGAGGTCTACGTCGCCGACACCATGGGTGAACTGGGACTATTCTACCGGCTGTCGCCGGTCGTGTTCATGGGCGGATCGCTAATCGAACATGGCGGGCAGAATCCGATCGAGGCGGTCAAGCTGGGTGCGTCGATCGTTCACGGACCTCACGTCTTCAACTTCTCCGATGTTTACGAGGCGCTCGACAGTGCCGGCGGCGCGAAGCAGGCCTACATGCAGGAGGCGCTGGTAAAGCAACTCGGCAAATTGCTGGCTGATCCCGCGGCGCGCAATCTTTCGCTTGCGGCGGCCGAGCGCGTGGTATCGCAGCTCGGAGGCGCGCTTGAGCGAACCATGGCGGCGCTCGAACCCTATTTGTTGCAGTTGCGCCTCGAAAAGGGGGCGGCGGATGCATGAGCCGGCCTTTTGGTACCGGCCGCCGTCATGGATGTCGCGATTGTTGATGCCGCTCGCTGCCGTCTATGGCGCGGTTGCCGGCCATCGACTGCGGCGCGCGGGGTTTGACGCCGGCATTCCCGTGCTCTGCGTCGGCAACTACCACGTTGGGGGCGCCGGCAAGACCCCGACGGTACTTGCCCTCGTCAAGCTGCTGCGCGATCTCGGCGAAACGCCCGTCGTGCTCAGCCGTGGTTACGGCGGACGCCTTCACGGGCCGGCGATTGTCGACCCCGGCCGCCACGCGGCAAGCGACGTTGGCGATGAACCGCTGATGCTGGCGCGGACGGTTGTGGTGGTCGTCGCGCGCGAACGCATCGACGGGCTCGCTTTGGCGCGGTCGAATGGGGCGTCCGTGATCGTGATGGACGACGGCTTCCAGAATCCGGCGATCGCCAAGGATGCCTCACTGATCGTGATCGACGCCCGCCGTGGCATCGGCAATGCTTGCGTGCTCCCAGCAGGGCCCCTGCGCGCGCCGTTGCCGCCTCAAATCGCCCGGACCGATGCGTTGATTGTGGTCGGCGAGGGAGGTGCGGCCGACGCCGTCGCGGTCGCCGTGAGGGCGCTGGACAAGCCGGTCTTGACGGCGGATCTGAAGCCTGACGATTCTTCACTAGCCTCGCTCCGCGGCAAGCGCGTGTTGGCCTTCGCGGGCATCGGCGATCCCGAAAGGTTCTTCCGGACGCTGCGCGCCAACGGGATCGAGGTTGTCCGCCAGCGCCCCTTCGCCGACCATCATCCGTTCTCGCAAGGTGAGATCGAAACGTTGATCGAAGAGGCCAGGCGCGAGGCGCTGACGCCCGTGACGACGGAAAAGGATATGGCGCGGCTGCGTTCCGCAGGCGAACTTCCGTATTGGGCGCTGGATATTGTGCCGTTTGCGGTGAGGCTTGAGTTCGACAGCCCCGCGAAATTGCGGAAGTTCGTGTCGGAGCAACTCTTTCGCGCGCGCGATAAGAAGTTCAGGAAGAGCGGATAAATTTCAAAGGAAAGACTTCACGGCGACCGCCGTGGTGACAAGCACTCTTTAGCTCTGCGCCTTCAACGCTGCGGGAAAATGCCGCTGCAGCACGGCGCTCGGCAGTGCGTAGGCTTCCTGCAGATCGACGCTCCAGTATTTCAGCTCGTCGAGCGGTATCCGCGCGTCGGTCACCGCGCAACGCACATAGGTTCCCGGCGAGACCACGCGGAAATCGCCGTCCAGATATTGCAGCTTGGCTTCGCCGTGGCCCGAGGGACCGAATTTATTCAGCACGGTAAAATTCTCCGATCGTTTCCGGCGGCTTCTGGGCCAACGCGATTATGTCAATTTAGCATAAATAGGTCACCGTGTCCGCCCGTCAAACCCACCGATTTGTGATGAAATCTCGCACCTCTCGCATGTTAGCCTTCCGACGATGGGATTTTCATCCGCCATTTTCCTGCTGGCACTTTTTGCGGTGGCGCCTGCGGCGCATGCCGCGCCGATACCCACTCCGCATCCGGTCGAGATTCCCTCCGGCAGCGGGGTGCTACGCGCGCAGCTTTACAAGCCTGATGGCGACGGCCCGTTTCCAGTCGTGATTGCCCTGCACGGGTGCGGCGGATTGGCTGGTCACTCCGAGCCGGTTCAGCCGCGCTACCGGGACTGGGCGGAAGAGCTGCTGAAGAGCGGCAAGGCCGTATTGTTTCCGGACAGCTACGCGTCACGCGAGCTTGGTCCGCAATGCCGCGTCAAGGAGCGCCGGATATACGCAAAGCGCGAGCGGGTGATCGACATCCTGGCCGCGCGGCAATGGTTGATGCAGCAGCCTTGGGTCGCGCACAACCGCATCAGCTTGCTTGGCTGGGCCAACGGCGCGAGCGCGTTGTTGTGGGCGGTTCGCCCGCAATTATCCTCGCACCATATCGAGCCGGACTTCCGCTCGGCCATCGCGTTCTATCCGGATTGCCGTCTCTCGTCCGGACTTGGGTGGAGCGCGCGTGTCCCAACCCTGGTCCTGATCGGCGGCAAGGACGACGTCAGTTCGCCGCCCGCCTGCCGCCAGATGGTCGAGGGCGCGCACGGCCGCAGCGCGCTGACGCGCATCGTCGTCTATCCCAGCGCTTATCACGAGTTCGACCGCGCCAATTTGCCCGTTCACGCGATCGGCCCGGGCACGGATGCGGCGGACCCTGAAAAGGGTCACCTTGGTACCGACGCTGACGCGCGCGCCGATTCACAAAAGCGCGTCGCCGAGTGGCTGGCGCGGTGAAACTGAATTGGACGGCGCAACTTGATCATCGTGGCCGGGACAAGCCAAGGCGTGACGTTGTGGGGGTCTTCCTAAAACAAGCTTCCTTGGCCGACCGGTTTGGTGGCGCGCTTGGGCGCGGCCGGTTTCGGTTCACTCGCAACCGGCTTCGGCGGAGCTGATGTCGCCGCTTGCCGACTGCCATCCGCGGTCGCCGCGACCCGTCCATCGGCGAATTCCACGCTGAACCGTGCCCCCGGTTCAATGTTTGAAGCGGCGTGCACGGCGTGGTCGTCTGCGTCGCGCACCAGGGCAAAACCGCGCGCGAGAACGCTGCGATATGACAGCGCAACGAGCAGTTGCCCGCTATGGCCAACCCGCGCCTGAAGTCTCTGGGTTGAAGTTGCGAGTGCGCGGCGCGCGCGCTCAGTCAGGCGAAGGATGCGTTCGCGCTCGCGCGCGATCGCCTGGCGCTGGGCTTGCGCATTGGAGAGCTTTGACGCCTGCAGCCGGATCGCCAGGCCCGCGAAGCGATCCTGCCGGTTTCGCAACAGGATTTTGGCGGAATGCGCCATCCGTTCGCCGGAGGCGGCGAGCCGGTGTTGGGCCTGTGTGAGCTGCGCGCGCAGCACTCGCACGGTCAGCCGGGCGCTCATACCGGCAAAGCGGCGGAAATGCGCATGCGTGTTGGCTTTGAGGCCGCGGGGCAGGGCGGAAGCGGCGCCATCCAGCCGCTGCCGCGGAATGGCCAACAGTTCGCTCAAGGCCGGTAGCGCGCGCACGGCGGCGCGCAACTCGTTGCGGCGCAGTTCATGGCCGCGCTGCCAGCACAGCATGGTCCGCCGCGCCAGGCTCGCGACCTCGACGAACAGCTCGCTGCGTACCGGTACGGCCATTTCGGCCGCCGCCGTCGGCGTCGGCGCGCGCTTGTCGGCGGCAAAATCGATCAGTGTGATATCCGTCTCGTGGCCGACCGCCGAAATCAGCGGGATCATGCTGTCGGCGGCGGCGCGGACCACGCTCTCCTCGTTGAAAGACCAGAGGTCTTCGAGCGAGCCGCCGCCGCGCGCGACGATCAGGAGGTCCGGCCGCGGAATCCTGCCGCCTTCCGGCAATGCGTTGAAGCCGCGGATCGCGCCCGCGACCTGTTCGGCCGAGCCGTCGCCCTGCACCTTGACCGGCCACACCAGCACACGTCGCGGAAAGCGGTCCTGAAGCCGATGCAGGATGTCGCGGATCACCGCGCCGGTCGGCGAGGTGACGACGCCGATCACTTCGGGCAGCCACGGTAGCAACTGCTTGCGCGCCTCGTCGAACAGCCCTTCGGCGGCGAGCTTCTTCTTGCGCTCCTCCATCAGCGCCATCAGCGCGCCGACGCCGGCGGGCTCCAGCGCCTCGATCACGATCTGATATTTGGAGGAACCGGGATAGGTGGTGAGCTTGCCGGTGGCGATGACCTCGAGCCCTTCCTGCGGCTTGAAGCGCATCCTGGCGTGGGCAAATTTCCAGATCACCGCCTCGATCTTGGCGTTGTCGTCCTTCAGCGCGAAATAGCAATGGCCGGAGGAGTGGGGCCCCTTGAAGCCTGAGATTTCGCCCCGTACCCGGACGTGGCCGTAGGCGTCCTCCACCGTCCTGCGCAATGCGGAGGAAAGTTCGGACACCGTGAATTCCGGTGCATTGATCAGGGCCTCGGTGGCGGTCATCTCGGGCAATCGAATCGGGGTTTTGTGGGCTGGGCACAAGGTAGGGATTTCAGCTGTCCCCGCAAATCGGGGCTTGATGTCAGATTACTCTGTAATATAGAGTTATCTATCGCGAGTGCTGGACGAGCTATTTCATCGGCCATTGCATCGCGGTGCTGACGCTGATCGGCTATTTCTTCGTCGCCGGCGCCGCCTTTCGCTTGTGGACGGCCGCCGTCAATGGCGACGGATCGATTCTGAGCGGCCTCTGGATGCGCAGGTGTTGATCCATGGCCGAACTCGACGACATCATCCACCAGCCGCTGCGGCTGAGAATCATGGCAGCGCTGAACGCGCTGCCAGCAGGCACCGGACTTGAATTTTCGAAGCTGAAGAAACTGACCGGCGCCACCGACGGCAATCTCGGCGCCCATATCGAGACGCTTTCGAAAGCCGGTTATGTCGGGGTCGAAAAGGCCTTTGTCGGCAAGCGACCGCGGACGACGGTGACTGCTACAGCGGTCGGGCGCGGCGCTTTCGCTCGCCATGTCGCGACCCTGCAGGGGATCATCGTGGCCCCACCGCGCGGCAATTGACCGCCGTCATTCCGGGGTCCAGCAGAATGCCGGGTGTGTGACGATCCCCCTTGCGGGAAGAGGGAGTTTTGTGCGACCGACGTGAGGTTTCCGCGCGCCCTTCATTGGCTGTCCCATGCATATTCTTCTGCTCGGTTCCGGCGGCCGCGAACATGCTTTGGCCTGGAAGATCGCGGCCTCGCCTCTGGTGACAAAGCTCTGGTGCGCCCCCGGCAATGCCGGCATCGCGCGCGAAGCCGAATGCGTGGCGCTCGAAATCGCCGACCACGCTGCGGTGATCGATTTCTGCAAGCGTAACGCCGTCGAGCTTGTCGTGGTCGGTCCGGAAACACCGCTTGCCGCGGGGATTGTCGACGATCTTTCGCGCGCGGGAATCAAGGCTTTCGGGCCGAGCAAACAGGCGGCGTTGCTGGAAGGCTCCAAGGGCTTCACCAAGGCGCTCTGCACCGAATTCGGCATTCCGACCGGCGCTTATGGCCGCTTCACCAATGCAGCCGATGCGCTGTCCTATGCGCGCGCGAGGGGCGCGCCGATCGTGGTCAAGGCCGATGGCCTCGCCGCAGGCAAGGGTGTCGTGGTCGCCCTGACTTCGGCCGAGGCGGAAGCCGCGATTGCCATGATGTTCGACGGCGCTTTCGGCAAGGCCGGCAGCGAGGTCGTGATCGAAGAATACCTCGCCGGCCGCGAGATCAGTTTTTTTGCGCTGTCCGACGGCGAGACTGCGATCGCGCTCGCCTCGGCCCAGGACCACAAGCGCGTGTTCGATCACGACCAGGGGCCGAACACCGGCGGCATGGGCGCCTATTCGCCGACGCCGTTCGTGACACCAGCGATTCATGCCGAGATCATGGCCAAGATCATCTTGCCGACGGTGGCTGGCATGAAGGCGCGCGGCACGCCGTTTCGCGGCGTGCTCTATGCCGGCGTGATGCTGACGGCGGAGGGGCCAAAACTGTTCGAATATAACATCCGCTTCGGCGATCCTGAATGCCAGGTGCTGATGCTGCGGATGATGTCGGATATCGTGCCGGCGATGCTTGCCGCCTGCGACGGCCAGTTGAAGAATTTCGACGTCCGCTGGTTCGAAGAATCGGCGCTGACGGTGGTGATGGCGGCGAAAGGCTATCCCGGCGAATACGCCAGGGGGACGCCTATCGACGGATTGGATGCAGCGGCCAAGGTCGAAGGCGTCGAGATCTTTCACGCCGGCACGGTCGCAAGCGACGGCCAAATTCTCGCCAACGGCGGGCGCGTGCTTAACGTCTGCGCGTCGGGCAAGACGGTGGCTGAAGCTCAAGCGCGCGCCTATGCCGCGGTCGACCGGATCAAATGGCCCGATGGTTTCTGCCGCCGCGACATCGGCTGGCAGGCGGTGGAACGGGAGAGGGCGCAAAAGTAACGCCGCGGATAAGGAATTGAGTGGACCCATGTCCGATCTCGCCGACCTCTTTCCCGGCTTTGCCGCCGAATGGATCAACACCAAATCCGGCCGCATCTTCGCTCGAGTCGGCGGCAAGGGACCGCCATTGCTATTGCTGCACGGCTTCTCCGAAACCCATGTGATGTGGCATCGCGTGGCGCCGCAGCTTTCGGACCGCTTCACGCTGATCATTGCGGATCTGCCGGGTTACGGCTGGTCGGATATGCCGGAGAGCGACAGCGATCACACGCCCTACACCAAGCGCGCGATGGCGCGGACCATGATCGAAGCGATGGAGCAACTCGGCCATGTCCATTTTGCGCTCGCCGGCCACGACCGCGGCGGCCGCGTCGCCTATCGCCTGGCGCTCGATCACCCCGGACGGCTGTCGCGGCTCGCGGTGCTGGATATTTTGCCGACTTATGATTATTGGGCGCGGATGGACCGGCTCTATGCGCTGAAGATCTATCACTGGACCTTTCTGGCGCAGCCGTTCCCTCTGCCGGAGACGCTGATCGGCGGCAATCCCGATTTCTTCCTCAAGCAGAAAATGGCCAGCCAGACCAAGTCGAAAAATCTCGATGCGATCGATCCGCGCGCGCTTGCGCATTATCTTGCGGCTTTCCGCGATCCCTCGCGCGTACACGCGATGTGCGAGGATTACCGCGCCGGCGCCTATGCCGATGTCGATATCGACAAGGCCGATCGCGATGCGGGAAAGAAGATCACGATCCCGATGCTGGCGCTGTGGGGCGATGCCGGCATCGCGCGCGCCGCGGCAACCCCGCTCGATACCTGGAAGACCTGGGCGACGAACATTTCGGGCGCGCCGATCGATTCCGGTCACTTCCTGACCGAAGAAAATCCGCAAGCCACGGCGAAGGCGTTGCGAGATTTTTTTGCGGCGGCTTAAGGAGAGCGCAAGCGAGCGCGCACATCATGGCTCGTCATACCCGCGAAAGCGGTTAGTACGCCGCGGCCTATCGGTCAATCGCCGGCGTCTCTGGAACACTGGATCATCCGCTTTCGCGGATGATGACGGCGGTGGAGGAGGTACGCAGCTAGGCGATCAGCGCCGCGCCTTGAAAAAATCCCGCAGCAATGCTGCCGCCTCGCGCTCGCCGACCGCCGAATAGATTTCCGGAACGTGATGGCAAGTCGGCGCGGCGAAAAACCTCACGCCGGATTCCACCGCGCCGCCCTTGCGGTCGGCCGCGCCGTAATAGAGCCGCCTGATCCGCGCAAACGAGATCGCGCCGGCGCACATCGTGCAGGGCTCCAGCGTGACGTAGAGGTCGCAATCGACCAGCCGCTCGGTCCCGATGGCTTCGGCGGCTTGTCGGATCGCCATGATTTCGGCATGCGCGGTCGGGTCGCGGTCCGTCAGCGTCCGGTTGCTGGCCGTGGCGATAACCTCATAGTCGCGCACAATCACGCATCCGATCGGTACTTCGCCCGATTTTCCAGCGTTTTCGGCGGTTTTTAGCGCCAAATCCATAAAGGAGGGGACGGTCATGCCTCGTATCATCGGAATAAACCTGCTACTACAAGCGCCTTCAGCAAAAGTGGATACCGGTTTTGCGTGAGAATGCGCCTCGTTTTTTTGAGAGCGCGCTTCACTGCGATTTGCCCCTGCACCCCAAGAGAGACCCTTCATGCCCCGCGACAACGACAAAAACAACAATTCCCGCGGCCGGCGTGATCGTCCGTTGGGCGGCAAGGGCCGCTCCGGCGTTCCCCGGGGACCGGAGAAGAAGTTCGCCAAGCGCGGCTTTGCGGGCAAGGCCGAGGGCGAACGATCCTACGCCAAGAAGCCCTATTCGGGTGCGGGCAAAGCCTATGGCGGCAATCGCGAAGATCGGCCGCCGCGCTTTGCCGGGGACGATCGCCCCCGCGGCGAGAGGGACGAGCCGCGCAGGGATTTTCGTCCGCACGACGATCGGGGCGGCGAGAAGCGAAGTTATGCCCCGCGCGGAGACCGCCCGCACTTCCAACGCGACGACCGCGCGCCTCGCGGCCGCAACAGCGACTTCGGCGATCGCAAGCGCGACGCCGGGGATCGCAAGCGCGACGCCGGGGATCGCAAGCGCGACGCTGGGGATCGCAAGCGCGGGCAGTCATTTTCAGGCCACCCGCCGAGGGAGCGGCCGTTCGGAGATCGTCCGGATCGCGGCAATGAAAAGCCCTGGCAAAAGCGCGCATCCCACGATCGGGATGGCGCGCGTGGCTTCGACAAGCCCAGATTTGACAAACCCCGCTATCACAAACCGCGCGAAGATCGTGGCGGCGAGGAGCGTCCGCGATTCTCGCGGCCGCGCGAGGATCGCCCCCACGGCAAGCATTCATCCCATGATCGGCCGTTCCGCGAGCGGCCGAAATTTGACCGTCCCCGTGAAGACCGTCCAAAATATTACCGCCCCCGCCAACGCCCCGAAGGGCGCGCCGACTGGCAGGAACATCCGCGCAGCGAGGGCCGGTCATTTCGCGGCGATGCCGATCGGCCGCGCCGCGACAATGAGGACGACAGCAAGATTTTTGCGAAGCGCCCGGCATTCGGCGGCCGCGGCGCCTATCGCGAGCGTGAGGCCGAGGAGCGTCGCCCGGCGCGTCCGCCGCGGGTCAAGAAATCCGGCGAGCGCATCGCCAAGGTGGTGTCGCGCGCAGGGCTTGCCTCGCGCCGCGATGCCGAGGAATGGATCGTGCAGGGGCGCGTCACGGTCAACGGCCGCGTGATCAATTCGCCCGCGCTTGATGTCACCGCCAACGATGTCATCACCGTTGACGGCAAGCCGCTGCCGCCGCGCGAACGCACACGACTGTTTCTCTTTCACAAGCCACGCGGCTTGATGACCACCCATGCCGATCCGGAAGGGCGGCCGACCGTGTTCGACAATTTGCCGGAAGGGCTGCCGCGGCTGATCAGTGTCGGGCGGCTCGACTTCAACACTGAAGGCCTCTTGCTCCTCACCAATGACGGCGGGCTCGCGCGCGCCCTCGAACTGCCCGAGACCGGCTGGCTGCGGCGCTATCGTGTGCGGGCGCATGGCGAAGTGACCCAGGCGCAGCTCGACGAATTGAAACGTGGCGTCGAGGTCGATGGCGTCAAATACGGGCCGATCGATGCGACGCTGGAGCGAGACCAGGGCGCCAACGTCTGGCTGGTGTTTGCGATCCGCGAAGGCAAGAACCGCGAGGTGCGCAACGTGATGGCGCATCTGGGTCTCGAAGTGAACCGGCTGATCCGCATTTCCTACGGCCCGTTCCAGTTGGCTGAGCTTCCCGAAGGCGCGGTCGAGGAGGTCAAGACGCGGGTGCTGCGCGAGCAGCTCGGCGAAAAGATCGCCACATTGGCGGGTGCGGATTTCGATCGGCCTATTCATGGCGCGGCGGCCGCAACGCCGGAGCAGGACCAAGCTGAAGTGCCGCGCGGCAAAAAGCCGTTCAAGCCGGCTGGCAAAAGCGGCCTGATCGCCGATCGCAAGGGCCGCCGCGTGCTGGTGCAGCGTACCGGCAGCGAAGAGGCACGCGCCCGCAACGAACTGGAGGCAAATGGCTACGGCCCGCCACGGCGCCCACAGCGCGGCTATCACGGCAAGCGCGATCTCAAGCCGCGGGACGAGTAGGGGCGGCATGCGCGTCGTCGGCGGACGATTGAAAGGCCGCAATCTTGCCTCGCCGTCCTCGCGCGACATCCGCCCGACCGCGGATCGCCTGCGCGAATCGCTGTTCAACATCCTGATCCACGCCTACGACGATCCGATTGCCGATGCACGCGTGCTCGACCTGTTCGCCGGCACCGGCGCGCTCGGCATCGAGGCGATCTCGCGCGGCGCCAAATTCGCGCTGTTTGTCGATAACGGCGCCGAGGCCCGCGCCTTGATGCGCAACAATGTCGAGGCGCTGGGCCTGGGCGGCGTGACCAAGGTCTATCGCCGCGACGCCACGAATTTGGGCCCGGCGCACCCGGTCGAGCCGTTCTCGATTGCGTTCCTCGATCCGCCCTATGCCAAGGGGCTTGCGGACATGGCGCTGGTCTCGTTGCGTGACGGCGGCTGGCTAACGCGGCGTGCGTTACTCGTGGTCGAAGAGGCGAAGGCTTCAGAGTTCAAGGCGCCGGAAGGATTCGAGGAGCTGGAGCGGCGGGCTTACGACGATACGGAGTTTGTGTTTTTGCGCGCGTCAGACCAGCCATAACTCGTCATGCCCCGCGAAAGCGGGGCATCCAGTATTCCAGAGATAGCCGCAATAAGTCTCGGACGGCGCAGTGTACTGGATCGCCCGGTCAAGCCGGGCGATGACGGCTAAATTTGCGGGAGCGGCGCCTGCTAGCGTCGTCCGAACAGCTTCTCGATATCGGAAAGCTTCAACTCCACGTAAGTCGGCCGGCCGTGATTGCATTGGCCTGAATTAGGCGTGTCTTCCATCTCGCGCAGCAGCGCGTTCATTTCTTCCGGCTTGAGGATGCGCCCCGCCCGCACCGAGCCATGGCAGGCCATGGTGGCCGCGACGTGCATGAGGCGGCGCTCCAGCGGCAGCGCCTCATCCCACTCCGCCATGTGTTCGGCGAGATCGCGCAAGAGGCCGCCGGCATTAGTCTTGCCGAGCAACGAGGGCGTCTCGCGCACCGCAACCGCACCGGGGCCGAAGGATTCGATCGAAAGACCAAAGGAGGCGAGCTCTTCACTGCGTGCGAGCAGCTTTTCAACCGTGGCTTCGTCGAGCTCTACGATCTCCGGAATCAGCAGGATCTGCCGCTGTACGCCGTTCTTCGCCAGCGAGGCCTTCAGCTTTTCGTAGACGATGCGCTCATGCGCGGCGTGCTGGTCCACCACAATGAGACCGTCGCGGGTTTGCGACACGATGTAGGTCTCGTGTATCTGCGTTCGCGCAGCTCCGAGCGGGCGGTCGAGCAGGTCGGCCGAAGGCTGTCCGGCAAAGCGCACGTCAGCGGTCGGGCTGCCGACGTCGAACGCGGCTTGACCGGGTTCGGCAAGCGCGGCAGCGGCAGCCGCTTCGAACGCCGGAAGCGGGCCTGCGGGGTGGGCCGGTGAGTGCCGCCAGTCCCAATTGGTCGGGCGTGGCGCGAACGACGGGCGGAACGCGGCGATCGCCGCGCCATCGCTGTTGGCGGCGGTGCGCTTGCCTTCGCGGGCCAGTCCCTCCTTCAGCGCATGCACGATCAATGCCCGGACGAGACCCGCGTTGCGGAAGCGGACTTCCGTCTTGGCCGGATGCACGTTGGCATCGACGCCTTCGGGATCGAGCGCGACGAACAGCGCCACGACGGGATGACGGTCGCGCGGCAGGTAATCGGAATAGGCCGCGCGCACCGCGCCGAGAATAAGCTTGTCGCGAACGGGGCGGCCATTGACGAACAGATATTGGCCGAGCGCGTTCGCCCGCGTCAGCGAGGGCGCCGCGGCAAAACCTTCGACCGCGACGCCTTCACGTTCGGCCCGCACTTCGATGGCGCTGGCGCGGAAATCGGCGCCCAGAATGTCGCCGAGCCGCGTCAGTCGGCCGGGAGCGCCGGGCAGCGCCGCGGCCCAGATGACCGGCGCGCGCTCCTCGCCGGCGAGCGTAAAGGCGATATCGGGCCGCGCCATCGCAAGCCGCCGCACCACCTCGCGGATCGCTTCGGCTTCGGTCCGGTCAGTCTTGAGGAATTTCAGCCGCGCCGGCGTCGCATAAAAGAGATCGCTGACCTCGACGCGGGTGCCCTTGGAGAGGGCCGCCGGCATGACGGCCGACTTCGCCCCGCCTTCCACCGACAATGACCACGCATGCGGCTCGCTGGCGTGACGCGTGATGATGTTGAGTTTTGCCACCGCGGCGATCGAAGGCAGTGCCTCGCCGCGAAACCCCAACGTGCGAATGCGCAGCAGGTCTTCGTCGTCGAGCTTGGAGGTGGCATGGCGGTCGACGGCGAGCGCCAGATCAGCTTTTGTCATGCCGCTGCCATCGTCGGTGATCCCGATCCGCCGCCGTCCGCCGCCGTCGGTGAAGATATCGATCCGGCTGGCGCCGGCGTCGATCGCATTCTCGACCAGTTCCTTGACCACGCTCGCGGGACGCTCGACCACTTCGCCTGCGGCGATGCGGTTGACGATCTGTTCAGGAAGCTGTCGGACGGGCATTTGAGCGACTCGTGGAATTAAGACCGCAATCTAGGGACTTTTGCGCCCCGGCGGGAGGGTGGCCGCGCCGCTCTCCCCGCTCTTCAACAACCGCGGCGTTCCCCGGATGCTGCGCAGCGCCATCAGCGCGTTCACGCGCGTCTTCGACGCGCTATGTCTTGCGGTGTGGTGCGCTGCTGATCCGGGGTCCATGGCTGGACCCTGGGTCCCGGCTCAGCGTCGCATCACTACGTGCTGCGTCGCGTCCGGGACACGCGATCCTTCAGTCGTCGAAGCCGCCCGAGCCGCGCCTTGCCTTGATGTCGCTGCGACGTTTCTTGCCCTCGAGCCGCCGCTTTTTCGATGCCAGCGTCGGCCTGGTAGGCCGCCGCGGAACCGGGCGCGTCATCGCCTCGCGCAACAGTTCGACCAGCCGATCGATCGCATCAGCGCGGTTGCGCTCCTGGGTGCGGAAGCGCTGCGCGTGAATCACGATCACGCCGTCCTTGGTCATGCGGTGGCCGGCGAGCCGGACGAGGCGCGCCTGCGCATCCGCCGGCAACGCGATCCGGCGCGTGTCGAAGCGCAATTGCGCGGCAGTGGAGAGCTTGTTGACGTTCTGGCCGCCCGGCCCGGAGGCGCGCACGAAGGAAATATCGAGCTCGTTCTCGTCGATCACAAGGTCGCGGGCAATCCGCAGCATGGCGTCACCAGGCGGGAAAGATTCCGTTACGGAATCGGGTGCATGCAAGATAGCGGTTTTGTCATCGGCGCTAAAGCACGCGTTCCCCGGACGCAGCGCAGCGCCATCAGGGCGTTTACGCGCGTCTTCGACGTGCTATGTCTTGCGGCGTGGTGCGCTGCTGATCCGGGGTCCATGGCACGAGAAAAAGTGGGGGTCCCGGCTCTGCGGCGCAGCGCTTATTGGGCGCTGCACCCCGTCCGGGACACGGGTGCACGGAGCCGCGCCGCTCAGTTCGCGCGGGTAGACGGGGCCGCAGCCGCGGCCGCGGGCTGGGTGGCAGCCTGCGGCGCGCGGCCGACGATCACGGTGAGAAGACCGTGGCCCCACAGCCTTTGTGCGGCTTGCCTTGCGTCATCGAGGGTCACGGCGTCCACGATCCCGTTGCGCCGCTCGAGATAGTCGATCGGGAGATGATCGAGCTGGTATTGCAGCATCGCCGCCGCGAGCTTCGAGGAGGTGTCGAGGGAGAGCAATCGCGAGCCCTTGAGGTAGGATTTGGCCTCGT